>Ga0116231_10002471_pt1 | contig 38656 bp, 23 predicted proteins | sample S1TSphgellanicum_2_FD_89695 | JGI IMG/M metagenome (GOLD analysis project Ga0116231, IMG submission 89695) | Host-associated microbial communities from peat moss isolated from Minnesota, USA - S1T2_Fd - Sphagnum magellanicum MG | ecosystem: Host-associated > Plants > Peat moss > Unclassified...
GAAGAAGAAATCGCCATTTTTTCAGAATAGGTTCCAATAGGTCCCCAAAACAAAAATATTCGACGATAAGTGAATTAAGATATTAGTTGAGATCTGGGTTTCAGGACCTCGACAGACGGACAGATGCCACCTGCGGGTTGTGCCATAGAAAAGGCCGGTTCTGCTAGCGTGTGTCTCTCCGCCACCTGCGGGTTCTGCCACAGAAAAGGTGGTGTCTGTGCAGAATTGTCGTCGGACAGACAGACAGACAGAACAAGTGAATTTATATAGTAGATTGTGAACGAGGTTATTCATCTACATTGTTCATTTTCAATGAAAGTTTTAGATAAGCAAACAATGTTCATGCACTCTCAAAAAAAATATGATGAGAGTTTTGATATGAACACTTCTACAAAACATTGCAAATATGAGTGATTCAAAGAATGGGAGCTTCTAAAATCAAGGATGGAAAAAGTAAAAAGTGAAAAACAAAAAAAAGGGAAAGTTTGTTGGACTATACATTCTATTTGAAGGCAAGTGCAAAAAGATAAAAAGTTGTAAAAGAAAATCTTTACACACATGAATGGTTTATATATAAATCCCTTGGAATTTTGGACCCCTCCCCCCTTCAGCCACGCCCATCCCAAGCCCAGTAGATTAAGGAGAAGGGCCAAAAATCTAAAAGGCTTAAGGTAAAATCACCCATCATCAATCAAGTATTCAATGGTGAACACCTAAATTGCCTAAAAGAATGCCTATGGTGAATTGTGCTTAATGGGTCGTTGTTCAAAACTACCCCTAAATCTGAACTTCTTGTTCCAAAAAAAAATGTATAATCTTTTTACCCCACATTTAGGAATGGAGGTTTTGTGTTTAACAACTTGCTTGACAATGTTTGGTAACGAGGACTCACCCTACCCTTACAAGGTTGCCTCATTGTTTGGCATAATTAATGTTTGTTTGGGGTGTTTCCCTCATGATTGGTGGTGGGCATAAGTTTGTATTTTTCTTTTTTAAATGATCAAAGGGGGGGGGCCACCTTGGTTTGATGAGGGGTCTTTTTTACATTTTAAAAACAAGTTGTGCACATTTGTCCCCCAAACTGCTTGGTCGTGAGTGTGGGGTGTAAAAATTGAAACAAGAATGAACATCAAGGCCTTTGCCTCTATTTGGTGATGGTTTTTTTTTTGGGTTCGCTTTCATAATTTTAGCATGTTTGATAGAATGCACAATGTTTGCATATGGGAGGATATGTGTTCATAGAAGGTCCCAGTTGTTTTTCAACCATCATATTTTGGGGGGTTTTGACTTGCTCATTTCAAACTCAAATGGAGGTTTATAAATGGTTATAGGGGTGCCAAGTGAAAGACTACCTAGACCCTTTGAACCTCCAACATTAAAAAAAATCTAAGAATAGGCACAGGTTTTCTGAAAGCTCAACATTTGTTCATTAGCGTATCTACTTTATATGCAAACCATTGTTGTGCGTATAAGTGGTTTAGGACTTACCTGGAGAAATTTATTTCTAAATCTCATAATGAAATTTATTTACACTCCGTGTAAGTATAAATGTAGAACACAAGATGTGTGAAGTGTAAAATTGTGTAAATCAATATAAATGTAACAACAAAAGTATTTATATGATTTTATGTAGTCATGTAAAACAGAAGAAGTGTAAAACAAATCCATTTATATGGTTGTATGTGACATTGTTTTAAAATGTGATTTCTACTTGAAGAGGGAGGAGCTTTCATAATGTTTTCAGTGATGGGCCAACCAATTGACCCATTACAAAAATAATAATAATAACCATAAAACATTTGTGCTTTTAAATGCACCACAACCAATTAAAAAACTAATATGAATCACAATAAGTACCTAGGCTCTTGAAAAGATCTTAGACCAAAATGATGATGAACAAAATGCTTTTACCATTTCGAAATATTTCAAGCAAATAATTTATTTTTTTCATTTTTTCACTTCATCCTTCCAATCACAAATTTTCTCAAAATTCAGATGTAATAAAATTGAAAAAATAATAATTTGACGTATTACCTATTGCAAATAGATACCTACAATAATTATATAGGCATTGATAAGTAGATCCCTAGTTTTAATGTTGTTAAATTGGACCCTACCAACATGGGTAAGCCAATTATGATGATTTAGGGTGGTACTGATTTTTAGTATTTGTTAGCATTTCTTACATTTTTTGGGCTTGTTCTTTTCATTCCACACTCCGTTTCTTCCCTTTTAAGGAAGCTTAAATTCTTTGAGTTTAGTTTAGTCTCAACTTTGTGCAAAATGGGTAAGAATGAAGGAGGCCAAAGGTACATTATTAATTTGTTTTAGACAATTTCAAGTGAAGAAAGGATGAAGATTTTTGAGAGGGAGCTTGCACAAATGAGAGAAAGTAATAAGGATGCAACATCATGTAGTGTGCAAAAAGAGAAACACCCAGTTGGCAAGCCTAGAATCCAACATAATGTGAGGATTTTCAATGACCATGAAATCAAAAAAGAGGACCATGAGAGCAAAAGACCCTCTAAACGTATGAAGAAGTGAGGAGCATATCAAAATTGGTTTCAACTTCATTTTTGGCCCCAATTACTAGTTGCGGTGAAGAAGTATTGAAATAATAAAACTGCTTTTACATTCTTGCAAAATGCTTACAAATCACCAAGAATGCCTAGTCCTTATGCAAAGTTAACTAGGAATATAATGTGGGAATGGTTCACAAAAGAAGGTGAATTGAAATAGAACTACATGGAAGCTACCCAACATGGAATAGCGGTGAAAACTCCAACACAAAACTTGCCAGAACTTGAAAAGTATCTTGAATTCCATGATGAAATAGTTTGTGTCCTACAAAAGATGAAGAAAGCTGGTTAGCCATATCAATAGGGATTGTGCAACCCATTTTCAAATGTATCATACAATCTCTTGCCCCTCAATTCATTAGACCTAGACGTGGGGGGGTTAATGTCACAAGAAAGTTGTCAAGACAATTCATGAAACAATACATGTGTTAGACTTATAAAATGGCAACCACTGCTGTAAACAAACTCCCACCAGATTGGGTTACTCAAGGCTTGACCATGGTTTATAAGGTTGCTTACCTAGCAAAAATATACTCCATTCCACCTGCACTTGTTGTGAACAATGATCAAACTAGAGTCCATTTTGTTTCAAATGACAACAAAAAAACTTGGGAACCAAAAGGAACCAAACATGTGCAAGTGTTAGGTTTGGAGGATAAGAGGCAAGTGACAATGTTGTCTTATTTAGCATTACTAGGGACATAGTTCCACCTCAAATAATTTTCACAACTTCTACCCCTAGGACATTACCACTAAATAGTAAAGGGAAAATAGATTGCATCAATGATGGTTGGGATCTTACTTTTAGTGAGAATCACTAGTCATCTTTGGAAACAACCAAGCAATTTGTGCAAAAAATCCTCTTTCCCTACCTGTAATCCAAAATCTAGCTATTAAAGTTAGAGAAAGAATAAAAGATGGTATGGATTATTGATTGTTGAGTTTGTTGTGATTTTGAACTACGGGGATGATTTGAAGCAATAGCAAAGGAATGAAGGCATTAATGAAAACACCAAAGACAAAACAATAACACCAAAATGGTATTTGTTGTTACAAAGCTAAAAATTATAGCTATTGAGGGAGGAAGTTTCATAAAATTCCGAAACAAAAGATGGTGTGGATTATTGATTATTGGGTTTGTTGTGATTTTGAACTACAAGGATGATCTTTGTTTCAGAATTTCATGAAACTCCCTCCTTCAACAACTATAATTTTTTGTTTTGTAACAACAAAAAAAACAAAAGCAAAGAAAAGATAGAAGGGACATACTAATGTAAAGATAGGATACTCCCTATGCCTTGTTACACGAAGATCTGCCGCCATTGTCATTGTTGTTCATCTTGCCTTTGCTTGCTATTATTGATGCACTAGTGCCAAAGCTACTTGTGCTTGCAACACCATGCTTTCCCTTCGTATTACTACAACCTACTCCCTGGTTGCCTTCTTATTCATGATCTCATTTACTCCTTCATTCTCCTCTTCCTCTTCCTCATGTTTTGTTGCAAGTGATTATTAGTGTTGTTGCAAGTGTGTGTTGTTACTATTGAACTTGTAGGTGATTGTTAGTGTTGTTGCAGGTGTGTGCTATTATGATTTTAGTTTATGGTTTTTAGTTTACTTTTAAATTCTAATAGGTAAGTCTTTTGAAACTCTTCCTTTTTAATTATGGTTGCAAAAAGTTTTGTTTTGTGCATTTTCAAAAATAGAAAATGATGTTTAAATGTTTGTGTTCATTGTAAGTGATAGGAAGGATAAAGGAAAAACATTTGAATTGTGATTGAACTTTGTTGTCATTTTAATTTTCGATTGTGGAATTTCAATATGGAAGGAATTTCAACTAGCATAAAAGACATACCATGAGGTCAATACTATATGTCAAAGTTTTTTTTGTGACATCGTTGCTACATTTTTGTTTTGTTACTATTTATGTTCATTAATTGTTTGATGTTTAATTGTTTGTGTTCATTGTTAGTGATAGGAAGGATAAAGGAGAAGCATTGAGTTTTGATTGAACTTTGGTGTCATTATGTGCATCTATAACATAGATATTCCTCACCTTCCATTTTTTTTCTACTCCATGGACAAATTAGAAGATAAGGGTTTTGTTATTAATAAGGTGTATGTTGTTGTTTCAAATCATTGATTTCTTTTTCAAATTGCCCTCTCCTTCATCTTTGGATTTGAGCTTTAACAACTTAAACCCCATTGCTAAAACTATAGAATTCCTTCTTACTATAACTACATTCCATCATTTGCGATTATAGAGTTGTCTTCTAGTTCTATCGCAAGAATTAGGGCATTGGGTGAAGTCGAGGAGCATCACATGGTTTTCTCGGTTTTTATTAACAAAATACGATGATGATAGATGGGTAGAAAACTTTAGAATGACCAAATCAACATTGATTAGGATTGTTAACCAATTGCAGCCTATGTTGATGTAGCAAAACATTAAATATCGAAGTGTAATTCATGTTGAAATATGGGTGTCATGTGCTATTTACAAGCTAACCCATGGTGTTAATTTCTTGATTTGCAACAAGTTGTTTGTAATTAGTAATCAATAGTGTCACTCATGTTGCATGAGTTTGTGGAGGTTGCCAACATTATTTTCAAGAAGTTAATTTTGTGGCCAACATGAGCAAAAATGAATGTTGTGATGGAAGGTTTTGGGCACTTGTGTGGATTGTCAAGTGTTCATGGTGCAATTAATGGCACCCACATCCAAATTCCTAAACCTAAAATCATTTTTCTTGAAGATTACTACTATCATAAAAAAGGAGGCTATTCAATTATAGTTCAAGCAATTGTAGATTCTAAAAAAAATAAAAATTGATATTTGTGTTGACTTGCTAGGTAGCGCTAATGATTCTAGAGTCCTATACAGGTTTGCATTATATAGACATGCTCAAAATAAAGGTTTATTTGATCTTTAAAAAGGTGTAGATGGCTTTCCATTGTATCTATTGGGTGACAAGGGTTATCCATTAATTAGTTGATTATGACACCTTTCAAAGAAGAAAGGCAACATTCACTATTATAACTTTTATACAATAGAAAACATAAACAAAGGATATTAGTAGTTGAGAATGTTTTTGGCATTTTGAAAAAGACCTTTAGAAAATTGCAAAAGTTTGAATTACATGTGGCATTCTTTCTTGATGTGTTTACATGTTGCTACTTGTTGCATAACCTTCTTAGGTCTAAAAATGAAGTTAACATTGTTCAATTACTTTGAATCATTAAACTTGAAGTTGGCGTACATGAATAAGGACATCAGAGAGTTGTTGATGAACCCATGAATCAAGCATGAATCAAAGGTCGAAAGAGATATGGAAATGTGATTCGGAGGGAATTAATGTTATATCTCGATAGATAAAAGAACTTTCAATGATTTATAAGTGAATCTATCCTTTTTATTTTTTGTTAAATTAAACATGTAATAAAAAATGTTGAAAGTTTTTTTCTTTCTATGCATTTCAACTCACACAACCTTTTGCCATGTATCTTCATACCATCCAATAACTTTTTTCATTGGTTGGCATTTAGCTGGATTGTGATGGACTTTGTTTGGTGTTATAGTACCTTCATGGTAGTTAGATATATCTCAGATTTGGTATTCACCCCCAAAACACAACATCCATGTCAAAATAAATCAATTTGATTTAGCAAAAACGATCCACATTCAACAAATAGTTTTGATTTCAGGCAAGCTTGAACTTACTTTTATTCATTGATAGCTTTTATGTTGACAATGATATCTTTTGCATTGTTGTTGTTTATTTGTGTCATTATTGGCAACAACATTGGCATTGTTTGTGTGTGGGTTGTCACTAGCAGTAGTTTGTGTAAAAACTTGGGTCATAACCTATGTCAAGTTATTGAGGACCTGAATCAGCCCATGCCCATGGCAATCTACGTGTGGTTGGCACCATCATCTTTAATTTTGAAATACTCAAGTTGTTTCTTAACAAGTTTATCCTAGATTTCAATTTGTTCCTCCTTCAACAATACATTTGTGGCATTGATTTGATCAATGAACTCCACCAACATCTTGTTCCTTTTTTTTGTTGCTTCCTACCATGCTTTTATGAACAAAAGAATAGGTTCTTTTAACCCCTGTACTTCTAGTAGAATGACCATTTCATCTTTTTGTTATGTTAGAATTTCTGTTGACTTTTGATGGGGGGTTACTACCTAGCAATGACTTTTGGTTGAGTGGGTAACGATGTAATTGCATTTGGATAGGTAGGCAATGGTGTTGTGACTTCAAGATGAATGGGATCAATGTAATCACCACTTATCTCATGCATCAATTTGGTGAAACTTTTTACTACTACACTATAAGGTGGCAAAGGTTTAGTTGGTGTTGGTTCAAACATTCAGCCATCATCAACATTGGTATTTTCTTTTGCATTCATTTTTTGCATTGCCTCATAATTTGCATCTATTGAGTCTTCATTTAGATTGATGGCATTGTTGGGTGTCAAACCATTAATTTGTAGTTTTCGTGTGCATCATCCATAAATCTCGCATGTGAGGTGGGTTGAAGATGGGACATGTCCCCAAAAATTCTGCAATCATTTCATATAATCCTCGCCCAAAGGTCCTAGGCAATCCTCATGTAATTTTTTCTATTGTGTTCAAGGACCAGTAATCTTGATTGTTTCCTATTCTAAATTTGTAATCATAGATTTTCTTGAAATCTCTTGCAATAGCACCCCATTTGTCTTTACATGCTACACCATTCCTCATTTGAATGGAGAACCATGCATTCATAACCTTTGCTGAAATTTTGTTCCATTTTGTAACAACAATCTCAAATTTGTCTCACGCATCAATTGTGTCAAGGCTTGCCACATGCTTTTCCTTTTTGGCTTTGATGAGTGCCAAAATTTCATCATGCTCCCAATTTGGTTGGTGTGATTTGCGGCCTTGGACTTGTTACACATTAGAATTAATTGTATAGCTAGATGTCTTCTTGTTTTTCCTTTTCTTTTTTGTTGGAGTAGGTACCCCATCATTGATAGAATTGCAATTGAAAAATTCTTCTACACCTACACATAAAATGGTATGAAATATGTTTCTATTTTACATATATGTGAAATAGACATGTTGATGGTCTGTGGTTGCTGAATTTAACAAATTTGTGCATGTGTTCTGTGTGTGCAAGTGTTATGACTCCTAGAATTTTGTTTTGTTGTTCAAGAAGCTTGTTTTTCAACTATACAAGCAAAAGATTTTGTTGTCAAACATTCAAGCTATTCACAAATTGAAAATGGATCTATCCAACATACTTGTAGCAAGACATGCAAATGTTCACTAGCCGCAAAAGAAGATTACCTTCTTGACTTTGTTCATCATTCTAGTTGGAGAAGCAGGTCCCTAGAAATTCCATTGTGTTGTTGAAGACTTGCTATAGCTTTTGAACTATCTTGAACAATAGATTTTGCAACTATGTTCTTTTTCCTTTGAGCAACTTGTAGCAAGGATAAAGGGAGAGCAAAAAGAAGGAAGAGGTAGAGTATGGCAAAGAAGGGGGGAGATGAGAGTGGAAGGGAACATGGCAGGTGAATAGGAGAGGAACAAGTGTAGAATCTTGGGAACATTTCAAATATATTCATGTTACATTACCATTGAGTTAAAGTCTCATTTTAGGGGCTGATAGCTTACCATTGAGCTTTTCATACAAAATCTCAGTTTTGTGAAGATTTGATGTTAAGTATGCATTAACTTAACATTCAGCTAACATCCTCTTAACATTGACTGCCACCTAGGCAGCCATGTAGATTTTAGTGTTCAACTAACATTGCAGGTCTGAATTCATTTTTTGTCATGCACTGATTACCATTGACTTAATATTCACTTACCATCAGGTGTGAATCAACCTTAAGTGCAAATGATTATGGTGTCATTTGATAGTTCCATTCACAAGTTTTGAACAAAAACACATAAAGAAGGAACGAGACTGTAGATTAATTGTTAATGAATCCATAGCCATACTTCAGAAGAAGTGATCCAACACGAAAATAATTTGAAAGGCAAGGTCAAAGGAGAAGAAAATGGTGTCATTCGACTGTCCCATTCACAATAGAGGTGTTGACCTCAAAAAAAAGACATAAATAATCTCTCGAGTGCTGATTCTTTCTGTGTCATAAGTTGCTGTTGAAGACACCCAACAAGTCAAATGATCAAAGGAATGAGACTGGAGATCATTGATTGTTCATGAACCATTGTCACCCACAATTGAGAAGCTGTGATCTGATAAGAAAAACCATTTCGGAAGGTGAAGAAGAAAAAGAAGAATTTAGTGTCACTATACAATCCCATTTACAATAGAAAATAAATTGTTGATGAACCATTGTCACCCATAATTGAGGAGTGATCCAATAAGAAAAACTATTTGGAAGGTGAAGAAGACAAAGAAGAGCGAAAAGAATTTTGTGTCATTTGACAATCCCATTCACAAGAGAAGATGTGCAGAGGAAAATCCTGCAGAGGTTATGAAAGGTTTGCCTTGATAGTACACAACCCCAGTGTCGTCTGTTGTAAAAATCAAGCTGGATCTTCTAGAACTGCTGAATCTTCTTTGGGTTCAAAATCTCCTCAGGAAATGATGATCCTTCATATCCAATCTTGATATATGAAGGAAATGAATCTTTCTCCAATCCAAGCTCCCAACATTTGGATGGTGAAGAAGAAGAAGAAGAAGAAGAAGGACAACAACGAGAAGAAATATGGTGTCATTTGATAGTCCCATTTACAATAGAAGATGTGCAGGCTCCTGCAGTTGTCATGAAAGGCTTGCCTTGATAGTTTGCAACTCCAGCATCATCTGTTGTCAGATCAGGCTGGAGGTTCTCAAATTGCTTCTTCTTGGGGTTCAAAATCTCCTCAGGAGATGATGATCCTTCTTCATATCCAGCAACTGTGATCCTCTCACCAATCCGAGCTCCATCAGGAGGCACAACAGGCTCACATTGAGTGTGATCTGTGTTTGATGCACACAGAACAAGACCTGATGACAAAACATCCCGCACCTTACCAGGCTTCACATTCCTAAGGACAAGCACCTTGCGGTTTTGCATCTGTTCTAGAGTCAAGAATTTTGCAAGCCCGCTTACAACTTGTCTCACATTCCCTTCACCAATGTCAATCTCCTCAACATACAGGGCATCTGCACCGGGATGCTTCCATACCTTCTTGATGAGCCCCACTCGGATGTCTAGCACACTTACATTTGTATCACTTTCTTTCTTCTTCTGTGCAGCAGCTGGTTTCTGGTTATTGATCTTCTTCTTAGACGACGACTCCTCCTCTTGAGCAACCTGCTGGTGATCCCTTTGTTGTTGCTGTGCAGTAGATGTTGTTGCCTCTGCTGCCTTCGATTCTTCTCTCACTGCAGTTTCCGAAACCGCGGCTCTCTGAGAAACTGCAACAGCATTGGTGGTGCGGATCTTCGCTGATCCAGTTGCAGCTTGCGGCCTAACACTACTACTACTGGTTGCTGCTGCTGCTGCAGCAGCTTCGGCACCATTCTTCTTTACGGATTTCGCAGCAGTCTTGTCGTCTGTTGATGATGATGACGATAATGATGCAAGTGAAATCCGGTTACACGCGAGAGCCACTGGAGATTGTTGTTGAGGAGGATCGAACTTCGCCTTCTCGACAGGAATGCGTGGGAAGATCTTGGCGGCTGCGTCTTTGCTTTGAATGTAATCGATCCACCGCAACAAATGAGGAAGCTGAACAAGCTCCGGATACGATTCTTCATCGCTCACGATCTCGTGCACAACAGCAAACATGGAAAGATCCGCTAGACTGATGGAAACGCCTCTACCGGCGAACACAGTTCGATCCTCCAAATGCATGTTCAACAGTTGCAACCTGCCATCTATCTTCAGATTCTTGAGCTTAGTCTTCGCAGCATCAAAAGAGCTAGCAAAAGATAGCCATTGTGATACCTCAGCTTGCATCTCCGGCGTGGTTCCTAGCAGTCGATCTGCTGCAGTCCCTCCCGCCGCCTCCACTATAGACCTGCACTCAAATCCTAATCCCTTCGTGCCAAATTCTCCTCCAAACGAAGCAGCAGCAGCTTCCTGTGCATCATCATCTTCCGCAGAATTGATTCGTTTACAGATAGAAACAATGAACTTCCGAGCTCTCTCATGCTTGAAAGAAGCCGCCATCTCTTGTCGATCCCTTGTTGTGCGCCGTATATGTACAACACTGCAAAACTCGTCGACGAAGAAGCGGAAGGAACGAGAGCCGTGTCTTCCCAGCAACAAAGAGCGTAGCAAAACCAAGTGAACAAGGAAGAAGATTCGCGGGCAAACGCATTAGGGTTTGAAGCTCCAACAGGCAGTGGACATTGCAGCAGCAGCAGGCAGAGTGGTGCGTATGTGCACATAGCTTGCGATGGCTTCTTTGCAGCATTTCATTTCCTATTGCTCGCTTCCTTTGCGGACTCTCTGTCTATCATCATCATCATCATCATCACGTTCTGCCAATTCCTCTTCTTTCAGGCCGCGTTCTCAACAACAACAATCGGCTCCACAAGGCAACAAGGTGCATCGGAAGTCAGGTGACAGAAGAAGAAGCCAATTCCTCATGTTGATGTTGTTGTTGTTGTTGCAGGAGCTCCTTTTCCATCTTCCCTGCATGCTTGCTTTGCTTGTCCGGTTGATACATACTGATGGAATTGCAACAAGTTGATTGAAGAGAGTTATTGCATCCAGAACTCTCATTGCACTCACTCCAGAACTCTCTCTCTCTCTCTACCTTGAATCTCTGAATGAAGCTAAATCTCAAACCAAGTGTAGAGAACTTCAAACTGGAATTCCTTGTTACCAACATGCCACTCTTGGGTACTGAGAAATTGCTGGCACAAACCTAAACCCTAAACCATTGTTTTTTCCTTCAGAATTGGTGCAATCTTTGTGGATCAGTTGACTAATATACATAGAGTCATGGTCACAACAACTCAGGAGCTGTGACCAAACACTTTGAGCTAATATGTGAAAATGGGTGCTGGTTTTTTCTGTGTTCCATAACAGAGGGTGTTGCAAGAGAATTGGCTCAGTATTGGGTATTTAGGGAAACGGAGGGGCAAAGGAATGCATGCAATTGCTGTGGTCGACGAAACTTGCTCACTTCATTTGGAGGTGCTTTGTTATCAGGAGCCAGCAATGAACAAGACTCACAAGCAGCAGATGTTGATTATGTGAATGCCAAAGTCAGCATTCCTTTCTCTCTCTCTGATTTTCTTTTTCTCTCTTTCTTCTTCTTGGCAAAAGGCTCTATCAATTTGTTGCATTTGAACTAGGACACAGCTATCAAAGTTTTTAATTAGCTTTACATATTGAGTCGAGTGCTGGCCAACACATGATCATGACTGTGTCTTCCTGTTTGTTGCTTCTGAAAATGCAACAAATGAACAAAGATTTTACACTCAAACTGTTGTTTGTGGAGTGTTCCCTGCAATTGCACAGACATGTTTCTGATTCCTCTACTTAGGTCCAGATGAGGCAGAATGTTGAGTACCATGGCACATAAAGGTTGGCAGTTTTTTTTCATGAGAGTTATTTTCTCAATTTCCACAACAGCTCTCATAATAGTTGCTGTGGTAACCAATTTTCCATCAAGGAGGAATCCCGTCATCACTATAAACATTTGGTCACTGAGGTCCAAGCTCAACCAGAGGATCTTCTCAAGCATGCTGATTCTTATTTGGGTATTTGCAGAGAGTTTCAGGAACACCAAATGCAATAATGTCCAAACAACAAGTTTCCCCTTGGTTCCAATTTGACAATAGAGCTTTGTCATCAAATCTGTGGTGAAATTGCTAGACAATGTTACATCCTTACTTTGATCAGTTTCAGGAAGTGTATAGTTTACAGCAGTGGTGGTGAAATTAGAGAGTCCTGCAATTTGAGGTGCAGATGTTGTTGGTGGGGTGTAGGAGATAATGGAGAAGGTGCATCCAAGAAAGCCAGTGTGGTACCAAGAACTCTATGCTCAAGTTATGAATGTTAGCATGCAGTCATATGAGGTTGAGGTGAGTCATTAGCCCTCTCTTCATCTGTAATGTGATGATGCTCTTTTCTCTGGTGTTAAATTGTCACACCATCAATGCAGCAAGGTTTCCACCATCAAAACTGTAGGGACAGGCAACATTCCGAAAGGAGAATTTAGGAACACAAACCACCCATATAGGTGTGAAATCTTTCTGATGGATGGAGCTTCTTGGCTTAAAGGCATCATTCAGCATAGAGCTCTTGCTATCACTGGATCATGAATTCCCTGTTAAAACACGCCATGCTCCTAGTCTTGCTTACGTCTGCACCAAGTGAAGATGTGAGCAAGCAGGTCCAAAGATTGTTCTCATGAATTTTGTCCCCATTTTACTCTTCCACTGTCTGAAAGACCTACATTATTAGTCTCTTTTTTTCCTGAATGCTTATTCTGACTGTTACATGGCTAGTGGGGAAGATGGCAGGCTACAAGAAGCAGCTCTTTGATCACCTGGATGACAATGTGAGATCTATAGTGGAGGTGGGCGTAGGGACAGGGCCTAATTTGAAGTTCTATGGAGGACGGCCTCATATAGAAAAAGTAATAGGTGTGGACCCAAATGAGTGTATGGCCAGATTTGCTGAACGGGCTGCTTTGGATGTTGGCTTAGCACCATCTCAATTCGAATTTCTTCATGGGGTACAGTAGTTTCTTTCTTTATCTCACCCATGTATTTACCATTTGGTTCCTCTGCTAAAATTGACTTCCCAAATAGTTCCGTCAGTAACCTGAATCTTGTGGCCTAGTAGGATTTGCTGAAGAATTTGTGGTGTTAAATAACAGTTGGCATTTGACAACAAGGAAATAAGATGCACACACCCATAGGCTCATGCTCCAAAAATCTAGCAGAAAAAATGTACAATCTTGGAGAAAAGCATATCCAGCTCTAGTAATCCTGTGATTTGAAATTGCTGTGTTTTGATTTTTCATGCTGTCTTTACTCAATTGGGCACAGGGAAGTGCACCATAGTTTGTGGTGTAGCATGAATGGAACTTGTGTAGTTTGCCACTTTGCTACACCTATCATCATATCCTTAAGCCAATTAGGAAAGTTGGAGAACACTTTGTGTGATAAAAAGCCATGACCAGAACCTTAAACATACATGCAAGGTGCATGCATACCAGATTGGGCTGGCTTTCGAAATGTATTCCAATTTTGGGACCTTGCAGGCACGAGATGAAGTAATATAAGGTGGGAGTTACAGGTAGCAGAGGGATTACCAGTGGCTGATTCAAGTATGGATGCAGCAGTATGCACTTTGGTAATGTGCTCCGTGTCTGATGTTGCTGCCACTCTCAAAGGTACCAGTTTCCTATTTCTTTGAAGGTGAATTTGCTACCATGTTCACTGTTAGAAGCACCACACACTCACAAGAAAAATCTATTGTTGAGCGTATTGGTGATAAACAACTATGTTGAACAAGCATATGGTCATCTGTGCGTGTCTTATTCATGTGCAGAGGTTCAAAGGGTCCTAAAGCCAGGTGGAATGTTTCTATTTGTTGAGCACGTGGCAGCGCCTGGTATGTATCAACTAATCATCTGGATGTCTCCCACATTATTTTATGCATAACTGGACTTGTTGCTATGTATCTGTAAAAAGTCGGGGAGATATTAGTATTAATGGAAAAGCCTCACTCTTCATGACATGTCATGTAACATGTCAATTTTATCTAATTCATTGACCATATGCTGGTTTTGTTAAACCACACGTTTTGGGTAAATGGGATTTGAATTAGGTCAAATTGTTGGAATGGAAACTCATCTCTAAAGATTTGAGCAGTCATCAGATGCTTTGCAAATTGGCATCTCAATTGGGTGTTCATCCTTCCATACAAAAAGGCTAATTTGGGAATCATGACAGAGTAGGCTTCTTCAAGTTTTTAAGGCATACAAAGAAGCTCTTTGACAATACAGTGGTTGAAATTTGTGGTGTGCAATCTGTTTTTTGCAGACGGCAGTACACTGAGGTTCTGGCAAAATCTACTAGATCCAGTTCAGCAACTAGTGGCGGATGGATGTCACCTTTCCAGAAATACACTTGGACTTATAGAGGCTGCTGGATTTACATCCTTGGATGTCAAGAGCATGAGGGTGAAAGGACTGTCTTTGATTAGCCCTCATATTCTGGGCACTGCACGAACTCCAGAAGCTTAAACAATTCTGTTGGCTTTTGACTTCAGTTTTCAATTACATACATGGTTGAGGATGAGATGAGAGGAACTGAGCAACAGATAAATAAATTTACCCTCACAAAAACATGTGAAATTGGACTACATAACAATGTTGTGTTCTCATCTGTACAAATCAGTCAAGAAAGGATGGAAAGACTTACCCATCTTGTAAACTTGTGGTTTTGCAATTTCAATGAATAGAATATGTCACTCATGTGATGTTTGTTTTTGCAGAAGTTTGTCAAGATGCTGCTCAATCAGTGTTGTATGTCCTTGGTTGATTTAACCTTGAGACATATAGCTAGTGGGAGCAGTATAGCTAGTGGGTGCAGTCTCCTTTCTAAGAGGTGGCACAGTTGCTAACATTGAACACTATGCTTACATGTGTGGCCTTGCTTTGCGATCTGCACAAGGGCAGAGGATATGATGATCAAGATGCCCTGGAACCAAAGTGTGCTCTGAGGAGAGCGTTGCTTGTTGTTGGCAGAATTCATTGGAATACTTGTGGCAATTGGAGAACACATTTGAAAACAAGTTATTGAAGATCGCTGTGAAGATGCTGGGAGGTTTTGTGCTCCTATCAGACATCCATGTTGCTGCAACACACAAATTGGAATCTTCTTAGTCCAAATGTTTAATGGATGAGGAAATAGCTGTGACACAACCTTGGATTGAAGTGAACAATGAGATCAGAAGATTAGGGAGAATTGTCCTCTGATTATTGAGAATCTTGCATTCACAACTCAAAATTGTGTCCCATTAGATACATAGTGATTGCTGGGAGAACAAGTGATGCCAAATTGCTTCCATTACGATAAAGTGACATCTGGTATATGCATCAATGGGTAAGTGGCCCTGCGTTGCAGTGTCTTCACTTGGTTCTTGCTTGGGTTTCTTGTTTTGTGCTGTGAATCCAGTATCTGAAGAGTCCTTGCTGAATTTTAAGCCTCAATTTTCCCTTACCATTGTCTGTGCATGAATCATCTCTTTGTGCTGCCCACCCATGATCTGTATTGAAGGCCTGAAGTTAGAAAGGCACTACTGCAGCCATTGGACATACAGGTCCTCTTCTGTCCACTGTACTGACTGGGCTTGTCACATCTGATGAAACAGGTCTCTGGTGTGTAACAAAAGGACAAGGAGATGAGATGCTCCAAAATGAACTTGTTATTGTCGTGAATGTCTCATTCATGGGAGCTTACATTGGGATGTCTGCAGGCTGTATTTTGACCTAGGATTCTGGAGGGTTCGATACTCAGCAGTTGAAAACATCAACATTGTACTATCTGAGTGAAGATGACAAAATATATGAGCTGAGTGTCATGAAATCTGCTCAAGAAGAACAATCACACCCTTGGGCACCAAAAGAAGCAAGCCCAGGAAGTTGCAACAATTTGCAACTTTCAATGATCGAATGGAGATTGGATTTTCTGCAGCTCAATTTCGGAAGAGTATGAATACCTCCCTGCAGTCATCACACTCTCTTGCTCCTTCAGCTTATTGTTCAGGCCTACTCCTTCAAAAGAGCTTCTGAAGCTGTTAAGTTCTTCATTCCTTGGCACAGTGTTGCAGAGCAGCAGCAGCAGTCTTCATGCTTGTTCCTGCTATTATAGGGTTCTTTGATGTTTTCCAAGCCCAATTCTCTGAAGAATAATCCTAGACTGCAGGATCAACAGTCACCAAGATTGGCAAGCTGCTAATTCATTACTACTCCCAAGAACCTTCACTGGAAATTGAGGAATTCTATTCGTATATGAACTTGCTTCCCATGTGGAAGAACAAGAGATTCAGGAGCACATCTGTTTGCAGATTGATGGCCTCATGCATCAGCACAAACACTATGAAACTCTCTACAAAATCCTCAACATTCTATGACTTCACATCACTGTTGAGGATGTGTTGTAAGGACTTTTGGGATGCCGTCAAAGAGCTTAAGGTACTGACTACCTCACTAAGCTGCAGGAGCAGACTGCTCAGCATCAGCAGACTGCTCAGCATCAGCAGATTGCTGTGAGAGGAGGACATCAGAATGACAAAGGGTGCCAGAATGATCATAGTCAAGGGCATCAAACTCTTTCAGGAAGTCAACCACATCTGATTGTTCGATTTTGCCACACTCCTTCAGTTTGTAGAGCACAAATTCTGCCTTGCTGCAACCTCATGCAACCCAGAGAAACTTTAGGGTTTCAAAGCCAACTGTAAACAACAACCAGAGCAACTTCCCTCCCGCACTAAGAAAATCCAAATCTATCAACCACCAAATTCATTGATTGGTTTCACTGCTGCCATTTTTGAAAGTGGACATTTTCCTACTTAGCAATGCACCAGTATAAAGAGAATTTACCTGACAACACCATTTCCGTCAAGATCAGCAGCTTCCAAATCAGATGGTGTGGTGTGCCGGCACAAGGCCCAGCGTGCAATCTCATATTGATGTTCTTCAGTTCTCACTTCTGCTAAGTACAAAAAGAACTGAGCAACACAAACAGTGCTCAATAGAATCCAAAAGATGGCAAAAATACGGCCAGCTTTCGTGTTGAAACTCTGGTCACCATAGCCAAGCGTGGTGACTGTGACACACACACAATAGAAAGCATTGATGAAACTCATGTGTTCCAAGTAGTGCAAAGCCAAAACACCCAGCACAAACAGAACTAGAACTGTAATTCCTGCAATTATTGCCTTCCATTGGGCAGTAACCACACCATCATCTCCAATAGAAACTTTGTCTGCCTGCCACCTGTACTTGTTGTACACTTTCTGCACCAAGATTCTCTCCTGCTTTTCAACCAAGTAGTTTGCTGCTCCACTAACCAACACACCAATGAACCCAAAGCCAATAAAGACAAACGCGCATGTCAACAACTTTGCACTGGTGCCATTTGGAGTGATGTCTCCATATCCAACAGTTGTCATTGTGACAATTGCAAAATAGAGGGCATCAACAACTGTGGTGGTAGATACACCTCCCAGGTCATCACGAAGGAATGAAAAGATAAAAACACTAACAATTAAGTAGCTTGCAAGACCAATCAATGCTTTCACAAGTGTCGAAGGGCCTTTGTCTTTTGCAAGTGGACCTGGAGGCCCATGCGATGGTGGCTTTTCTCTTCTTGAATGATTCTCATCAAGAATGTGCAACGATGGTGCACTATGAATACGCCATAACCGTGACTCATTTGTGGATGCCTTGATTGGCTTCTGTGGTTCTTTCTTGCCCTTCCAGAGAAAAGGCTCCAAGATCGAGCCTTGATTGCGTGATATCACGAGCAATTTGTCCATATCATCCTTTGTGAGACTGTCATCCATGATGCACTTGACTCTCTTGCTGCCATGAAAAACAGTTTTGATCATAAGCTGATCATCAACACAAACTCTGACATCTAGTAATAATCTAATAGAAGAAAAGTATTTAAAAACCCTAGATTGTTCAAAAATTTTAAAACATTAGAAGCGGGAGATGGAAAAACCTAGATTTTGCAAGATTGAGAGGGGTTTGTGATTTTAGCAGCAACCCTCTAAACCACCCACAAAATCTTTCTTTGAGATCAGTGAGTTCTCCACAGGTGGAAGTTGGAAGAATTACATGGGCTATGTGCCTGTGGAAACGCTCACAAGATGTGGATTAGCAAGGATTTGGCTCCTGGCTCACAGCTCCTAGTGCCATAAACATGGGCATATACACCAATGCACTTGAAGCTTTTACTCAAAGTTTTTGCAGCCGTGATGGGTTTTTGCACAAAATGCTGATCGACCCAATACTACCTGTACTTCATTGCTTGGAATTTCCACCACTCTTCTTCTTCTATCTGTTTTACACCGCCACCACCAAAGAAAGCTTGAGACTTGGTTTCTTTCGCAAACAAGAAGAAAAACGCACAAACTTCTTCTACCTTCAAGAAAAAAGCTCCTACAACAAACAACAAACAACAAGGAGGAGGATAAGATGAAACAGACAAATTGGACAATGAAGTTAAATTGAGAAGTTCTGACACTTGAGACTTGTGGTTTTTGTTATTGTTTTTCTGGACATCTCTTTCCTATTGGAACTATGCAAAACTAATTTTGTGGAAAGATCTCCTAATGAGATCCAAGCACAAATGGACAGTGGCACAAAGCTAAAAGAAACTTTTGTGATTGAAAATTTCTCTGCAGAAAGCAGACTGCACATCAAACTAGAACTTCACATGTAGACCCCCTGAATACTGCGACCAAGCATTTTCTCACCATTGTTGAAACTCAACAACCCATCCCAAAACACACACACAAATTAACACAGAGAGAGAGAGAGAGAGAGAGAGAGAGAGAGAAACCAACCTTACGAACAAGAGGAGTTGGAGCCTTGCAGGGAACAGACCAGCTCATCATGCCAGACAAACACTGCAAAACAGGCACAGCCCAGTTCAGCTCCATAACCAAGCAAACACTTGGCTGCTACTCATCAGCAACAACCCATTAACTGCAAACCAAGCAATGTCATAAGAGAAGCAAATGACAAAACACTTTTCAGTGGTGGGGTTGATGACACAACAACCCAACAACAGTGAAGTTTTCAGGTTGGAAAACTCCAATCTTTCAGTCATCCCCACGGGGGTATCATCTACTCCTCTATAATTAACAAAACTCCAATTCTTTTCTCTCATCCACTGGGAATCATCAACTCTAGAGATAGAAAATTCTTCACAGCCTAAAAGAATCCCAGTCACCCCAAAAAAAGAAGTTACCAGCTTCTTTCTTTTTTTGGGTTGTTTGGCTGCAGCAAAGGATGTGTGAAGAAGATGATGCTTTCATACTACTGGTTGCCTAAGGTGGGTCCATTGTTCAAAGCACTAATGAGGACTCTCAAATCTTATTAATGGCAAAATTCTTATTCTTTTTCTATACATGTAGAAATCACCTAAATCTTAGCCTCTTTTAAAGAGGCCAAGAAAAGACCTATTTATTGTTTTAGTTGGAATGCACAGAAATAATAAATAGATCACCCATGTGAATGATCTTAATGTGCCCACTGCATAAAGTGTGAAACTACTAAATAAACTTTAAAATATGGATGGCTTATTTCAATTTCATAGCAAGCCACAGATCAACAATCTCAATGATAATAATATAAGAATTATACCAATACCATCATCATGATAATTTTATAATTTGCTAACTCAGACCATTCTGGAGTTAGCAAATTATAAAATTTTGTGGTTCTCTGAATTTTGTCAAATTACAAATCTTGTAATGGTCCATCCCATCATACATTACACCCACCTTGTTGACACCCTATCGAACAACTATTAAGCCCTACTTACTTTACCTACCTACCTACTTGACACAACCTACTTGCACCTACTCACAACCTAAGGGTCATCCTTATCAAAAGCTGAACATATTGCAAAAAAAACCAAACCCACCAAAAAAAAAAAATAAGTACTTATCTCCCCCACCTACCTACCTACCTTTCTATTACCATAGTCAAGGGTAAGTTTTCACATTGACAAAACGAATAATTTATTTTATTCAAAAAATGAATTCATTTTTAAAATTTGAAATTATATATTTCTCCATCATCTACTAGAAAATTGTGATATGAGTAGTGAAATTATTCAGAATGTAGCCTATGATAAGTATGATGATTTTCAACATGTCAATTTCATATTTTCACAATATTTCATTTCACTATTTTGAGGATTATTTAATGACAAAACTGACCTTAGGGTAAGGTACTCACAAAGGATGCCTTACCACGAGGGCACACCTTTGTACATATATTATTGGTTCATAGAGCTCAAGTTGAACTATATGTAGTAACATAAATAGAGACTTAGGGTTACGGACCAAAAGCCTAGGGACCAATTTGAAACAAATTGAACTTTGAATTGGGCCCTTCTTCACATTAAAAAAAAATAGAAAATTGACAATGGGTGTGTTTACCCCTTAGTTTCAAGGGGGATTTGTGTACTTTTATTTGTAAAAAGGATTTTTGCCTACCATTGCACTATATGCCCAAAGCCATGAATTTGCTTCAAGGTTTAGTCAAATAATCCTTGACGAAGCACCTTACAACATTAGACACACAACCATATGTCATTCCAATGGTAACAAGTGGGCACTACAAGATATTCCATATTATAAAAGAAATACACATTCAAATGGCAATGTGAAAGGATCAAAGTAACATAATAACAAAGATAATCTCATTGTTCAAGGATGATCACCAATAACCTTACAAAAGTGAAAAGAAATCTTTTAATCCCAATGTGCCCAATTTTAAAACTAAAATGAAATGAAAATCTAATTTCTAAATAAATATGTTATGTAAATAACTTCATTGTTTTCCTTTTGAATTGGTGGCAAAATTCTTTTTTTCTTTTGGTGGGAGCCACATGGGTGTGTCCAAGCATTGATTAAAGGAATTAATTAGGGGCCCTAGCCTTTAGGTAGGTACCTAAAATAAAAAAATATAGGCCAAACGATTGCCTAGACAATCAACATGTTGTGTTGCTTGTGTTTGGAACCCCATGTAAATGATAATGGAAACCTTTAGTAAAATGATTAGTGGTAGCTAGTCAATCACCACAACAATTGTCCAATATAAATTGGGTGAACGGTGATATTGAGAACACGTGTAGGTTGCTTGGGCCTTGATCTACCATTTGCACTAGGCCATCCCAACATTGCACATCACAAAAACAATGTCTTTTCAATTATGGTGATGGAGGATAGTTGGATTTTGACATTGGTTAATCCAAACCATCGAAGGAAAAAATATAGGAAATATGGTTTGGGTTTTGAAGGTGTGGGGAGAATGATGGGGATCACAATGATGGTAGGATGCATGTGACTATTTTTTCTAGTGTTAAGTTTGTTGCACTTTCAATTGTTTGATACTTTATTGATTGAAATCAAATCAATGACGTTGCTTAAAATGTGTGTTCTTGCAAATTTTTTAATGGCTTTTAAATGATTCAAAATGGAGAGAAATGAGGAAAAATAGAGGTGAAACTCATAGTCCATTTTTGGAGGCACAAAACTTGTTTGGAGGAGTAGGTTTGAAATTACCCTACATTTATCCATTGTTGGTTTTTTCTTGATCAAAAATTGAAATAGGAAATAAAGGAGAAGCTGGATTCATGTATCTATTTTCTACCATTGCTTTGGTTTTTTATTCGGTTTTTTTTGGGGGAAAGAAGCAATATACAAAGGGAGATCAAACATAAAGAAAAGTATACATGAAATTGGAAAGACTAGAACTAAGTACAATATTACATTTGTTCTCTAGATCACTTCCAATTTTCTAGGTGTCTATTTATAGATCAATAAAAACACAATAAGGTCAATAAGAGTAACACATTATAGTCCCCTTTGAAAGTCCCTATCCTTTGTATTTTGATTTTATTTTAAGCCCTATGAATTGGTTTGACTTTCAAATTGGTCCAAATGATATTAAAGTTAACATATTTTTCCATATTTGAGTTTGGGCCACCATTTTAAACTTCGTAAATCTTTTTATTAAAAGTTGGTATTGAAAAACAATGTCAATTTTAATATCAAAAAGGACTTTGACATTTTTAAGCCTTCTACTTAGAGTATAATTTGATATTTTCACAAATATGGGATTTCTTTACTTGATTTTGAAATCTTCAATGTTATTAACCCGTATAATGTTATGTCCCAAAGTTTCAAAAACATTTTACAAATTACACATGAATTGTGAGATAATAATCCATATTCAATTGTAAATGGATTGACCATCTATTAAAGTCCATCTAACATTGACCATTTATTAATTTGTTGTGTTCTTTTCCTTGTTGAAAGATTTCATGGGTGCAGTCACAATAATGTGTATCATAGCAAATGTGATGCTTGTTTGATTGTTCTATGTTTTAGAACCATAATTTAATTTGATGCTGAAATTGTAAGATTCGTTTATATAGTTTTATTGTTAATATATCATGGGAACATGTGAATTAATTTGAAATTAATGAACAACTTCAACACCTCAAAGTGATGAAAAGATAGCTTTAGTTAAATAGATTAGGTCCCATTTGGTCTAGGATACCAAATTAAAGCAAATGTTATAATGCTTAATGAGTGTTTTTGTTAATTTTTTAATCATCACCCTTGGCTAGTATTCTAGTGTAAATGTTGGTTCACCCAAAGGCATACATTTGCAAGGTACTTTAAAGGCCCTATTCCAAAGCATAAATATACCCCAATAATAATTCACATCTCAAACATGTTTTCTTTTGTCAATTCACATTGCTATTGAAATGCCTTACACACACAAAATGATGATTGCTTCTACATCACTAATGTTCATTCATTTCAAAGGTAGACCCCTTGGCCAACATTCCCTTTTTGTTTCATTATTTTAATGTGGTTAGGTGGCTAAACTTGATTTAGACTCTCCGTCAATCGCAAGTTTTGGAAGGTCCCTCATTGTTAATGCCTTTCATAATTCTTTATGTTGCACAACTATTGCAACTTGCAAATATGTACAACTATAATTTTTATGCAATATTAATAGAATCTTGTGTTCAATATTAAACCTTTCATTCAACCTCTAGGCTTCCAAGTTTTTTCAAACTTTTAAGTTTTGTTTTTAAGTTATACATCTTTCACTTTTTGTTATGTGCATTGTGCATCAATGTGCATTTGTTGCAATTTTCAACCTAAAATTATGCTATTCATTTTTCAAGTTCTTGAATTTTAGGGCAAGCCACAACTTGCAAGGTTGATAATTGATTATTGATTTTTGTATGGTGAACCATTGATGCATTATGTAGCTTGAAGGATTAAGCTCCGCTAAACTTAAAACCTTTTGTTTGTTGTTTGACAACCTTTGAAGTTTGAACATCAAACCTTGCATCAAGGCTTGGGAGTCCATGGGGATTTCAAAATGTGGAGTCATTCAATCCAATTCATAAGGCATGATTATGTTTGCAAAGTTTAAAAGTTGTAAATTACATAGTGTTGTTGGTGTGTGTGTACATGTCATTATGCAATAACTTAAAGGTTAGGACTCAAGAGAGTTCAACATATGGATCTTTTCACAATTTGCATTTCTTGGAACTTAAGTTCTTTAAGTTACACATAATTACATTTTACATTTGGTTTCCTTATTCTTGTATCATGATTCATGCTTATCAAATTGCTTTAGAATCAAATGCTAAAACATGTCTAAACATGCTAATATGTGCCATGGTCGTTTCTTTAGTTGATTATTATTTTTAAACATTACAATGACATCTTAAGAGTATTTTGTTTGAAAGTTGAAAAAATAAAATTTGACCCAAAAATATTTTGTAATATATTATTATGTAAATCTATGTTTAAACAACCTCCACCAAAATATGTCATGTTTAAAAAAACTCCCCAAAAATGAAAGTCATTAAAATGCTTAAACACATTGACTAGAATGTTTTTGAATATTCTATCTTCATTAGATTTGTTCCAAATCATACCAAATGTTTCCATAATATATTAAAAATATTGTCATGAGTGCTTCTGAATGACTTGCAACAATAGTACAATTTTTTATTTTCAAACATGAAATATAAACACTAATTACATTTGTTTTGGCTTCTATTAATGTGATTGCACCCAAACATGAGAATGGAAGATTTTTATTTGTATGCAAATCTTGTCTTCTACTAGCTATATGTCATGTTTTAGGGTTAACAATCAATTATGATTAGCCACGGAGTTAAATTTTTTTTTCAATTGTTACCTTTAGAATTATTTTAAATGACAACTATAATCTTGTAAATTTCAATTTTCAAGTTTATACACTTTTTTCAAATAGGTCTAAGCAATCTTCAAAGATTAACATTTACCCCTTTGGGCAATGAAGTGAAGTCCAATGTACAAGTAGAATGTTGTCTCCATAAGCCTTTAAACCTAGACCATTTGCGACTTGATGGATGTTGATGCTAAAGTTTTACAACTACCCATAATGTAATCAATCTTGAATTTGTCTTTTTGAATCCAAATGCCACTCCTACCCTTGCCAAAAAGAAACTGAAAATAAATAAATAATTGGTAGTTCTATGATGTGGTTTGAGAACAAACCTTAGGGTCAAGGTATTTTTTATGTTGAAAATTTGATGACAATTAGATGCAAAATTTGCACCAAGGTGAATAAAAAAAAAAAATTGTTGGTCCCCAAGTGGGATTCACTTGAGAAACATGTGCAAGGAAAAGGAAGAATGAATAAGGAATGAAGCTTATGGATCTCAAATGTGTTCATGGCAAAAATGAGAAAATGTAATGAATTGGTTGACAATCCAACTTGATTTTATCATTCAAATGTTTGTTCAAGAAAAGGGGCAATGTGCACCTTCTTTAGCTTAAGTCTACAATCCAATTTTCATCTTAAGAAATTATTAATTTTATTGAATTGCAAATGAAAAAATTACTCAAAATTCAATATCTTTCACATTTGATGTCTAAAAGTTACCTCTAGAATTCTTTTCTTCATTGGAAGCTTCGAACAATACCAAATATGTGGCTTAGTTTTCTTAAGACAAAACTTTTAGTTTTGATTTTGTTGAATTTTCAATGATAAAAATGTTCAATATTCATTACACCACTGACATTCATGACTAGGACATTTTGCAACTATCTTTTATCTTTAGTCATGTAATCATGTGTCCTTTGGTGGGGTGGGAAGTCTTACTCATATTTATTATTACATAATTATAATACAATTCCAATCAATGTGTATAGTCATATTATATGATTATAGTACCTTGCAATAACAAACTATAATGATATTACATGGCTATAATAACTTAAACTCAATGACTATGTTCATAACTAGGACTACATATGTAATATTGATCTTGAAGTGGGTGCAAGCAAGATAAATGTTTTTAGAAACCTTGGCAACTTTATTATTATTATTTTTTAATGTTTTTAAAAATAATGTTTAAAACTTCTAACCTTCATTTAACATCTTAAAACAATTCAAATTTTTAGCTTTTTTCATTGGCATCTGAAGCTTCCTTCTGACATCTCAAAACAATTTTGTCATATCATTTGTACTTGAAAACATACCCCAAAATTATTCCCAAAATTATGTCATTTTCAAAGGGTTGGGGATGATTTTAGCTATGAAACCAAACTCCATTGACAAAAAGAAATTGTATTAGAATGTTTGTCACATCAATATTGAAATGCTTGAAAAAAATTTTGCAAAAAAATTTCAAATATTTTCAAGTACTAGAAATCTACTTTTCAAATTGTCACAATTGCAAAGGTCCAATTCAAGTATTCACACATACTTTGTAAAAACATAATTGTATTAATTTAGCTTTGGAAATCAATGCTAACAATAGTTTAAAAAGAATGTACCAAAAAAAAATTGTGTTATCTTGACATAATCATTTACATGTTCCTTTTATTCCAAGACCCCATATTATGCTACTTAGACTACTTTTAGTGTATATTTTACCATGCTTTCACCCACATTAATTCAATTGTTATTTCAAAATCAATCCAATGATGCATATATCTTAGGCTAGGTAGGCTAAACTAGGTGAGCTAAGCTAGGTAAGCTATGTTAGATAATTTGATAATAGGCAACCTAGTTTATCCTACATAGGTTGGTAATAGGTATGTAGGTGAATACATGTAATTAAGTTGGTAATAAGTAGATGAGTAGATGGGTAATAGGTAAGTAATAGGTACACAAATAGGTAAGAAGGTAGATAAATTATAGGTAGGTTGGGGGGCTAGTAATTAATAGGTAGGTAGGTAGGTCACATGAAAGTTGGGGTTTGTAATAGGTATGTATGTGTATAGGTAGGTAGGTAATGTGTAGGTAGGTTGGTTGTGATAGGTAGGCTTTAGGGTTAATGATAGATAATAGGTGCATAGATAGGTTGGTTGGTTGGTTTGTAATAAATAAGTTTGGGGTTATTGATAAATATGTAGATAGGAAGGTAAATTATAATATGTAAGCAAGTAGGTAGGTGGGTGGGTAATATGTGAACATGTTGGAGCTAGGTAAGAATATGCAAACATTGGTCATTTACCTATTTATAATCTACTTACCCATTACCCACTTTCCTACCTACCTACATAAGTAGTGTAAGAAGATGTGAAACAATGTGTTTATAATAATATGTTGATAAAAGTTATTATGTTATGAATGTATGATGCATTGATTTATTTATGATATTTTGAAATAGGAAATGGTTAATCAATTTTTTTTGGGTGTGATCCTTTTAAACAAAGGTTGAATTAAATTTGAATTTATGTTTGCCAAATAATCTAGTTTTGGTTGCTTTCAACCTTTTGGTGTAAATTGTTTAATTTTAGATTATGTTATGTTATCACTTAGTAGTTGACATAACATGTAAGATTTAATTAGAATGCTCACAATATATAATTTCCAGAAAAATGAAAACCCATATTAAAATTGTTTATTAGATCTTTATTGGTACCAAATCCAAAACAATCAACTCATACTATTAATGTTTTATAAATAAATCCATGCGGATAGAGTTTAAAACAATATATAAATCACATTCAGGTTAGATAATTGCTAATTTTCATGTAAAAAGAAATAATTTAATAAAAAAAAAATTATCCTTAACTAGATCAACTCTAATGTATGATGATAAGCAGATGATGCATACAAAATTTAAAATGTTATGAATGCCCCTTGTGTAAATTCCTGAACCCCACAACATTTCTAAACTCTTGTAAGCAATAAACAAAATCATCACTAGTAGTGCACAAGATAGCCAAGCACTAATCTAAGAAAGGTCATTTGGCTTGTTGTATAGGTTTTGCTGCCAATTGCACATTAGTGCCCATATGGTAGAGTTGTGTGTGAAGAAGCACTAGAGAGCTCACACTTGCAATGGAGCTCACACTTGTTCGATGATGCACATTGCAGATTTTTGTTTCATGGCATAATCCTTGGGCACTTGGGTATGTTGTGGGAAGATGGACGTTCAGGTGTCAGTGAAAATTGTAGTTCAATGGTGACTTTTGCTTTAACAATCATGGTCATTTTACTTTGAACCTTACTTAATTCTAGAGTAGAGGTCTTAGTGTTTACCATGACATCTTCACAATAGTTCTTGAATTTCAGCCTTGAAATCCTTGCAAGAGGCTTGAATGGAGTACTAGCCTTGTCTTTACACTAAGGTTGCTTGTCTTTTGAGGTTTGGAATGTGTGTTAGTGGGCAAGACCATTTCGGTTGATGTTCGATTCCCTCAAATAGCTCATTATATAATCCTAGTCCTTGACAGGCAGTTCTCAGAATCTAAAGAACTGGTTCTGACCTTCTGACCTTCTGACTCTTGACCCATGGTTCTAAAAAATCAAAGAACCTTCCCAACAAGCCTCCAACAAGCACAATATATGCCAATAAAACCCCACTTGTTTTCTTGACATGGTGGATGGCAATAAACCCATCAATGGTTTTTCATTGCAAGATTCTGAGTTTGATCCTCTCTTAAGGAAATGCAACCTTCAAACCTTGCTGGTTGTATAGTTACATCTGGATGCTAGTATGACTAACTCCCGTCTTCCATGCCTTTCTGCGTAGACTGTGTTTGGTAGGATTTTTTGAAGTCAAATTTGTTGGTCTGTTTTGAGCCTACTCTTTTCCTTTGAAAGAGTGAGAGATTGTGAGAAAATTACAAGCTAAACCTGTAATTGCTTCTGCAATTTTTCACTCAGGAAATTCAAGACTAATACTCCCCACTTCACCTCAATGGATCTCGTTGTCAAATGGATCCATGCCTACAAAATCCGACTGCACATACAGCCCAATTCTTGTCTGCATCTATGACAATAATGATCAGTGAGATTGGTCTAAGTCTGCAAAATCTGCATCATTGAGAAGTTAGCCCAAACTTTTGCAGGCAGTTCCAGGTTTTGATTATCATCCATCTTTCCTATTGCCAAACAAGGCCCACAACAGCAAAATGGAACATTCTCACCTGCAATGCAAGATCTCACTTGCAAACATAAAGTATCGGTAGATCTTTGATAGCAGTGCATTGCCTGAAGCATCATCTCCAGGGTCTAATTCCAGAACATGTTTTTGCAAATTTGTTTCTCCCATCGCCACCTCACCATCAATCCTGCAAACACCCAACTAAGGACCTTGCAAAAAGACACGTTTAGGTTCACAGGCTCACCCACTTGACATGAAAACAGCCATGCATTTGCTTGGCAATACTGAATCCCTTTGTGCAGACTTTTTTGGTTTTAAGGCAATTTTCAGCACCCAGTCTACTTGCCAAACCTGTTGACACAATCGAAGCTGCTGATTGATGACCTCAACTCAATGAAAAAGAAACTGTAATCTGCTTCTTGGAAATTTTCTGATCCTAATGACCAACGACATCCTTGATTAGGAGATGAAGATAGAAACAGGAATTCTTGAGACTCATTCCATTTGGTCTTTATATCTGTTTCAACCTGTTTAAGCACATGACAAACTTGGGTTTACCCTAGTCTCAAATCAAGTTCTGGAAACCAGTACTACTAAGTAGTATGGTAAACAGAGTCAAAGATCTACATCGAGAGCATTCATGATCCTGACCAAAGTGCGTCCAACCAAGATATCTCTGATTTGAGAATCTGCAAGAGAACAGCATTCTCTCTATGATCCTGCCTTAAATCCCAAGTTCATTGCACCCTGGGAAGTGGGATCGACTGGTATTATTACCTGACACCAGCATAAGGCACTGCTTGCATATATGTTTGACAGGAAACCGTAAGCAATGACCTGATAATCTATTTACACTTGGATGCCATGCCACAGCTTTCTAGGAATCTATTTCCCAAAGCAATTATTTCTAAGTTTGCTATAATACAAAAGTGGTCATGGACCATATAAAAGGTCACTTCATGTACTGTACAGTTGGACTAGACCAGGCTATTGGGGCAAACAAGAGTGACTTTCACATGTGGGTGGTCCCTTTGCAAGCCCAAAATGTCTGTGAAGAAAGTGATGTTGTCCATGCTTTTTCGAAGATCCTCTGCATCAATTGTAAGTGTATGCAACATTGGTGCACACTTGAGTAGTGTGCTTAGCACCAAAATGCAGCTATGGCTCCCACACCCCACCACCACACTTAGGGATTCCAGCCTTGGGAGACTCATTGAGCTTATACCCAAGGGCCCTGTCCCCACACCTGCTTGCAGACACTGTCACCCACCCAACCCCAGCTCTGTTACTTCTTCCATTACCCTAACATATAATCTTGATGTTGGAACTAAGTTCTCAGCTACTAAAAAGTCACACAATAGAGACAAAACTGGGCAGCTAAACAATAAATCCTAACCACGCAGGAAGCTTCACAGGCAAATAACAAGCCTGGTGTTGATCAACTGAATGTTCTAAAATGGGTGTCATCCAACCTCAAAGAAATCAGCGCCAATGTGCATGGAGTGCAGCTCCAGTAAGTGGTGTAGGATTGACTGAATCTGGACAGGATATTTCCAATCAATAACAGCATCCACGCGAAGGCAGCACAAGTTCGTTGCAAGTCGGATCAGATGCGTAAGGGAATCCAAGGCCCAGGATTCTCCACCAATGTTTAAGTTTGTGAGTGCTGGAAGCTCCCGAATATCTGCCCGAACATGGCAGAGTAGATCAAGCTCAAGCAAGGCACTCCCATCAATCACCAACTTCTCCACATGGCTGAGTGATACCTTGACAAGCTTGGGAGCATTTACACTCACACTATGAATCATGGCTGTACTGACGTCGAGGTTATTTGCAAACTCCAGTGATGCTAAATTCAATGCACTCAAGTTTGGGGAGTGGAGGCCTTTGCAGGAATTCACCTTCAGATCTTCAAGCAATGGAGAAAGATCCACAAGTGTTGCTAATGACTCATCACTGATTGCAATGAGATCAAGATAAAGAGTTCGGAGCTGCTCAAACCGCCGGCAGGATGATGGCACCTCAGGAATCATTCCATAGCACAAGTTCAGCCACTGTAGTTTCTTGCACTCTGAGAGACGGAGAAGTTTCTCTGGTTGGGGCTTTGCACGGTTGGGATCAACCAGTGTCAGTTGCTCCAGTGACATGTTAACATGTCTCAGCCAATTACAAACCTGTCACACAAAGACCAGGAATTTTCAGCATTGCATCAACCATTCATACACAATCATCAAGATAAAAACTTCATGTCAAAAGAGAAATTGAAATGAGACCATCAAGTTTCCTCTTGGAACTAGAAATGTGCCTTCAATGCCTAGAATTGCCATGTGTCTAATTCTAGAACTAGGTCAAACCTTTTCTTCGCAAAAATAGTCATTGGGAATCCAAGGCCACACAACTGGGTGATATGAAATCTTCAAATTTCGGATACCACTTGTGTTCAAAAGCATGTGTGTGACAATTGCTTCCAGGCATGATGCCTTGCTGTTCTTGTCCACCTTCCCAACCACACACCACCAAAGAAGGAACTGAGACATAGTTTATTCAGCACAAAGGCTACTTTTCACAATACTGAGAGAGCGCCCACCACTTCCTAACCATTGTCAATCACAGAGTTAAACCTGAGGTTTACCTTTTTCTCAAACAGTTTGAAAGATTCAAAAGCAAGGGTGTCCACAAGCTGTGATAGCATTTTCCAGCGGCGGCATACCATGGCACATTGTGCCACCATCTGAGCACTCTTAAGTTTTGATAGTATCAGACATGCCACTGAGTCTGGCAGGACATCAAAGTTCCCCATGGCTCCCATCATGTATCTTGCACCGGTGGCCCACAAGATATCAACTGCTACTCCATAACAGGAGAAATGCCCTTCGACCGAACAAATCTTAAGAGACTGATATCAAGACGGCATGATATCCTGACATCCACCTTGTGATAATCCATTCACCTGCAACACATAATTTCACCACTTATTTCAATACTTCTACAACAAAGGCAATCCAGGGAGCAAGAGCGGCAATGGTCTATAAGAATTGGCATGCATGTGGTGCTGCTTCATCAATGGATCTTTATCATCATGGTGATATTATGATAGATGACCAATTGCTTCAAACAAGGAATAATAGTTGGTCCAAGGGTAAAGCCTCAAAGAAAGAACTTGCCAGAAACTAAAGAACAGTATGATTGATTCTCATCTCCTCTGGCCCTTCCTTACACATGCCTTAGTTTGGGATTTTTCCACCAATTTCCCAAGGTTGGAGAAAAGAATATAATGAGCAACTTGTGATCCACACAGTCAATCCAATTTGGACCTGCAAAAGTTGCTACCATAGAGCAAAAACCTAAATGACAAACCTAAAACCACAAATTGATATTGTAGCATGACGCAGAATACCCTGCAAGCTTGTTCTTAGCATCCATCTTATTGCAAAATTTGGCAACTTCCATAACCACCATTGCTCAGCGCACAATTTTAATGACCAAGAATAGGACTGCAAGAATGGAAGGAGAGCTATAACTCACCAAGAAAAGCAAATCCATAATCGTAACCCACCAAAAAAGAGGAAAGCAACCATTGAAGCATACAACCTACACAGGATTGCTTATTTGACAGAAGCATGGCCAACTACTTGGTGTCCCTTTTTTCTGAAGCATAAACCCAAGAAAATCTCTTTCACAGGGTGTAGGATTCAGCCCCTATTTCACATCAAAACATCACAAGAAATTCCATTCTATGCAGAGCCACATCCTTTGCAGCATTGCTTGTGGAAAACCATGGTCAAGCATTTCTTGGTTGGCATGTTTGGGGTTGAAACAGAAGCACCTTACAACATAAGCATCTTACAAGTACTTGCTTGCCATAAGTGAATGAGAACTCTGCTTCTAACAGAACATACAAAACTCACTCTTGGGGGAAAGAAAACCAAACAAAGCTCCAGAAGCCAGAGGGAAAACACAATCCCAGCAGAGAAGGAAAAAGAGAGAGAGAGAGAGAGAGAGAGAGAGAGAGAAGTGGGGAGGAGGAACCCCAGAAAGTACACATACAGGGCAGAGAAAAAGACAGAGAGAACCCCAACCAACCTTGCGATTCTTTGGCACCAAATTCTCTCAAGGCCTTTCATGTGTGTACCTGGGGTGGCAAAAAAGCAGTTGCAGTTGGCAGAGAAAAAAACACCCTGTGTGAAAGAGAGAGAGAGAGAGAGCAAGCAAGAACCATCCCGGGAAGACAAAACACCAAAGAAAAAAGCTTCAAAAATTAGATCACCTAATTCCAAAACCTTGCACCGTGAATTTCCTTGTACCGAATTATGCCCCCAAAAGGAACACACACACACACAAAGAAGGATTTTTTTGTCTTCTACCGAATTATGCAAGAAAAAAAAGAGGAAAAAGAAAACAGAAGAAGAAGAAGAAGAAGAAGAAGAAGAAAGAAGAAGAAGAAGAAACAGAGCAGGAGAAGGAGGGTAGTGGAATTTGCAGTTTCTCACAAATGGAGGTGAAGGAACAAGACATACATGATGATCATCGTCATCCGAACGAAGCCTGTCTTCCAGCCAACGAGTTACCAATCCTTGGCAACTCGTCATCGCCATCTCGTCATCGTTCCATTCCAAGCAAACCGAAGCAAAGCAGAGCGAGCGAGGGAGCGAGCAAGCGAGCACGCAAGCAAGCGAGCAAGGCGAAGTCTGGAGTCGAGGAACTGCTGCTTCGGACACAAGCTAAGGGCTCTTCACACAGAAGGGGTTTGCGGTCCTTCGCAAGGGCTGGTTGTGCAATCCCAGGGAAACTCTGTTAGATGGATGAATAAGCGTCCTTTTTCCTCTTTCTTTTCTTGAATTTGGATGAAAAAAAAACCCCGACTACTTACCATCCATCCTTCCTGGTGTGCTGGAGGGTGCCTGGTCATTCCGGTTATCTTCTTGGGGGGTGGGGGAGGCAGGTTCTCTTTTAGACCTTTTTTTTTGGTGGGGGGGAGGGGGCCTCTGGGGGAATTGGAGCCGCTTTTTGCAAGAGGGGGTTCTTTATACCATAGTAAGTACAAGGGCAGCTTTGGCACCTGTGCCCAGAATAATTAAATTATTTATTTTTTTGAAGATTTTCATTTTTGAAAAGAAGAATGTTTCAGAATATTTCAAAAGATTCTTTAATTTTCTTCACTTTTTTTTTTTGGAGAAAAATAAAAAATTTGAAAATTTCGACATTTTTAAATATAATTTAATTTGTGCCAAAGGTGCCAAGATGCTATTATGGTTCCTATTGAGACCAAGGGTGGAAAGAAGAGAGAGAGAGAGAGAGAGAGAAAGAGAGGCGGGGATTTTTGTTGGGGTTTTGATATTTTGTGTTTTCTTTGCAAAAGATGATGATGCCAAAGACATCAAAAGACTTTCAATGATCCGCCTTTTGACTCTTTTGTTTTTATTTTTGGGTTTGTTTGGGGAAAGATGCAGGCAGAGCATTTCTTGGATTATGGGTTTTTCTTGTTTTCATAGTAGGCTTTTGAACTCCATTTGTTCTTCTTATTGGGATCATGTGTTGATGAAATCCATTTGTTGGAACTTGAGATTTTTGTGTTTAGATTCATTATAGAGTATAGGTAGTAGTAGCTTAATGGATTTTGGCCCCCTAGGTACCTACCTAATAGGTCTATTGTTTTATATGAGGATTTTCAAAAGATGATATTTTGTTGGCTTGTGTTGAAACTTGAGAAGAGTTATTATAGAGTTACAATATCTTGAAAGGTTTTTGGTTTCTTTTAGAGGGATTTTTGAAGGTTAGGTATATTTTTTCATGGTGAAATATTTGAGTTTCCATAATTCTTGTTTTGCCTTAAGATACTTTTTTTTTTAATGTAAATGGCAAGGCCACAATGTGACACATCCCTTGGGGTCAAGTGTATAGCGAGGACACGCTACTTACATACACTTGACCCCTCCGGGAGAAGGCCTTCCCAAGCGTATAGTGCATCAAAGTTTTGTACAAAGAAGCATGTGGAAGCACCTTCTTCTGTATGTGGAACCTTAGGATATATTCTTAGGAGTTTTGGTGCTTTCAAATACTTAGTACAAAGAACTTTGCCATGTGCTTTACAGTGTTGCATATTTTGATTTTGCAAATTGTTTTTTTGAAAGATGTAGCAACCCAAGTTAGAATTCAATACTTGGGTTCACTATTGGTGGTGTGCTTGTATTTGAGTTTAGGGTTTAAGGGGGGGGGGGTGCTGAACCAAACCTTAGGTTTGTGACTAGGAGGAGGTTTTCTTCTTTTGCCAGTTGAATGTATTCTTGGGCTGATATCACTCCAAGAAAGGAAAAAAAGGAAGGAAGCAGAATTTGCTTGATAAAAGAGAGAAAAATTGTCAACAAAGTTACTACACATGGACTTGATGACAGGCATTGTGTTTTTAGACATAAGTGTCAACTAAAAGTGCAAAATAAAAAATGTGGTCTCACTTTAGCTACTAAAAAGAAAGATTAAAAACAAGTTTTTGGGTCTCTTAGGTGACCAATATCCTTCTAGATAGATCTTTCTGGTCTCTCACAACTTTGCCATGAACTCCCATTTCCTACACTCTACCAACCAGTCTAAAAAAGGTTTCAATGGGATCCTACTCATCATGGATGGGGGTAGTCTGAAAGCTCAAAAGGTTATTATGGGTTCATTTGCAATTTTAAACTTAGCTAAGGGTAGAGATGCCCCTCCCCCCTCGAACATCACCCAATAACTGAACATTGGTGTAGTGCAGATCGATGCCAGTGAATGGCTGCATGAGTGCGGATCAATGTTTAAAAAAAAGCTTTGTGATTTTCAGTCTTGAGAAATTGTGTTCAGTTTTTTTTAGGGTATCCATGTGGAATGTTATTTTTGTGTGTGGTTATGGGTGTGAGAAAAAACCGTTATTAAAAAAAAATAGACATCATTATATTTAAATATGTTTGGTTATGTGGGAGGAACAACACATTTTGATGCATATAGTTGAAAATGAAATAGGTGAGAAATATTTTAGTTAAGTTTGCATGTTTGGTTATGGGTGTGTTTTGAGATAGTTTAAGAAAATATGCAAATAATCTTTTCAAAGGCAATGTTTGGTTTAGGGGTAGGTTGAATTCATTTTCATGAAACAACACCAATAGAGCCAAAGAGGGTGTTTGCTTATGGAGGTTTGTTTGGTCAATTAAAGGGCCATTGATTGTTCATAAATAAATCTTAACTCCCAAAAGCTAGTCATGTTATCTTAAAAACAATAAAATAAGCATAAGAATTTGGGTTAGACATGAGCACCTTACCATCCCACACATCACATGCTTTACAACCATTCAATGTATTTTGTTTCAAACCATTAAAAAAAACATCCAAAAAAGTACTTTTGTTTAGAAACAATCATATGAAACTAAACAAAATAACCTTGATTGGATGGGTAGATCATGTTTTAAAACAATCATTCACAAAGAAAAACATCAAGCCTAGATTTAAAGTTATACAAATGACTTTTCAACCCTAAGGTAACAAACATCAAGATTCAACCCTCAAAGATATACACAGTAGCAAACATCGACAACCAAGTGAAAATGATTACACAACATATGAGGAAGCTTATGATTAGGGCAAGGAATTTGTTGTCATAGAACTTTTGCATAAGACTAAAAACATTTAACAAATAGTAGCTAAAAGATTTACTTATTAATAGATCACAAAATGATTAACATTATTAAATAGATATGCCTCAAACCTTATAAAGATTGAAAAATAATTAGAACAAATCAATGTTGTAAAGCTAGATGAAGATAATCCTAAGGTGTTGTAGGAAATTAAACTTCCTTCAAATCCAACTTAAAAATCCATGTGTCTAAACAACTTTCTTTCATGAATTGCGTTGTCTACCTATAAAATATATAAAAGGAAAAGAACCATTAAAGTTGATTACTCCCAATCACATGTTGTGATATCTACTAAATACTTAAATATTTTAAGAAAAAAACCATGGACAAGATAGTTGCAAAGGAAATTAAAGAAAAAAGGCAAAAAAAAAGGAGAACAAATGATTGAAAAGAAGAGTACATTTGGGGATTATAGTAAAAAAGTTGTTGAATAACATGCTAAAACATAATTTTTTGCAACTTAGACTCCAATATTTGAATGGAGGCAGGTGACAAATTTCATTAAAATTTTCAAATAGGCTTGTGAATAGATTTGTGCATGTACAAAGGTGTGATTATCAAATGCACAACATGGTTTCAACAAGAGGTTAAACAATCAGCTTAGGTTAGACGACAAACAAGAAGGTGTTAGTAGCAAGGTTGCTATCTTTCAATGATTAAGTGCATCAATAAAAAATATGACTAAAAAAATGTCAAACAAAGTAAACAATGAACATAATTAAAAGAGTTGCAAACACAAGACCATGATGATTCGGAAGAACACATGAGCATAACGATTAGGAGGAACACCAAAACCATGAGGATTAGGAGGAACACAAAACCATGGTGGTGAGAAGGAACACCAAGCCGTGATGATTAGGAAAAATACTAAATCATGGTGATTAGGAAGAACACAAAATCACAACAATTAGCAAGAATGTTAAGAGAGCGACAGTTAAAAGGAACACAAGACCATGATGATTTAAAAAAACATCAATAACATGACAATTAGGAGGAACGCAAAGAACATGATAATCAAAAGGAACATAAGACCATGGTGACTAAAAGTAACACTAAGACCATAGTGATAAGAATAAACACCTTGTGCCCACAAACTTTGAAATACTTGCACAAGGGTATGTTGAATGGGATAGTTTCACATCCATTTAAACTATTAATTTCCATGTTAAACTAGACTAAATTTTGACTATATGTTTAAGATTGAAGAATTATTTTGAAAACATTGGTCAATGTTTTTTTCATCCATCCCATTGATGAGAGTAAGGAAAGTTCATCGGTCATCATATGATTGTTTGATTTTAGGTGGCAAAGTAAACTCTCATGGTAACCTTTTATGGGTCGCTATGTGCATGAAGGGTTTTTTTTCTCATTTTTGACCAATGGGATTATAGAAGGGCATATTTTTTCATTTTCCACCCATTTTGAGTGATTTAAAGGGTTGTGGATGCATTTTCTAATCCTTTACATTTTATATGAGACCCAATAAAGAATGTAGGTGGACTAAGTGAGAGGGACATGACTAATACATTAAGTGTTTAGTCACCTTCCATGTACATTACCCTATATATTTGATTCATTGGTGAAATTGAATGCAAAATTGTAATGCTAACAATCTGTTTGGTTTGATTCTCATGGAGATCAAATAGTATAGTTGATTTGGCACATAATTGACATATAATCAAATGAGACACTTTGATTGGCCTCTCTTTAAAAGAAATAGAAAATTTTGAACATTCCCCCAAACAGAAGTTTGTTCTCTCAAATTTAAATTCAAGAAGTGCTTCCCTTTGGATTACGTATATAAGTTTATGAGTTGAGTTCAAATTTGGGCTATGGGATAAAATGTGGCAATATTGGGGAACATGTTGAAAAACACATTGGGACAAATTTGGGACATGATGAGAATAAATTGGGAAGTTGATGTGAACAAGTTGAAAACAAAAAAAAAATGCTTTCCTTTGGTAGTCCCATGTCTTTGGGGTTGATGATAATGAGGAATTTCTTCTCATGTGTTTCCAATATATTCATGAGTCCTCTTTGGATACATTGATCACTTTCAATATTGGTCATCGTTGTCTTACTATATTTTATTTATATTCACACAAGTTCCATATGTTCACTCAATGTTTTTTTTTTTTTTTTCCAATTTTGTGATGTTGCTCAAGTGGTTATCTTCATTAAGTATTTTTAGCAAAAAATAAAAATATTAAAAATTTTAAAGTAGACATTCTTAAGCCCCATAAGCAATTTTGGTGATTTTTGCC
>Ga0116231_10002472_pt1 | contig 38655 bp, 26 predicted proteins | sample S1TSphgellanicum_2_FD_89695 | JGI IMG/M metagenome (GOLD analysis project Ga0116231, IMG submission 89695) | Host-associated microbial communities from peat moss isolated from Minnesota, USA - S1T2_Fd - Sphagnum magellanicum MG | ecosystem: Host-associated > Plants > Peat moss > Unclassified...
CTTTGAGGGGTAGAGGGGCGTGTTGGAGCTCTGGGATGGGACTAGGAAGAGTTGACAAGTTTCACTCATTCACATGAGCTTGCACACAACCCACACAAAATGGTTAGTGCATAGTTGGAACACCTTTGGTGGTAGAACGAGCCATGGGTAACACAAACACACAAGGCTCATCACGGCCCGGACTTGGGGGAAGCCACCACCTTCCCCCTTATAGTATACTCTGTGGCTGGCCACGGAAGCTACATCCAAATGGTTTTTTTCTCCCAGGACTCCCGAGTGGGAGTCCCGAAATCGCGCCAAATGGGATTCCCGTAACTTTGAAGCCCCATAATTTTGCAAGCAGACGTCGGATTGCAATGCAATCTAAAGCAAAGTTGTAGCTCTTGTCGAGAGCATTACAACGGTATGTCGCACTCCCCTTGTAGCTAAGTAAATCAGGTTGATTCCCGACTTTTTGTGGTCGGGAATCAAATTGGCAATTTGACTCCCGACCCTTCTTTCGGCCATAACATGTGTTTTAGATGTCCAAATAAGAAATGCGAGCCCATTTTAAACATTTACGTTCCAAGAGCTTTCCAATGATATAAAGAACGTCATAAGCCATTGAGTTTTGACCCCTGAAATCGTTCTCTAAAATTTTGGGAGTCCACTGGGACTCCATCTCCCAAAGTGGGAATTGCCTTGGGAGTGTGAGGGTTCACTCCCTCATACTCCCTTGCACTTTTTACACTCCTGGGAGTATGTGATGTGACTTCCGGGCTTCCTCTTGGCCCGCAACCTTGTAACCCCTTTTGCCTTGCTTGCGAGCCCAAAGCTAGGGTTGCAACATCGTAACACTTTTGGGGGTAGGAGGGCGTGTTGGAGTTCTGGGATGGGATTAGGACAAACTCACAAGCAAAATTTTAAGATGAAATCAACTTGCACAACCAAGGAAAGAAGGTGGTTAGTGCAAGTTAAATGTAAGTGGTGTGACGCACTTAGTAAGGACAACCTTAAGCACAAGCTTTACACGGTCCACAACCTTTGGGAGGAGGCACCATTCCATTCCTTATAGTAGACTCCATGACTTTCCGTGGGGCTTACATCCAAATGACACATTTTTTTGAGACTCTCAGGATTCCCAAGTGGAAATCCCAAAATTGGAACTCTTATTATTCTGAAACTTTGGACATTCATATCTTCTTCAAATCAAGCTTATTTTGAGCATACAAGGGTAATATTTTGTAGCACTTGAAAAGACTTTCCAATGATGTATCACACGCCCAAATCAAAGATGATTTGAACTTTGTTCTAAGGGGATTTGTGGTCAATAGTCAAATTCCCAATTTGACTCCCACTCATTTTTTTGATCATAACTCATGCATTTTTTTAGGTTTAAATGAACAATGTGAGAACACTTTAAGCATCTACATTTCAAAACCTTTTCAATGGTATCTTGGGGCTTAATTTGGTGTTTGTTTGCCCTTTATACTAAGGTTTTGAATATTCGGGAATTTCACACGAATACAACTTACAAAGTGGGAGTGCATTTGGGAGCCATTGGGTTCAATCTCTTGCATTCTCCCCCCACTTGTGAGAGTGTGTTTCATTCCCAAACACACTTTCTTGGCCTCAAGTGCCTTTGCACTCCACATTTAATCATGAACTTGATGTTAGGGTTGTGACATAGTAGATTTCACATCAAATGTGGTTCTTATTTTCTTACAATTGTAACATGAATTTTCAACATTAAGGCTTTCAATACAACCATTGAAATGTGTAGCTTGGTCTCCACAGGGGTTGGATTAGTTTATATCACTTCCTCCTAACTTTCTTATTTCCAATTCGGGTTTTTGTATTTTAGGCGCACTAGTGGGATTTAGGTCATTTGTTAAGTCGTTTGTGGCTGAAGTTCGTCATAAAGATCTTGAGATGATATTTAATTTCTTTATGCTTACAGATCATTAGATGACTTTTGTGATGCTCTTGTTGTGTTATGCCCAATGCCTTGGTTACTTGTTTCGTATAATGTTTCCATCTCCCAGTATTTTGTAGCATTACATTAAATTCAATATTTGTACCAAAGTTATATTGGAGAAGTTACTTGGTGCAGGATCTTTTGGTGGTTTTATTGGTCACTTAACTCGTTGGCAGACCACTCTTTTTGCTTCTTTGGATGGGTTCAGCTTCCTTTTTGTAGTTTGGACTATTACCTTTGCATTCTTGGGATGTTGGGCATTGATTGTTTCTATATGGGTAATCACTTAATTTTTTTGGATGTAATAGCACATGTTGACATTGGCATTTCCCCGTTCTAGATGGCATTACGAAATACTGAACCTTGTTACCCTAGATTGTTTATTATTAGGCCCCACCCTTTGAAGATTTAATGGTTCAATTTTATCCTTAGTTGTAAGTTTTTTTGGTGGATCGCTTACACGAGCAGAAGTTTGCCTTGCTCCTAGTAAACGCTCCTTTAGATATCATGCAAACACGTTTCTATTCATGTGCAGGTCTAGGGGCAAACACTTGGTTATTAATTTGTTCTACCACACCTACATTTCTTTTATCCTCAACCCATTTCTTTATAGCATTACGTACCTGTCTTGGCTTGCCACATCCTACTGTTGCCCATTTTTCATAGTGTTAGTGTGGTCATACCATTGATGATCTAGTTACCCATTTTCTTTGGTGCCTTTGTGAGAGTGAACATATAATAGCCCACCATACATTTCAGGATACTATCGTAGCTATTACTTTGAAAAGTGGAGCACATATTCAGAAGGAAGGCTCTCACCTTTTCCCTTGCCACACTTGACAACGAGTGGATATCCTTATCATTAGAGACAACTTTTGGACCTTGATGGATATCATCATTGCTAACTCGACTTGCACAGATATGGTGTAACAAACATTGACAATAACACATGTAACAATAATGGCTGTTTAAGAAAAAACACAATTGTACTTTAAACGAACATTAGGCATTGATTTCATTCCCCTTACTATTAAGACATATGGGTGTTTTCATTCTTGTTTTGATTCTTTTTTGACCGCTTATGCACAAACCATTATCACACATAATCAGTGGTCTTCTTTAATCCCTTTGATGGTTGTTTCTTACTATCGTCAATGTGTGTTCATAGCCCTACAATGTGTGCAAGTCATAGAGATTTTTTAGCGGGCTGCTACACTTGGTTGATGTTCCTCATCTCTTTCACATATCATAACTAGTGCACCTTTATCATTAGCTGATTTGTGGCAGATGACAACTCTTTTGTTGAAAGTCTTCTTTATTATCATAAATTCTTCTTTTATTGTCATGAGTCCTCTTTGCATAGGGTCTTTACCTGATTTTTGTTGATTGTTTGCTTTTGTTTTATCTTGGGGTTGTGTCTACTTGTGTTCTCATTTGCCTTGTACTTTTGATGGATGTGTTCCATCCTTGATTTTTATTTAGGTGGCTTTTTCTTTTATTCCAATGGTTATCACATAGAACCACTTTCACAGCATCTGAGAGTCAAGAGAAATCGTTGCAAAATTAATGGAACACACATTAGGCTTGCAGTATAGGCTACAAAGACAATTGGTGGCCACCCAAATCTCATTCAACCCAACTGCAAATTCCAGCATCTGATGGAGTCAAGAAAAAATGTTACAAAAAGTAGTGAAACATACGCACGGCCTGTAGTATGCAAAAGACAATCGAGGCCCACCCAAGTGGACATTCCAGCTCATTAGAGTAAAACAAATTTAAGAAAGGGGGCAATGTGCAGTTCATTGGTGGAATCTCTGCAAACAATGCTATTATTCAGGAAAAGAGGTGTGGCAAGTTGAGGCATTCGTAAGACAGAGTGTGCCAAAATAGTGGCAAAGTGTGCGTACAAGGAGTTGAGTGCGTGCTCAAATGGGGTGGGTTTTAAAATGTTTTGGCACCATTGTTTTTAAACACAACTTTGGGGGCAAACAATTGCAGTGTGGCATAAAGCCTGAAGCTGACATATATAATTTTCCATTTAATTTCCTTGAAGAATTAATGTAGCCTTAAATGGTGGCCCTGCATTGTGGACCCAAAGAGGTATGACATCAATATGGCCATTGTACAAACTCCCAAGTCCACAATACTTTGAATGAAGTATATAACCTTTAAATAGTGTGAAAATGATGTCCTTGTGAGGCCTCTTTAATGGCTGGCCATATTAAGCCTAAAAAAATGTTAGATTTCAACATAGAGACCCTGAATTTTAGTATAAGCATGGGGGGGATATTTGTAATATTTAGGAATAATTTAAATAGATCTTGGGATTTCTACCATGGTGCTAACTTGGGTGCTGATGCGACCAAGCCGCCTTGTGAAAATGGACTTTGGACTTGTTTAATTTGCACATGATATTATTAATGACTTTAGAATTGCCAATAAAAGAAAAAAAATGACTGCTTTTGATTGGTTTCTCATAATGAGTGGCTCATTTGTTGAAATAATTTAAAAGTAATTTCTCACTCTATACCCCTGACATCATCCAATTTCTTCACATGGGGATAAGGAAATACTTATTAAAGCCATGGTGAACCAGCATCCACCAGAGTGAACCGACACCAACACGGGTACCTTAACCCTAAACCTCAGAGAAAGCTCAAAATATATTGAAAAGTGAACCAACTTGGTCTGCCTTGACATTTAAAAGGTATTTGAGTGAGGCCCTTTCCAAGTAATTATAATTAACCTGTGCAATGTTAATTTTCCACTCGGAGTTCCTGATTTATAGTTTACGGTTGGGATATTAATAATATTTAAAAATAACCCAAGAAAGATTAGGGTTCTTACCATGATACTAGTGAAGATGCTTGTTCACCCAATGCAATTAACATTAATGTTGAATGTGGTTAAACACTTGTAAGAGTTCAAATGGGGGGTGTGGGGTGGAGATGCTTTAAGTAAATATATTTACTCATTATACAACTTAAAAAAATATCTGAGGGCCCACACTTTACGGTAGCAAGGCCAAAACATTATGTGATGTGTGGGCCTCCATAGGCAAACTATGGCTACGAATAGTTTAAAATGCCACCCTTGTTGTTTGCCACAAAAGCATATTTTAACATTCTCTTCCAAACATGTGGGCTTGTCAGATGGTTTGCAAATATGAGAATTGTCGGTTCTCTTGGACCCTACTAGGCTAGGTTCAAAGTATTTCTAGTTGTGAAACCCATTATGAGGTCTATGGGAATCATTTTTAGTTACGGAACAATTTATTTTGGCAAATGGTTACTTCTCATGAGTTCTTGAATCCTTTCTTTGTAGTGCTACTCCATGTGTGTATGATGATGGCCTTTAAATGGGGGGTCATCAAACACACAATAAAGAGTAAGTGGAAGTCACTTTTTTTTTGTTGGCAAGCCTTCTAGAATGATGCCCTTTGGACTCTCAAAATGAACATATAGGTATGCACATACACACAAAAAGGGGGATGCAAAAGGCATTGTGGTCCAACTAGTCCTCCCTCTATTTTCTGGAGTCATCACTCTATAAAGTGAGTGTTTGCTTTTCTCAACTCTTTGGCACATCTTATACAAGGCACCTCTATGCTATGGCCAAAGCATCACAAATGTTGATCTACATTCTCTTGGTTGCTTTCTCCTACCCCGTCCAAAATGATCATCTCTTGAATTACACTTCTCCCCTTCACCTCCTGACTCCAAAGAAAAATTGACCCGTGTTAGCTGGGCCAGGTCACTTGTTGATCATCCTTTCATGCTCTTGGCACACTCCACCCTTTTGCACTCTTTGCAGTTTGTGTGTTTCTAGTTTACCCTTTTTCGCTCTTTTTGGATTCCTTTTCAAAAGAGATGGATTTGTGAGTTCCTTGGGGGATTGCATACATTTGTGGATCCTTCGAATCAGCCACACAAAACATTTGAATCGTGTCAAAGACAAGTAAGTGCCTCTCTTGGGTTTCATTCAATTTGTCACAATTGATGACTTGCTTCTCTTTTCCTTTTTGGCTTCCTGGTACTTAGATATTTTAAAGATTCTCTTGGAACTTATACATCATTCCACTGCCCTTTCTCCCTCATGAATGAATGGAGTTTCAATTCCCTCATGGAAGAAGTTCAAGTGTCAATTGCCTCGCCTTTTTAAGTGTCCATTTCCTTATGAATAAAGTTCAAAAATCACTTTCCTCACAACATGGTCCAAGGTTTCACTTCCCTAGTGAACAAACCCAAGTTTCAATTTCCTTATGAAAATAGGTTCAAAATTCATCACTCCCTATATATATGCTCATCAATTCATAAATTCAATATTCACCATAGTTTGAGACCATATTATCCCCCAAGCAGAATGTGTATAATTATGACTATGAGAATGAAAAAATAAGGGAATGCTAGTGCCTTATAACCTTTAGGTTTTCAAATTTTTTGATGTTGTGCAACTTGAATATTTGAAATTTCAAAACATCATGCAATAAATTTCTTAAAAAATCGACAATCTAAAAAATAATGTAACTACCACTGAATCCATTGAGGTACTATGGTAAGTTCAAAATCCTCTTGGCCACTTGCCAAACCCTCACCCGTCGCCACTATCTGTACATTATAGAGGGGTTATAGAGGGATTTTCAAGAGATGAAGGGTTGCCAAGTGGTGGTGAAAGTCAAGGGCAATAGGTAGTCAAGGGGCTATTGCCTGCCTGACATTAGAATTGCAGAGGGTTTATGTCTGTCGAAGAGATATGGCAAGCCATTGTGGAAGGAAGGCAAGTCGGTAGTATTGAGAGAGGACTTTGCAAGCCTTTCATGATAACACATGCATGGTTGACACAAAGATAAGAAAAATTATTCACTTGCTTGTGCAAACAACTGGAAATTTCTATTACTAGACCCATGAATGGATGCCTTGGACATTGATCTATTCAATCCTCATGAATCCATTGGACATTGATCTATTCAATCCTCATGAATCCATAGTAAAGTTGAAGCTGTAAAGACCTATCAGAAATTTGCTAGTTTATTTGGAGGGTCAGTTATAAGCACAAATTTTGCAAAAATGGGTTTTCCCATTTTGAAAAGTTTCTACAGTAATCTTTACACTGGGTAAAGCATTTTGGATGAGGGCATTACTGAAATTGGATCCATCCTTTACCACTACCACCTAGTGCTGGCCCTTATTTTGGTAATGCATTTGCCTTTGTGCATTACCCTACACATAATTATGTAATATTAATTATGTACAACCAATCAAATGCAATCATTTGTTTAAAATGTAAGGTCAAGTTTATTATTTAAAAATAAAACTATACTTGACGTAGCTAAAGCACCTGAACATTTTAAAAACAGGACAAGGTTTTTTTTTCAACTTTGTAGTGTAGCAACAATGACGAGCCTCCCAAGGCAAAATTTGACTTAACTAGTCACATTTTGTAGAGAACCATTAAATGTGTAGCCTATAGACATGCTTGTGACGACATCCTCACCCAAGAATAAAAATAAAAATCAAAACTGAGGGAAAAAAAAATGGCAATTCGTTTTTGAATGGATTATTGTTGTTTTTTTAATAATTTTTCATGTAAAAGAAAAGATTAAACACCAAGGCAGTTCAGGTTCTAATTCAATCTAAAAAAGAAAAATCAATTCTTCTATTAGGTTCCAATTGTGACTCCAAGCAAACTTGAGAGCTTCCCCATCCCGAGACCATAGAACCTGACTTTATAACCTTACCTGAACCTGACCTGAAATTGAAGAACCTGGCAACAACACTGGCTAAAACATGCCTTTTGCTTTACTTATTTTTCACTTTGCACTTACCACTATTGGTGGTGGTGGTGGTGGTGGGCACAGAGTAGCTCAAAGTGAGCTGCTCCAACAGCACCTGCTGATTCTGGCCATAGCTAGTTAGCTAGCTACCTGCACAATTCATTCAAGACTCAAGAGATGTTAAAAAAGCAAAGCCACTTGTAATCAATCTACTGACAAATCTTGCATCTCATCAGATCAACCCAGTTGCAAAATCTCCCCACCCCATTCTCCCCTCTCCATCAGACCATTCCAGTCCGTGCTCAATCATACACTCACTCACTCACTCACTCACTTGCTTGCTGCCCTGAGAAATTTGTTGTTGCTGCTGGTGCTGCTGCTGGTGCTACTCTTGTTGTCAAGTCGAGAGCACCCCCTGTGTTTTGGAAGCTTTGGTGGCAGCTCTGGTGGGTCGTTGGGTGGGTTTGTTTCTCATGTAGCTTGGGTTGAGGGATAGAGAGCGTGTGTACAGTGTGTGTGTGTGTGTAGCTATGCGAGATTGATTTGTTGGGGACTTGTTCGTCAGTTTGTTTTCATTGGGTTGATCAGTTTTGGGAAAGAAAGAGATTTTGTTGATATTATGATGATGGGGGTGAGATCATCGGAGTCATGGGAGAGCTTGGCGCCCGAGATTTTGGCGCTGGTGTTGCAAAGAGTACTGCAGACGGGGTGTCAAGAGAGGGGAGAAGGGAGACGCATAGTGGCGGTAGCTGGAGTTTGTAGGAGCTGGCGTCAGTTGGTGTTGCAGCAGCAACAGGAGATGGAGGAGCGGGAAGCAGCATCAGCAGCAGTAGCAGCAGCGCATGAAGAATCTGTGAATTTTCCCTCTACAGCTTCTTCTCCACTCATTCGTTTCCCTGCTGCGATCCGTAAACCACCGGCTCTGGATTGTCCGTTGCAGTGCGTTTTGAAGAAGAAAGGGAACTCCTTCTTTCTGTTCCAGAGCTTTCAGAGCTCGCAGGGTCACACTGAGGAGTATTTTCTTCTCGGAGCTCGGAAGCGTTTCCTGCCTTCGAGTTCTTCCTTCGAACTCAGTACCGATCTTACAAGGTTGGTGAAGCTTGACAGAGCAGCTTCTGGTTCCCCCCATGTGGCGTCTCATGTGGTCAAGTCCAACTTCGCTAGGTCAGAGTTCGTGCTCGCGGGAGATCTGCATCACAAATCTTCTTCTTCTTCGGCTCCCGGGACAACAACTCCTACTCCTGCGCCATTGTGCGTCAAGTATAGCGAAGAAATTATTTCTGGTGTGCGCCAGCGCAAGCTCAGTTGTGGCTTAATGCAAGTACCTGCTGCTGTTTCTTCAAGCTCAGGCTGCAACATCATGTCTCCTGCCAGAAGAAGAGCTCCTAGACTGGCCCGCGCAAGTGCAGCGGCCACGAGGTCGTTCGTCGCATTGAACTGCTTCTTTTTGCAAACGAGACGCGTTCACAGCAGTCCTAGTCACAACGAACAAGAACAAGAACCAGATCGGGCAAATGGCGATGGCGTTTTGCATGCAAAGCAGCAGCAGCAGCTCCTGGTCGAATCACAGGAACGCGCTGAAGCTCGCGCAGATGAAGCGCAGCCGTCTGGAAGCGGCAGGCTGTGGTTGAAGAGCAAGGCGCCGGAATGGAACCAACGTAGGAGCTGCTGGTCGCTGGACTTCAAGGGCAGGGCAACAATGGCCTCAATCCACAACTTCCAACTGATCGAGAGCTCCTTAGATTCAAGCTCCTCGGATGCCGCCCCGAGTCCGGATCAGAGAGTGGTGTTGCAGCTGGGAAAAGTGAGCAAGGGGGTTTACATACTGGACGTTTGCTGGCCGTTGTCTGCCCTCCAAGCTTTCTCAATCTGCCTAACAAGCTTTGCCGCTTACGCTGGACTGGAGCATTGATCAGAGAACAACATCCAGCTTCTTCGCCCAAGCAATCTTGCTCTCGCTCGGATGCAGATCACTACTAGTTCCTGAATCTCTATTAATTCAGCTGCCTGCATTCATGGGTTGGGCTGAATCTTAGATCATTATTCTGCAATGAGTTGCAAATCCAAATCTTTGCTGAGTTGTGGAACACATGGGGTTACAGCAGGAACAGTTGAGAGCAAGAGTGCTGTGACATGAGCAAATGCTGCTGCGTGCTAGCTAGGTGGGATTGCAGAGATTTACTCGCTTACTAAGTCTGTTGACTGCTAGATCTGTTTACAAATCAAATCTTGCAAAAGACCTCCAGGGGCTCTTCTTGGGTGTTGTGGCTGCAGCCCGGGAGATAACAGAAGAAATTAGAGAGGGATCGTCAAAACTTTCTCAGCTTTTGCAGGGGGTGGAAAGTTGAATGCTAGGGTGATGTGCAGAAGCTCTGTTTGAGGCCCAGTCTCTGAGGCCCAGTCTTCTTGTACTGTAGGGAGAAGAAAAATCAGACAAAACAGAAACTGCGGCCAGGAGCTCATGTGCACACGAGCAACAAAGCACAGGAACATTCATGTCAATCATTAAAAAAATTTCCTTTGTGATCTGCTGTTTTCTTTGCATGTCCAGGTGCTGCACTAGATTGTATCCGTGTATCCCATTTCAAAGCCCATGATTGCAATAATTTCTGTTTTTTTGCAATTTACCTCCTTATTAGTTCATCACCTGCATAACCATCCAAGCCCACAGCAACCTGCAACATGATCCAGTACTACAGCAAAGTCATGCGAAAAAGAAGTAAAAAGAAAAACACTGAGATTTATATATGAAACTCATTGAAAAACCAATTTCAAATCTCTCCACATTCTGATGCACTCATCATGCACTAAAGTCCTGCATTCTGACATGAGGACAGCTTCTGTATTTACCTACAACACCAAGACTCTGGATTTCCCATTCTGAAATAGAAATTCTCATGACATTCAAGTGGACTAGTGCCTGGAAAATATCCCTTGAGCAGGTGGAGAGCAAAGAAATCTGTTCAAAATCAGCCATTAGACACTGTGAATTTGCTACTGAAGCTCTTGAGGAGCTGAACATCATTTACCTGATCTGAATTCTGCAAGCATACCAACCCAGAAAATCATTAACACTTTCCCATAAACACAAAATCCTACATCAGAAACAGCTCCAAATGCTAATCCAACATCATATTTTCCAATTCTTCACCAATGAGAAGGAAATGAATGGTTCCAATCATGTGCTTATCCTCCTTATCTGGTGACCAGTTGTTGCTGGATTGGATTCAGATACCAGCAAGTAGCAGGTAGAGTTATGTGACTTCAGTAACATTTGGAGATCCATTGGATCACTTCTGACAGGAACAGTGAGACCCACTAAAATCTCCCATCACAAAACACATTTTCCAGTTTGTTGGGGACTGAGTTTCTTGGAACCAGGAGCACTGTCTGCTTGTCTGCTTAAGCTTTTTCTTCAACAATAGAGCTCCTACTTGTGTAATGCTGCTATTGATTAGCCTTCTCCACATATTATTGCTCTTTTGTGAAAAAAATTGCACTCATGCTTCTGTTGACAAATCCTGAGTTGTCTACACATAGGGTCTGAGCAATGCATTGTTTCCATGTCAAATAGCCACAACCAACATAACTTCTTTGCTGTGGATGAAATTTTCATATTGCAGGTCATGCATGTTATTGCAGCAATAAACACCTCGGTGGTTCATTGAATTACGATTGGGGATCTTTCAGGAACTGGTGATATGTTGCACTCATCACCCTGTTTCAAACTTGCTACATCAGTATGAATTTCTGAGAGAGGAATTGTTATTTTGTGCGTTGCAAATTGCATGTCCATTGCAGAAGCTTGATGTTCTGTTGATTTTTCTTTGGCAGATTGCACAATCTTCAAGTGCTGTGAGACACAGTTTAGATCTCTGTTTTTTTTTGGTTTTGGGTGACCAAGGCACTTAAAGCCTGCATTAGAACAAGCCAAGGTACAACAACAACAAACCTTGCCCTCACATAATAATTGCTCCTCATTGAACTCACAATGCTTGCATCGTGGCTGGACTTTCACTTTGGGCTTTGATGGTCAAGGAATTTTAGCTCTAGTTCTGCTCAGGAATCTAGAGTACTTGATCCCCCCACCTTCCTAATTATGGTCAGAAATCTTAGATAACCTGTCCATGCCCAAGAACAAAAGAAATTGAGTCTGTTTGGGGTGGATCGGCAATATGGTGCTCAGGAACTTGCAATCTTGCTCAATGGTTTTCGCTCTGAGTCAACAACCCCTGCAGTTGTTGCAGGTGGCCATGTATTATAGACAAACATATTGCTGGTGCTAGGCATCATATATCCCTTTGCCAGAGGTTCTTCCCATGTGGCTGCATGTCTATTTGCAACAATTTTCCACACTGGGTAAAGTCGGTCTCAACTCAAAACTCTTACATCTTCTTCATCGTGAAGCACATAAGCATGGTAATCCCTTGAAAACATCCAGCAGCTATTGCACAGGATCTTGCTGTGATCAGTAGTCTCCTCAACCCAGAATTGGAGAAACATCTGTCTGTCTGGAGCGTTAAATGACAAAGGAAAACGGTGAACCACAGGCATATGGGGTTGAAACTTATTGGGACAACAGATACAGCCAGGATACAAGCACTTTTGATTGGTACCAACGGTATGCAGGAGTGGCTCCACTGATCAACATGTACATCCCCAAGTCAAGCAAAATACTCATGGTTGGTTGCGGCAATGCATGTATGTCACTGCATATCTGTCTTCTTCTTTGATGAGTGCTTAAGGTACTGGAAGGAAGGGTTTAGGAGTTTTGTGTAGGAACAATGGGGACTGAGATTCAGAGATTCAGGAGATTTTTGGTTGGGGTATATTTGCAGCAATATCAGAGGACATGGTTTCTGATGGTTACCAAGATATTGTGAACATCGACATCTCTGCTGTTGTCATTGAAGCAATGCGAGAAAAATACAAGGACATGCACCAACTGCAGTGTAACCCTTCTTCATACCCTGACCTTCATTGTGATATCTCTGACTTCTTGCCGCAGCTTTTGCTCTGCATGAAAGAACTTTCCAATTTCTAGATTTTCCAATAGTCAACCTATGCAATGATTTACCAAATTCCAAGTCTTTGACAAAACTCCACAGTATATTTGAAAGCACAGTCAGCTTCTGTACTTTCTTTAAAGAGATCAGATAGACGCCCTAATTCAAGTTCTGCTATCTGTTGAGTTCACTGTCATGGGAAGCTGTTTTTGATACAAACTTGTGGAATTTGATCTGGGCATTAGTGATCCAAGATAGTTCTTTGTTCGTTTCTCTGGACAAACAGATCAAAGAATGGATGTGCAAGAGATGAAAGCTTTCAAAGATGGTCAATTTGACTCTGTATTGGATAAAGGTATGGAGCATTGATTCCACAGGTTGGTGAGAAGCTGATACATGATTCATACATACTTTCCTGTATTTACACTGTTCCTTGAGCTGTTCATCAAGTGGGTTTTTCTGCCCTGGAGCAGTTTTATGCATGGTGTTGAGATTATGCACCTTGCCTGCAGCCACACTATTTTCTTTGAACTGTGATTGCTAAAGATATTCTGCTGTGGGTGATACTGCAGGCTTGTTGGACTCCTTGATGGTGAGCAGTTAATGTTTGCATTCCCTTCACAAAGATAAGCCGTATGGGTTATGTCTGAAGATGCGTAATGTTCAAAGATATAAAGTAATTTCATCTGCTCATGTATAATGTTGCTGTGTGATGGCAGTGTGGAACTAGTGCACCATGTAGTGTGTCAACTATGCTCCAGGAGGTTCACAGGTCCTTACTCGTGCATGTGCTTTTCCTTACTGTTCTTTCTACCTGCCAAGCTCTTGTTCTGGTCTTGGTTTACTCTTCAGAAAATTGAAAGTTTTTAGTGTTCAGATTTGGACTATACATGGTGGATGGTCCTAACTCTGTTGTTATCTAAGGTTGGTGATCAATGCCTTTGGATTAGGGTTCCAGGTGGTTTGAAAAACCATGTGGTATGTACAGAAAATATAATCATTTTCATAGTTGTCTATTGCAATGTGAGTATGCGTTGGAGAGAAAAGTTTGTTGTGGACTTATGTGTATAAGTATGTGCTTGTGCTAGGGTTCTGAAGCCAGGAGGTGTGTACTTGCTGGTCTGTGTCCCTAGACCCCATTTGCACCTCATTCTGTTTTTCGAAGTGTGACTTTGTATTTTGTAAAGCTTTGTTGTTTAAGTTGGTTTGACATAGGTGGCATGTCAGTCACTGAAATAAAATTGGGACACATTCGGACTTCAAGTTTTATGGACTAAGATTGTCAAAGGGTTTGGGTTAATGCCCACAGTCTAGGGTTCATGTTGTGATTTATTGCAAATGTTCGAAGGTCTAAATGGGCATGTCTAAGATGAGTTGGTGAGGTTGATAGTATTGCTGGATTCATAAGCAATTGTTGTGCTTTCCTGTTCACAAACAGATCACATTGGGGGAACCCCGGCTGCGCCTACCTCACTTGAAGGCTGAAAATTGTTTGTGGGAGGTTCTCTTCCATGTCATATGTAATGCTCTCCTCAATGCTGATCTTGTTTTTTTCTAAGGTTTTCATAACATGCCGATTCCTTATTATAGTTTGACATGAAATTCATTATCTGCCTTCTAATTTGTCCTTGTGACATGACATATAAGTAGCAACATCCTCTAAATTAGTTAGTATCCTTGTGGAGTGTCCTCTACAAGCTCATTATGATAGTTACCCTTGGTAGCAAATCAATCAAGGCAAATATGGTGACAAACCTGACAGTGGCAAATTTTAACTACTTTCAGGCTATTGCCTCAGGACTAAATCAGTAGTATGTACCTTTGTGATTAATCACACATTCAATGGTTAGAGTTGAGAGTTTGGTTTCCTATGAACAATGGATTTGACCTCATGTGCAAATTACCCGCTTTTTCCATGCAGCTAAACCAGGCTCCATGAGAACTGATGAAAGTACTTCCAAACTTCTGACTGATCAAGTTCTTTTGAATGACGACTTGACATTTGGGCCCCTTTTCAAAATGGAAGACCCTGACTTGCACTATGTCTATGTTTGCATAAAGGTATGCATCCCTCTTATAATTCTCATTCTTCTCTTGGTTTTGGTATGGATGTTCGAAACATGGGCCAATCGGTTGGTCAACAGAATTTTCTTGCAGTTCCTTTTCTTTTTGGTTTATTCTACATGTGACGAATGACTGCTGCTGTCAATTTCGGTTTCCAAAGTTGCCCCTGCATTCATTGTCAACAATATCATGGCTCCACATGGTTGAACATTGTAAATAGCCTTCATGACTAGTTGGGATAGAAACACCAAGCCTTGTTTGTAAGAGCAGAGAAAGTGGTCTCTTGCATTCATGAAATGACTAATGACAAAACAGGAGGGCAGTACAACAGAAGTGCAAGAACCTATTGGAGGTTTTGGAAAATCCTCATCTGTGACATAGAAACTCAACTCAAATCCATGTATGATAGAGGTAGACAAGGAATATAAACTAGTTGTCATTAAAATGTGAAGATCGTGGTGTCTTTTGTATACTTCTTTGTGTGCCATATCCATTTTAGCCAAGTCATGAACCATTTACATTGGAACTTTTGTTGTCTTTAAATATAAGGGGTGGTTATATTGAGGCAAAATTCCCTTGATTCAATAATGGTAATTTGAAACAATTGTGAATTTCACTGACAGAAGGAGAGGCTTTGGTCAAAGAATTGGACACAATTTGGAGTGACAAGTGTAAGGACAATTGGAAAGGAGTATTTGGAGTAAGAGATCTGACACTAGGGAGTAGGAAATGGACTGCTGAAGAATCTTCTTTTTGAGGTCTATTATGCTACTTCCATTTGCTTCTCCAAAGTTTGAATCTAGACAATGTGCTTCTAGTCAAGCACTACACTCTCAAGACAATACACAACAAAGATGCCTACCAACCAGTCTGATCATGGTTCTCAGGATGTCAGTAAGATCAGAAATCTTAGATAACGCGGTGAGTGCCCATCAACAAAAGGAATTGAGTCTGTTTGGAGTGGATGATTGTTTGAAGTGATCAGCAATATGGTACTCAAGAACTTACAATCTTGCTCAAGAGTTTTGGCCTTGAGTCAACAACCTCTGCAATCGTTGCAGGCAGCCATATAATTATAGACAAATGTATTGCCAGTGTTGGGCATCAGAGATCCCTTCACCACAGGTGCTTCACATGCGGCTGCATGTCTATTTGCACAATTTCCTGCATGGGGTAAAATCTGACTCCACTTAAAACTTTTACATATTCTTCATCATGAAGCACACAAGCATGGTAATCCCTTGTAAATGTCTAGCAGCCATTGCACAGGATCTCACTGTGATCATTAGTATATTAAACTGTGAATTGGAGAAACATCTAGATGGTCATAACAAAAGATACACTATGCCTTGCACATAGCTTGCACTGATGCCAATCTGGATCAACAAACACTCTACCCCAATTTCATAAAACAACCCATTGACATTTGACTGCCATCTTCAGACTTCAGTTGCAAAATGCACAAACATATGAACCACTTGTACTTGCATAGAAATATTGACATCAAATTTGCAACAGAAATAGCAGTGCATGCAAGTTGTTTGTTATAGAGACCAAGCAGTTCAACTCTCACCCTGATTTCTGCATGTTTCATCACTACCAGGAGAACTAACATGTATTCAAAAAATTCAACAAAGAGGTACATTGCAGCACATACAGAGTGCTGCATCTCTACTACAAGCCTTCAGCTGTATTCTCAAACAGTTCAATTTCTGCCCCAGCCAATGTATAGGCAAGTAGTGGCTCCTCCCATCTCCATTCGACAGCAACATGTACAGTAATACAGACTGCTAACTGCAACATCCGCACTGCTCCCAGCAATGGAAGAACAATGAGAGAAACTTCAGAGGTAATTTGGCAATCAAGATGAGTTTTCCAAATGGCCCAATAGTCAAGTGCAACAGAAAATCGGCAACCCTGCATCAGTAACTAATGCAGCCAGGAGTGAAACAATTTCTAATGACTGGAGATGTTGTTATGGTCTCAAATTCCACAAAGTTTCCAAAATAATGCCCTAAATGAGAGGAAAGAGGCACCAGACATAAGTGGTACAAAGGGTAGAGGCAGGAAGTCAAAACTAAGAGGAGGCTCCACAGCAACTTCTCATTGGCAACACATCTGATAACAGTGTCCAACTAGGTGGTGTAATAATACCACTAGACATGCTACAAACAAGATAAAATTGATGTAGACATTGATTAAACAGACAGCTACTGGCATCACCAATAGTCCATGCATGAACAAACACCATCCTCAAAGTGATGAAAGCGATTGGCATCCCTCACCATGATTGCTCTCCCAACTATCTTTGAAATGAACTTTGTGGAAGTGTGGTAATCTTCGCAAACTCACAGATATTTTATAATTCAGAGTGGAGTACCAGGAGCTGTGTTGATGAGCCCAAATGCAATAGCCAGTTTCTCACTATGGTAACAAAAATGAAAAACATTTTCTTCTTCTTCCACATCATGTAGCTCAAACTTAGTATATGGCACATACCCTGCATTGTGCATGAGCCCTGACAATCTCTTCAGTTCTGCACGGATTTCAATCATCTGAGGGTGGTCTTGATCATCTACTATGAATGTATGCACTTCATCATTCACTTCAATTGAGGTGTGACCTTGCTGTTTCTTCACACCTCTTTCATTTCTCTGTCATTCAACATCCTTGCAGAGATGAATGTTGCCACCAGTAGCATAGATGTTTGATTGCAGCACATAACCTGCAGCATTTTCAGGCTCCAATTCAAGAACTTGTTTAGCAACACGTTCTCCCATCTCGACATTACCATGAATTCTGCAAGCACCAAGCAGAGCCTTCCATGCAGTCACATCTGGTTCACAGGGCATCGCCTTGATCATATTCTCTGCCTGCTGTAGATGGCCAGCACAGCCAAGAAGGTCGACCATGCAGGTGTAATGTTCCAATTTTGGAGATATCATGTAAGTGGTCATGGAAGCATAACAGCGCATGCCTTCATCCACCAAACCTGCATGGCTACAAGCTGACAGAAGACAAACAAAAGTAATATCATTTGGCTGCACACCTTGTTCACACATCCGTTCAAAATGTTTAAGAGCTTCCTTACCATGCCCATGCATGGCACATCCTCCGAGTATGGAATTCCAAGAGACCACATCATGTAATGGCATCTTGTCGAACACTCTCCAAGCATCCTCTAGGCTCCCACATTTTGCATACATGTCAACCAAGCTACTCTGCATAAAGACATCCAAATCCCACCCACTTTCTGCTCATGATCACACCTGCCCTCTTCAAGCGCAAGTACACTGGCACATGATTCTGCACCCCCATGAAAGTAACAGAGTCAGGTTGCACATCCTCCTGTTGCATTTGTTGAAATATTTCCAGTGCCTTCTACCCTTGCCCACATTTCACATGTCCCAATATTATGGCATTCCAAGTCACCATATTTGGAGATGGCATCTTGGTGAACACTCTCTGAGCATTTTCCATGCTGCCACATTTTGCATACATATCCACCAAGCTACTCCCCACAAAGACATCTGAATCCCATCCACTTTCAATGATCTGCTCATGCATACACCTGCCCTCCTCAAGTGCAGCTATGCTGGCACATGCATTCAGCACTCCCACAAAAGTAACAGAGTCTGGTTGCACACCCTCTTTTTGCATTTGTCGAAATAGTTCCAGTGCCTTCTGCCCCTGCCCACCTTTCAGATGTCCCAATATCATGGAGGTCCAGTCACCACATCTCGAGATGGCATCTTGATGAACACTCTCTGAGCATCATCCATGCTGCCACATTTTGCATACATGTCAACCAAGCTACTCCCCACAAAGACGTCTGAATCCCATCCACTTTCAATGATCTGCTCATGAGCATGCTTGCCCTCTTCAAGTGCCTCTATGCTGGCACATGCACTTAGCACACCCACAAAAGTAACAGAGTCAGGTCGCACATCCTCCTGTTGCATTTGTCGAAATATTTCCAGTGCCTTCTGCCCTTGCCCACATTCACATGTCCCGATATTATGGCATTCCAAGTCACCACATTTTGAGATGGCATTTTGGTGAACACTCTCAAACATCCTCCATGCTGCCACATTTTGCATACATATCCACCAAGCTACTCCCCACAAAGACATTGGACTCACAACCATTTTGAATGACCTGTTCAAGAACATCCCTGCCATCTTCAAGTGCTCATAAACGAGCACATGCAGTAATCACCTGAATAAAAGTGAATTTATCAGGACTTGTTCCTTCTCGTTGCATTTGTTGGAAAAGCTGCAGTGCCTTCTTAGGTTTCCCATTCCTCACATATGTTTTAATCTTCTGATTCCATGCAAAAATGTTCAATTGCACTGTGCCTGGTGCCATTGCAGCCATCTCTGCTGCCACCCATGGTGTATTGGGTCAGTTGTCAAGCCAGAGTGATTCCTGTGTCTTCTTATGCTTGAAATCCGGGTACCTTTGATTTACCTACAACCAGAAGTCCAGCTGATCAACCACAGATTCTCTACATCTCAGGCATAAATACTATCACAAGGACAGACAAAAGCTGCCCTGATGTTCTCCATCAGCAAGAGAAATTTGTCACAGCATATTGCATATACTTATTTTTTCCAGCCTACTACTACCATTGCACTACCATCCTACCAGTACAAAGGATCTGAAAATAATTTCTGCCAAAGTTTAGACCATGGCACAATAGCAACCAAGAGAGCAACAAGATTGGCACCAACAAGAGCACCTATAGCTCCATGTGAACTCTGATAGGATTGATGTTCAGATACCTTCTCTGATCTGTGATCCCACCATTGTGAAGGATCTGAAAAGAACTCCCGCTACAGTTTCTCCCTCTGAGCTTCACGAACTGCACAAAAACTGCCTTTTCAAAATCATTTACTTTTGATTAAATTGAAGCCACCACGAGATATTGCAGCTTGCATAAATTGTATGCAATCTTTCGATTTACGTTGGGAAGACATCACTATAATTAGGTCAAGATTATTCGGCAAACAAAACATAATTCCTGTGAGATGAAGGCACAGTATTGAGAGAGAGAGAGAGAGAACACAAGAAAAGCTCACAAAAATCCAGTGGGCTCATAACTTGCTTATGAAATAGCATCCTTAGAAAACATGGTTGCTGATGTTTTAACAACCAATAATTGAAATAAGCATTTTAAACATTATACATAATATCAACACTCCTAATGGGTATTTAATGTTTATTATAGTATAATATTGAGAAGGTTATTGCCAAACCAATATCAAGTAGGTTTGGGTACTATCCTTGGTTTTGGTGAATGACCATATGTCATTGGTACTTATATAGTGTAAAAGTGTTATACCAAGTGAGCTTGTTATGTGAAATCTTTGTTAATTTATCAATATATATATATATATATATATATATATATTCATGTCAGACCTTGCATTATTTGCCCAACTTTGGTTTGAACCTTGGACCCACTCTAACCATGATTTTAACCGCTGCTAAGTCAAGAATTGGTAGAATGAACTCAAGGAAAAAAAAAAAAAAAAAACTTTACTATGAAAGGTTTTATCCTAAAATAATCTTTTAGTTTAGAGTTTTTTTTTGGCTTTACAAGGAAAGGTCAAGAAAAAGAAAAATATATATGTTATAAAATTGTGCCAAATTGATTTTGAACACGAATTGTATCCAATTAAAAAGTTTTCTTGCCTTTCAAAAAGAGTAAGCTTATTTTCTTAATAATTTAGCATATTTTGGACAGGCTTAACCCATTCCCTCCCCTTAGACACAAACAAACTTCTTTTTTTGCCATGCTGGCCACTAAAAAAACACCGCCTCTTTGAAGAAGGAAAAGAAAAAACCCCCATACCAAAGAACAACCCTTTTGGAGAGGAAAAGAAATAAAATATCTAACTCTTCCCCTTCCCTCTCCCTAAATTTACACCTACAATCTTATCTCAACTCACCCAACTTAAAAATTCATTAAAAAATAATATTTAAAATAGTTTTAAATATTTTTTAAAAGAAAAAAGAAAACCTAAACGTATGACCTTGTCCATTTAACCTGCTTTTGATTCTCAGCCCCTCATACCCGCCCAGAAAGAGTTCTCACGTTGCCTATACCGGACAGAATCGGAAAAGAAGAAATAGCCGATGATGGAGATGGTGATGAAAAGAGAAGAACAAGAAGAGGCAGAATTTTGTGGACGCATGTTTGTGAATTCGTGGAGGTGGCATTGCAAGATCTTGAGCTCCAACAAACGGTTGGGAATTTGCGCAAAAGGCATGAGGGATGATGGATTGGCCAAATATGTTTCGTGTCTATATAGCTAGCTCTGCTGTTGTCCTTTCTGAATGCCATCCTCGTTCGTGATCAAGAATTTTCAGGTCTGTACTTGCGATCAACCAATGCTGTTTTAGCCACCACGCGCGCATTTAGTAATGCATTTTGGGCAAGCAAGGGCTTTTTAATTCCAGTTCTCTGGTTATGGAGATTGCATGATCCATAGAGGGATTAATCTGTTGTGTTTCGACCTCTCTTACTCTTTCTGCGTTCCTTTCCGATCTTGGACTGCGAGTATGATCACTTGTGTTGCTGTTTATCCACTACGCAAATCTGGGCAATAAAATCTGAGCCAGTTCTAGTTCTACCAGAACGGCAGATCATGTACTCAGTTGTTGTTTGTTTCTCTATTTTCTCTTGCTTTTTCGCAATTTTGTTTGCCTGAATCATCTTCTCTGGTATGTTCTTTCTTTGTTGCTGTGGTACATTGGATGATTGAGGCAGCTCACAGTTTCTGGATTTAGCAGCTGGGTGGGCTAGTGATTATGTTGGCAGCATTCTATTTTCTATTCCAAGGATGGGCCTTGTCAAGTGATTCTCCTGTCTGTCTCTTGCTGCTTTTCTGGAAGGCAACCTGCACTATTGTTCATTATCTCCAAAGAAGCACCAGTCCTCTACTTTTCCAGCCTTTGGTATTAGTGCATATGCTCTGTGTGGGCTATGGCTCCTTGCTATTGACAAATTGAGTACATTCTTAAGTACCTTTTAGTGCATCATAACAAAATCTTAATGCTCCAAAACAATCTGTGATAGTTGCATCCATGACTTCTGATTACCTTTCATTGCAAGAGGAAGATCACAGACAGGAGATCAGGAGGTTGGCCATATCAGATTACAGTCCATCCTTTCGCCAGCTCTATCAGGTGTTCTAGCTACATTGCACTATATGATTAGCTGACATGTGTCTTTGAAGGTACACAGCTTCATCTTATGTTATTGATGCAGTCAGTTATGGGAAAGTAAGAAAGTCTGACTGTTAGTGAAATGCATGCGTGATGATTAGCTGCACTTGAAGATTCCATTTTGTGTAGACAAGAGAAGTGGGATTTTGCATGTTATACTGATAGAAGTGAAGCTTTGTGGCAACAACTGATATGGTATTAGGGGATAATTGTTGGATCTGCTGGGTGGGCAGAGCTTGTCAAAGAAGCATCTTCATGCAGTAACTGTAACATCAGCTGCATGGTGCCTATTTCCATTTGCTTTGGTAAGCCTATTTCTATCACTCTTCTTGACTTGCACTCTGACTTTATTGCCCATAGCTCTCTTATTACACTTGGCTCTTGTTTGTTTCTAGCTTGTAAGTGAGAAAATAGATGTCAATTGGATATGTACTGTACTGTGTATGAGGTCATCCAATTCAAATCTTGTTGGATCCACTGGTTGAGAGGAATTGAGGGTAAATACAGTTTTTTGCCTCCAAAGATCATTTTCTTAAAATCTCTCCATGTTGTTTCTATCATGTCTCACTTCATCTTTCTATGTTTTTATAGGTCTATTCTGCTGACTAAAGCCTCTTTATGTATGCAGATACCAAAATGACAACTGTGACATGCAGTTTGACAAGGTTGAAGAGTTGTTAAATTGGTGATCGCCTCAGTTTTCCATTCCAGTATAGTAGTCTCAGTTGAACTCATCGCGATGAAGATTGAAGACCCTGGTAGTTCTGCCAAAGCAGTGAAGTCAAGATGCAAACTGTTGCTCTCTCCCTCACTTATTGCTCTCTACTTTTCTTCTTGTCACAGACCAGAGGCATTCAATTCCTTGAAACTTGCCTTCATCATCATTATGCAAATCCTGCATTTCAATTCCAGTATGGTCTTTAATTGATTCTTGGATATTTTAATTTTTTGATTGATTCCTATCCTGCAAATATTGTGCTCATTGACTTCCAGCAGTAGTAATGAATGGGCAAAAACCTGTTTCCCAGGCATTTTAAAATAGTCATGGACTCATGTCAGTCAATTCTCCATAATTATGCAATACAACAATTGGAGGTGGAACACACCATAGCTAGTTGACAGTGGTTACTATAATGCATGGGAGAACAATTGCCATACGTTTTGTTCTTCAATATTAAACACCTGTTCAATCTTTTCAGAAATCCTGTTGTTCGTTGTCAGCAATACAACATATACCAGTCCTTAAAATTGACCATAGAAGTGTATTGCAATTCAATCCAACACATCTTGAGTCAGTTATGCATTCAAATCCAGGACAAAGGTATGCTAAACATATAGTATAGGGTAAGGCACCACTCTCAGGGCATTATGCCCTGGGAACAAAGGGCAGAGCCTTCAGTTGTTAACAACCAGGTTGTTATGTCAGCAGTGCTTTACTGGGCATAACAACCAAGGAGGTGCGTCTCAAAGGGTGGCTGAGATTGGCTTGAAAAAAAACTGCCTCTGCTCGAGGGATCTTGCACAGGGAGCAGGAAAATGAACTTTGGGAGGTGCCCTCAGTTTGTGCTCCTTAATTCACTGAGGTTGTTCATTAATATTCCATCTAGCTTCCTACCTACCTATCCTCCTCTCATCACATTTATTGAAAAGATCCAAGTGGTCAATGCTGCATCTAGTTCCAGATGTATGGTGTTCAACTTGCACTGAGACAAAGAAATCAGTTCAGTACAGACTGCAGCACCTGGACAGCAGCTGAGGAACCAATCACCAGAATCCAGTCACCGACTGCCAAGGCATTGTGTGCACACTCCACTATTTCTTCCTCAAGACACTCTCCAAACCATGCAACATGTGATCAATGCAATCCATTGCACTGTTTGCAGCAAGGCAGCTGCATCCAATATTTGCCTCTTTTGCCATGGGCTCTGGTGCTCCCTAAGCTCCATGTGGAGAAATGTCCCCATTCAACCCACCCAATCCATTACTAAGGAGCTAACAAAAGCAATGGAAGGTGAAAAAAAAAGACATTGAGATTTTGTATAATCTAATACTTTGATAGATAACAAATTCTTGACCAAAAGCTCAGGCCTTCATTGTACCTTCTTAAAAAATGGACTACTAAAAAAGACTATCAAATTCATACTGACATGTGGAGTTGAAAAATGCATGTGGGGTTGAGTGCGATCATCTTCAATGATTGGATATTCAAGAAAGATGAGTGCAGAAAGAGCCCTAAACGTTAGTTACATCTCTATTTTGGTTCAGTTTGTTGAAAACCTTGACTTCACAGCTACAGAAGGGGATAAGCAAGAGAACCTGATTCTCAAGTGTTGGCCAAATGGGCCACATCCAGATCAACCTGTATGTTCTTGCAGTGACATCAGTGTGTCCACATGGAACACAACATTCCTGCACAACAACCACGAACAGTTTTGAGTTCTCACGCACTCATGGTGATGAGATGAAAAGGTGATACTCTAAAGCTCAATGCAATATACATCAATATAGAAGATATCATGCTTATGGAGGGCTGCTATGGCATATGCCTAGCCTGATGGGGATGCCAGAATCTTGTCAATAGCTGAGGTATAAAAAGGTGTATGCTGGCAAACTTTTGGTCATGCTCTGAAGAAACCAGAAGTGAATTGGCAACAACTACTTTTAAGACTTGGATCCCACCCCTAAAAGGAGCACTAGCCAGGTGTTTGCACCTTTATGAGATGCTTGTGGCTATGCTCCCTACATCAGGTGCCTTTATTTGTACAGTAATTGAACATCAGCAAGGACCAAGGGCAGTTTTCCATGAAACCTTTGTCAATTTGCATTTCAGGCAATGGACTCATTCAAATGGCAATTGCATTTGTGAGGCCAGCAAGGTGGTCATAGTTGAGTCAGGAGGGTGAAGTTTACACCTGCACTGTAACACTGCCAATGCATAATGGCCTACATTTGGTGGTGGTGCTGCAACAATACATCTGCAAATTGGCCTAATCCTTTCCTTCACCCTTCACTGCTGTCCATGTTCTAGAATCTCCAACCTCATTCAAGCCCAGGAAAAGCACCATAGGTTCCATTATAAACTAGGAGGTGAACATTCAACTGCTGCACCTAGGTATGCATAGAGCTATTCTCTATCTGATATATTTAGGGTTCAAACAAACACTAGGAGAGCAGCACTGCTCTCATTCTTGAACACACTTCACTTTTTCTGCCCCACCCCAAACACTTATGCTGCCCTCATTGTCACCCCAGAATGAATCTTCAGAACCTGAGAAAGGCCCTACGTTTGTTGTGGCCTTCAGTGGAGCTGAATAGCCAATGTGTCCACTTGTATTGCATCCATGTATCAAATGCACAGCTGGAGTAGTGGTTGCATTGTCATCTTTCTTTTCACCTGAGACCAGCGTATGAAGGCAGATGTTTAACCCACAAATTGGAGTCAATACACATGAGTACATCTCAATCCCTGAATCTGGACTACTAGTTGCATTTCCAATTAGGTATTGAGACAAGCTACAGGGATTGTCATGGGGCAACTGAGAAAATTTCAACTACATTGTTAGCCAGACTGCCACTCTACCTCTGGCATTTGCTACATCTGTCCATTCCTTCGGCAACAGGAACAGAAATGTTTTTCAAGGAGAGGATGGCCACTGCAACAATTGTCTCCAGAGCTGCATTTTCAGTTCTGAATCCACTTTTTCAGCATAGTTTTGACATGTTGCAAATCTTCACAAAGTTCAAGTCCTAGACCAACACGATCTTGAACTCACTGTACATATCCCTTACTTGGTGGGTGGTGGTGTTGTTGTTGTTCATAAGTTCCTATATACAGCCACAATTGACTTAATGACATTATATCGAATGTTTTTCGAAATGTTTGGGAGACTTAAATGGAGAAGAATGGAAATGAAATGACTCACCTTTGTTGCAACAATCGTGTGTTGCCCACCAACTATAAGCAATTGCAAATCTTGGATGTCCTTCGACTTTGTTGGGGCACACATAAAAATGTAGTTTGGTTTCTCCAAGTCCTTCAGAATTGTGAAAACATTATTACAAAATGTGGGTGTAGTTCACTAGTCCCCATTTAGTGCACTAGTGAATTCATTGCATCCCCATTAGGTCCCGTTCACTGGGACTAGTGAATTCATTCAAAATTCAGTGAAATCACTTGGCATACAAGGATGCATTTTGTTGGAATGAAATTGGAACCTTGGAGTCAAACTTGTTATAGCATGACGTGATACGAATTTTTATTTCATTTATGTGGGTCTTAAGCAATGATGGATGGTATACAATTTATGGGGGTGCCATTTTGAATCTTTCAACGGGCAATAAACATCCTTCACAAGGGTGGATCCTAATGGAAAGGAATTAAAATACTCCTTGCTTATCATGTCGTGTTTAAATTAGCACTCCATAATGTTGAACCTTTTTTCCTCCTTACCTAGGATGAACTTTCCAAGTATTTTTTTCTTTTTTTTGGCTTCTATTATCTCCTTCCATGTCTTCTTGCCTCCATCTGCTCGAGCTCTTGACAATATTCATCGTGGACTAAAAGCCTCCTTGTGAATCATGTACAATTTCCTCCTTTTCTAGTTCAATGAGCTCATAGAATTCATTCCGCCTCTTTACAACATTTTTTGCATCCAAGTATTTTATGTTGTGGACTTTGAACCCCTTCTCTATGCTTGATGGCACAAGTCACTACACCAAAAAAATGGATATATGACTACATCCATGACTAGGTTTGTAATCATATATGCCACTAGTGACTACATGACTACATACTTCATTGAGACTCGTCGATTTTACCACTAGTCGTATTTTGTCCATAGCCATATATGCCATTTACATCTTACATGATTAGAATTGTATTCAATGGTCAATATTGATGAATCTAGATTGTTAAATTAATTAATTAATTTTAAATTATGAAAATTATTATCTAATCTGTCTATTATGATTTTTAAATTTTTATGGTCTTAGATTTGACACGTGGCACAATCATAAATTGACACATGACATTTAAAATTGAATTAAAAAAATATTTATGTAGGTTGATACATAGGCCTAGGTAGGTATGTTAATAGGTCCTATCTACCTACCTAGGTTATATACCTATTTACCTAAGCAAAATTGAGTAGGTAGGAAACCTACATAGGTAGGTCAAAAGATAGGACCCAATTATTTACATAAGTAAACACATAGGTAAAAAGGAAGAAAGGTAATTGAGTCAAAGAATAATAATGTAAATACTTCCATTTTGTTTTTATGTTTTGTCATCCAAGTTAAGCCTTTTCCAAGCTATCACAAACTGGTAAGTTTATTTCTTTAAGTTAGCACTAGGAAACACACCTTGTGTATATAATGTGTGATATGAAAGTAAAACGCCAAGCTTATTGGTTCAATGTTTTAGTTGCACTTTAGGTAAATAGGCTAGTTTTTTAACACATCAGAATTCAAAGCACAACAAAACTCAAAGGTGGGCTCCTTTGTTTATGGTGTCGTAAGAGAAATTGAAACTCTCTTCTTAAAACATTTAAAACACTAAAAGATTATGAAAAAAAAATAAAAAATAAAAAAGTTATGGGCCCCCAAAGTATGAGTGGTCAAAAAGTCCAAAAAGAATCACACTATGAAATCATTATCCAAACAGCCAAAAACTCCTTGGATGTTGTTTTTTTGCCTTTAAGGTTCACAAATGATTTTGTAAAGCTTAAGGTGACATTTTCATAACATTTTAAGTTTGTTCAATTTGAACAAAAGATGAAAAAATTATGAATTTTGAAAGCTAGAGGGGTCTAAATGAAGAAAAATGCCTTTTTTTAATGTTTTGTAATTTTGAAAAGGTTGTTTTTTTCATCTTCTTTCTTCATTAGTCCTTTGACTATAGAGTTCAAAGATGATGGTAAATAAGAAATCATTTGATAATTATATATGTGAATTAATTACTTAATAAGTGTAAATTATTATTTTTATCTAAATTAATAATCTACAATAATGATATGAGTTAATTGTTTGAAATTTTTATTATTTGATTTATTATCAGAAATATTATTTAAAATAATTACCCAAATAATTATCTGATAATTAATTAACTGGATTGCTTATTTGAATTAGTTATCTAAATGAATAATTCTAATTCATCAAATTTGATAATGAACTATTTCAAATAATTAATTATTTGACTTTAGATAATTGATTATAAGATAATTAATTATTTGAACTTAAATAATTAGTCATTTATTATCTTTATTTTAAATGTTCATTATTAATTATTTGAATTCATGTAGGGGTTATTAAATGCAACATAGGCTATAGTCCATGAAGAAAAAATGAAGTGGAATTGGAAGGATGAATCCTTGTTTTCAAGCCTAATTGCCCACAATGAAACTCCACTTGATAGCTCCCATGTTCTAAGCTTTGCATCAAAATGTACGGAATTGAACCTAAAGCTTCTTTTAAATACTTTTTGGAGTAGTGGAAGTGAATATCTACAAGTTAAAAAAAAACATAATCCAATATTTATCCTCATGTTTTTATTTTTTTTCTAATCAATCAAATTTCATTTAAAACATCGCATAGTGGCCACTACACGATTTTGATCAAGGTTGTTAGTTAGAGATCACATAGTGGCCGCTAGATGATATTTATGCGTTGGAAATTTTTTGGACCAAGAGATCTCCATTAAACTTATGCATTGGAAATCCCTTAGAGGCCACCAAGTTATTTCCATTAAGCTTATGTGTTGGAAATTATTTAGCAGCCATCAAGCAATTTCTAATGAGGTTTTTTATTTTCATTGAGATGATGTGTGGGAAATTGCCTAATGGCTATTAAACAAATTCCATTATGGTTTTTTGTGCGAAATTGCTTGGTGGCCGTTGAACGATTTCCACCAAGGTTTTTGGTCAAAATCTTTTAGTGGTCGTTAGGTGATTTCCACTAATGTTGTGTAATCAAAATTGCCTAGCATCAACTAGGCAATCTCCATGGAGCTTAATGGATTGGAAATCACTTACCAACCACTAAGCAATTTCCATTTAAAATTTTTGTTAGAAATTACTTAGTGAATACCAAGTGATTCCATTTTGTTAGAATTCGCCTAATGGTTGCCAAGGGATTTCCATTGAGGATTTTTGTTGAAAATTGCCTAGTGGCCATTAGGCAATTTCCATTGATGATGTGCATTGGTAATTGCTTATCAGACATTAAATAATTTCCATTGAGGATTTGCAATTGGAAATCACATGGCAGCCACCAAGTAGTTTCGATTGAAAATTTGTGTTGCATACTACGGAATTGTGGAGATTGGAGTGATTTTTTGAAGTTTGGTGAATGTTTATGCGGTTTGGGCTACCATCTTGTTTTTGTTGGTGTTTGGTTCATGTGGAATAATGTAGCTCAAGAGTTGTATAGTCATTAAATTATCAACCTACACTCATTAAAGTATGAATAATGTCATATATATTTTAAAAATTTGAATGTAGGGGCTTTTGTTTGCTTTCATGTCCTCAATCACTCATAGATGTTAACAATGGCAAGGATTGAAAGCAAAGACGTTTATACGTTGAATCGAAAACATTGGGAACATCAAAACAAACACAAACACATACATTGACAACACATATTCATGTACACCAAAATTGGAAACATTGAAAACATATATTCATTCACACAAACAAACATTTGGTTAAGGTGATTAAATTTTTTGTGGATGTTAAAGTATTGATGAATTGCATCATATCATACAACAATTGCAACAGAAACATTGACAAACACAATTGCAAACTTTAGGATGGAGATAGTCCTTTAGAAAAATAGTTACATACCAATCACACACATATACATACTTACTAAAAGAGACGTATAAATTGACACATATAAGAACATATTTACATACATATTTTAGACATTAAACAAAACATGTCAATATATATAATATATATAATGACCATGCGCTAATCCCATATAGACATAGACATGGACATTCATAATCATATAGATATGTACACATATACACTCAAGACAAACAAATGCACACACAAAAAAATTGACATGTGCATCTTCTAGAGATTGAAACACACAAACACAAATTTAGGTGTACAAGCATAGATACACAAATTCATACATGCACATGAACATACATCCAAAGACAACAATATGAAAAAAAATTCAAATAAAAATAGAAATAAGACTTCATACAACAAAGTGATTTCAATGTTGTAAAATAGGCTAGTACATTGTGAACATAAAAGACATGAATGACATGGGTATGGGATTGGAATCATTTGATAGTTTGCTTAATGATGCTCATGAGGATTTGGAACATTGACATGTTTAAATTGATCACATTCTCATTTGAAAGCAATTTTCATTCCAACAAATGCACATTTCAATAAATAATGGTCATCTTATAGATACATTTTTGGGAGCAATGACCATATCTTATCATATTGGACAACTTGATACAAATAGTTGTGTGAATTTTGTTGGCAACCTTATGCATGGACAACTTGAAGGTAGTCACAATCACCCCACTACAGAAATTTCAATCTAAGATAAATCATTTGGATGTCATGTATTTATATGATATGATGCACATGACAAGTTTGAATACACATGCATATGATTCTACAACATTTCATGTTGCATGTTTTCCTTGCTATTAGCATAATTATAGGCAACAAATTAGGAACCTATGTCTTCACCCCTTGGATAACATTAATTTTAAGAGATTTTAAAATACCATTCGTTCAAAAAGGGTGGTAATTTGTAATTTCCAAGAACACCAACATTTGCAATGGCTGTCACAATTAAGGCACCATGATTTTATAGTCAATTGAAATTGATCTTTAGCCATGGTCAATTGTATGTTGTGATGTGAACAAAATGGCAACAAGGATTGAAGGTAATGAAATATAATGCACATGATCACATGGGTGGTTACAACTTAAAGCAATTCATTTTCAACGGATTCAACACTTCAAAAACTCCATATTTTAACATTAAAATAAAAAATTATAAAATTTTGAAGTTAAATGCAAATTATGTGGTGATTAATGAATTAAAAAAATTCAAATGAAATAAAGCCCAACTAAACAACTCTTTGATGTGCATGTTAGGAAAAAACTATCAATCCAATAAAAAAAACTACTTCATAGGAACTTTTGAAAATAAGGTCCAAATATGGTTGTTCAAAAGTGCAAAACTATTTGTTGATTCAAGTTTTTGCAATTAAAAGAAAAAAAATTTGCTTCCTTGATATGTATTACATATTGAATCTTTGTAAAATATCTTGAGATGAAATGAAATTGAAAATGTCACATCATCATGCAAATTTTCTTTTTGGTGTTTTTTTAGGTCATGGAGTCATGGATTATATATTTTTCATGGCATGTTGTCACAAAAATACATGTTGTGAAAAATATAAACTTTTTTTTGGGGGTTTTTCTAGCAAAAGTTTTTGGGCCCATTCACCACCATCATATGTACATTTTTGTATAAGTATTACATGTTTGTACATGATACATCAGTTTATATACACTATATACATGAATGCATGAATCCATCAAAGTTTGAACCTAAGACCTCATGGAGATGCACCAAGGTTTTAACAAGTGTCGGGCAATTCTCATTTTTTTGTGAGAACCACATGTTCCAGTTTTTGGGTTGTTTCCATTAAACTGCCCCGATTTTTTTAATTATTATTTTTTCCCATTTTGAAAACCACTGTGGTTTTCAAAATTAAAAAAATTCTAATCAAGCAGTTTTCAAGGTTAATGATTTTCACAAAATTTTGAACCATCAATTTTTAGGGACGATTTTCACAAGTCGGTTATCACAAATCATGGTTTTTTGTTATATGTATATATATTTTTTCCATTTTTTATTTGGTTTTTTCGTGTTTTTTTTCTTACAATCAATGTTTTCTTTTGGCGTGAAACTTATATTACAACAAATTTGGTGCTAAATTGAATTTTCCCTATCCTTTTAAATTTTTTTTTTTCAACCAAACACTGCTATTACTATGTGTATTATAGCTATAAATGTTTTCGAGCCTGATGCATTTAATGTTGAGTCTCAATATTTCATACCCTTATTTAATAGAATTTCATGACTTTGTGGACAACATCCAAAAGGGTATGAAACATCAAATGGGTGGTGCAACTTAGACCCAACATGGCATGACTTTCCAAATAACTCTAATATTTACTTTTTACTTGTTACCATGAGAACTTGACCTTTCTCAAAATGTGAAAACCAATTTGATTCTCAAATTGGATGCCAGGTGAAAACTTGAGTAATTTTCACTAGGTGGTTTTCACTTCTAATGAGAACATTCAATTTAGTTCTCATGATAATTGTCATTTCCAGTTCTCGCTGCTTAGTTTTCATTGATAATCCGGCTGAAAATTATGCTAGTTTTTTGCCAATGGATGAGAACCGCCCAACATTGGTTTTAACCACCAAATCATTTCAAAACTCTAATAACATAAAAATAAAGTTTAGGTTATTATTTTCAACATGAAACTATTTAATAAATTCAAACTTTAGCATATATTTTCTTTTTCAAAATTTATTCAAATACAACAAATGAAAACATGATCTTGAAGCTTATTCAATAATGTATTTAGAAAAATAATTATAATTTATAAACAATAAATTAAAGGGTTTAAAAAAACACTTAAAATAACATGTTATGAATAAATTTTTAAAATCATAAATTTTGTTTAAATTGAGCTACAATCTTTGTGAATGTGATTCAATTCAATGTGAATTTAAAAAATGCCTTCATTAAGTCTTAAATGATGTTATTGTTGTTATGTAAAATATATGTCTATTTTTTGAGGAATTCAAATATTTCACTTCTCCAATATGATTATGTACAAAGTTTTTTTTCCTTCATTTTTGCAATGTTGTTCAAATGGCAAAAGTGAGCTCCATAAGTAGATGTAGCCACATTTGGTTATAGACAAGTTCTAGAGTTAGAAACTAGTTTAAATCCTTCAATATTATGGCTATGTACCATAACCTATTGTAAAATTTGACAAATTTTGATTTATGTTTTCAAAAAATCTTTTGTTGATGTTGTTACCCTCTTCAAATTGGCACAAATTGGCCAAAAGAACAAACATTAATATAATAATCAATAAGCCATTTAATTTTCAAGACCATATTTGTTTAACAACATTAATAGTACACTAATACAAATGATTAATTACACAACTTTGAAAAAATATTGTAACATATTTGTGATACTATGTTTTCTAATGATGCACAAATACATGTTACCTTTGTTTGCTTTGTAGAAGCAAAAATAAGATAATTTGGCAAAAGTTTGGCATTAAAAAATTGAATTAAAACCCCCACCCCACCTACCCCATGAATTAGCATTTTATATTTATTTATTTGGTCAAATTTTCAGGACTTGGTTATGTTTTTGAGAAAAATTTAAAAAATAGTGAAAATTGATGAAAAATGAAAAGAACAATAATTTTGCCAAAATTTTGAAATCACAAATTTGATCCTAGTTAATCCTAGTGAATATTTTCTTGAAAATAATTATAATAACTCTAGCTTTAAACCCATAAATAGGTCCAACATATGATTTACTTAAAAAAAATTAAATAATCTTTGAGATTATTATAAACCTTATCCAATTTTTAAAAATAAATATAAAAATTGATGATGCATTGATTTGTTTTGTGGTGAATTTCCACCATTTTGTGAGCATAATAGGGGCCATCAACATCACAAAGGATTATTTAGTTTAAAAATATATATATATATATATATATATATATTTAAAAGGGTAAAATTTTAGAACGGGTTCTAAGACTTGTAGTTGAAATATAGAAGGATTTAACAACTTTATACCTCCATATTATGGTCTATAGCCAAAACATGGTTAAAATTTTTTATGAATGATTTTGAATAACATAAAATTGAAAAAATAAAAATTATAAAAAATTGTTGATGTGACTATTATGATCATCATTTTTAGGTCATTGATTTATATGATTTAAAAAAAAATTAAAAATGTTCATCTTTGAATATTTGAACATAAGTTTGTAATGAAACAAACTGAAAAAAAAATGAAAAATCATGATTATATATCTATACATATAAATTTAAATTTAATCAAATTTTTTTATCATGAACTTTTTTTTATCATACACTGAGAAAAAAATGGAGAAAAATTAGTGTTTATTTTTGGGTTTTTTTGGTGTGGCATCATGAACATTTGTAATAATAAACTTGTCCATGGTGGTTAAAACAAACTAAAGGAAAAACATATATTTTAATTTACATATATTTATAAAAAAATTATTACATTAAAAATGTGTAATTTAGAGGTCTACATGCATTTTGAAGTTTGCATGCATGAACATTTTGATATAATCATTAGCAAATTCAAATATACATATGAGATTTGCCAAATCTTTATATATCCATTTCAAAAAATTGTGATGAGAGCAAAATGCAATTTTTTAAGTAATAGATTTGACACATCAAAAGATGAATGATTCAACTTATGTGCAAAATAGTTCAAAAGATGTGACAAAATTCACTAACCCATTCAAATATAAATGTGAGGCATTAAATTGTGTGTGTTTCAATATAAAATAATAAATGTAATATGCAACATTTGAGTAATGGTTTCAATAGGTTTAAAGTGCATGATTCGATTCATGTATAGATGTTGATAATTCAAGAGATGTGTAAAATTTACAAAACCAGTTAAATATATTAAAAAACATTGAATTGCATGTGTTTCAATATATTTTAATATGTGTAAGATGTAACTTGTGAGTAATAGTTTTAACATATTAAAATTGAATGGTTCAATTCATACACACATGTTAAAAGTTAAAAAGATATGAAAAATTACTAGCTCATTCCAATGAGGTCTTGCATGTAATTTATTGTGAATGTAAAAGGTAATCCATGAATAATGGTTTCAACATGTTAAAAATGAATGGTTCAACTTAGGTACCATGTTAATATTTGAAAGGATGTAAAAAACAATCACTAACCCATTATGGTGCATTGTGTAAATCAAGTTAAAAGTTGCTTTAATTTTCACATTAACAATTTAAAGTTATTAGGAGTTAAAATAGGGTTTAAATTATGTTCATAAGTGAACAATGTAATGAATATAATAACTAAAAACAATATTGACCATTAACTAGTGTAACAAACCACTTGCAAACTTAAGATAACCAAATGTGATTAAAATCTAATGAAATCAAAACAAAAGTCACAATGTGTTTGTGTGAAAAAGAACAAAATTTTCTAGTGATGAAATTTGAAATCACAATCCATGATTCCCTTTTTAAAGTTTGTTATTGTATGTTAAATGTATATTTATTGAACTTCATCATTATATATATATTCTTAATCAAGTTGGTAATCATAATTCATAAATATTTTTGTCCCATTGATGATTTTACCATATTTGAAAAAAATACACTTTGTCAAAAGTCTGATGTGACACAACAAATGAATCACCTTATCTTACAAATTACTCACATCATGGATGAGACCCATACATGAAATGTTATATATGAAGAAGCTTGCAAGAAGATTTTTGAAATTACTATTGTTTTTGGGAAAGTGTCATAAGTAACCAGAGACATATGGCTGCATCTCTAGGTCCTCATGCCATGTGACAGTTCAAAATTTTGGGCTTCAAGGTGAGTTAAATGATTTAATCAAAAGTTATGGATTATTTAATGCTTTTCCAAAACTTTGAAAATATTTTTCATTTCCACCCCATACCTTAAAATGAAGTTTTGTTTTGCTTTTTCTTTCTTTGCAAAATTTTGCCAAATTTAAACTTGAAAAAAATGATTTTGACCTATATAAAGGATTTTTCATGCGAAAATGAACCCAAATTCACCAGATTTCAAAGAAAAATAAATCTAAAATCATAATATTTTTACAATAAGTTCTAGTAGGTAGCAAAAGATATAGAAGAATTTTAGTTTTCTTTCTAGTTTTCATATCTAGTATGTAGCCAAATCTAGCTAAATCATCTTTTCGATCATTGCCACTTCAGCTACATCACAAAATTAAAGACAAAAACCCTGCTGAAATGTGATCCATATGTGGACACCAGAAGATCATTGGTCAATACCCGACTATCTATTACTTTCACTCAATGTATAATAGAAGTACCTCAGGAAGAAATGAATACCATAGTTTGCTTAAAATTGAGAACATGTGGTAAATGTGAGGATGAAAAAGCTATGAATGAGAAAAAGGGGATGCAATTCCTTTTTACACCAGCAAATTGGCCCACCAAAGTGAGTTTTTTCCAAGTTACATGGGGTGCAGGCCTCCAAGAAGTGTTAAAACCATGTCCAGAGGGAAGACAATTAAAATATGTTGACATTTATATTGTCATGACCAAGAACCTAAAAAAATCAATACATAGATTTCTTAGTACTTGCTGCAATGAACATACAATTAAAAAGAATTTCTACATGATTGTGGATCTTTATATACTAACTTATGCCCATGGCCATTAACAAATAAATGTTATGTTAAATAGTGATGAATTCCTAATCATGTCTTTATTGATTTTATTTTTCCAAAACTGAAACATATTGGAAACATCACTAAAAGGTTCATATTATATGTTAGATAATGTTGACTTGACGAATGTTAGTTATGAATATCTTTATTAATTTTATTTTTTCAAACTGAAATATATTAGAAACATCACTACAAGGTTTAATACTTGTTCATATTATATGTTAGATAATGTTGACTCAATGAATGTTAGTTATGAATACTCCAATTTGGTCAAGACCCCAAGCTGATCTTCCCCAAAAACCCATGATCTTTCCAATGCCACTTTTGAAATGTGTTCCTCCTCCAGGGTTGCCATACGGTCCATAGGTTTTGATGTTAGACTTGAAAGTGAGGGAAGTGACACATACCACCTTCTCTCCTGAATCCATTTTCCAACCATGTTCAATACCAATAAAACCCTCAATTTGTTGAAGATACTCATAAGGGAAGTTGAATTTTATCTGCCAAAAAAGTCAATGGGCATACAAAATTTAGAACCTACATACAAATCATGATTCATCTCAACAACAATGTAAATTTGTACAAATAAAACTACAATGGAAATTTACCAACTTTCCCAAAAATGTTAATTCGCTTGAATTGAGTTTGTAAATACATGCAGAATGCACATGACATAACTTTATTCTACCAAATAACAAAGAAGATCCAAATCTAATTTCAGTAGCAGAAGTTTCATGTCACTGAAATGAAGCTTACTTTGTCTTTGTCAATTTTGCTTCCACAACAAGGATGAGGTCGACCATTGGGAATGGATTGAAATGATTGGCCACATACATCATATTCAATATGAAAAGACCAGAAAACCCCTGACTTATGCATGTGAAGCTCACCTCATCTTCCTGGAGGTTCTTCACATAATAACGAGGTTTGCCATGGGGATCAGATTGAAATGATTGGCCACATGCATCATATTCAACTCTCAGAGACCAAAGAACTCTTGACGTGCTCTTGATCTTCAACCCTTTGATGCCTGTTGCTAGGCCATCACAAAAAGGAGATCCACCATGTACTGCCCAAACACGTCCTCCCCAAGGGCCTTGCTTCTGTTGGTAACCATGTGACATGTGTATCTCAACTTGTCACAATAATATACGAGGCCAATATACTTGTCAACCCATTGTCAACTTGACCTGAAATGCTTAAATTCTGGCTACTATTGACAATGATTGTTGTATGTGTGTAAACAGTACAAATAGCTGGTCAACATAAAGAGTAATCAACATCTCACCCATACTTTGGAATGCATCAAATGTCAGATGTATAAACCAACAAAAGTTCCTTATTGGTGGATTTTGTTACCTCAATTGACTTGGTCATAAAAGCATGAATCTCCATTTTCAGTAATGATGTTTTATCACCTGTTACGTCAAAGACATAGAACCAAATTAGATTGCTAAGCAAATAGTTATCAGCAGACAACCAAAAGATTCATAAATCATTTATGAATGTGACCAAAAGGAGAGTTTGCAGTCTGAGGCCTGGGACTGTGAACTAGATGTACTGGAAATACATGGTGTGTTCCAGCTAGTTGTTAAGGCTTTCAAGGCATAACCTTGCAGATCCCCCATGTTAGATACTGCAGTCTTCATAGTGGCATAGTTGCCAATGTACATTTTCAACATGAAGAAGTGTATGATCACTACAATCTACAATTCACAACGGTAGACAATCCTTCAAGAAGAACTCAGACCCTCAAAACTTTGTAGACTGTAGCAATCAAAAGGATATCATTTGGAGCAATGTTGACATTTTGGAATTTCTAGTAGGTTTTTTCATGGGAACTAGTACACAGCATTGGGGATTGTTGGGAATATCATGTGACACCCCCCTGTGAGGAGGGGAGAGGCAATTAGGCATTGTGGATCTGAGACAACTACACCAGACAACTACACCAATGTTATGGCTCCGTGCATCAAGACGTGATAAGCGACCAGCATTCAGTTGCTGGTTTCCAACTGCTTGAAGGATACCAGCTCCATTGCAGCAGCTTATGATTAATCTCAAACCATAAA
>Ga0116231_10002473_pt1 | contig 38654 bp, 29 predicted proteins | sample S1TSphgellanicum_2_FD_89695 | JGI IMG/M metagenome (GOLD analysis project Ga0116231, IMG submission 89695) | Host-associated microbial communities from peat moss isolated from Minnesota, USA - S1T2_Fd - Sphagnum magellanicum MG | ecosystem: Host-associated > Plants > Peat moss > Unclassified...
AAAAAAAAAAAAAAAAAAAAGTCACAAAAATGAAAGAATGTGCAATTAGGCAATAAGAAAAAACACTATTGAAATGTCAATTGCCACATTGAAAAAGACATCCATTTGGAGAAACAAAGTGCATTGGAACTATTCACAATTCATGATGATCAAGTGCCAATGCACAAATATTTGCAATAGTGATGTTAAAAATAATTAATGAAATTAAAACATTGACTTTAACCTCAATTTTTTGCCCCCTCTTGTGTCAATTGTGCTTGTTTGTGCATTGACGCCATTTGCAAATACATTAATCCCCTTTTGATACACCCTTAAGTTCTTCCTAAAGCTTGGGAGATGAATTCCCCAAATGTTGCAATTGAAAGAAAATAGAAAAAAGAAAAATTTGGGGTATAGTTTTCAATTTCGTGCTCTAAAGAAAGAGGGGTGTGTGGGAGCTTTAGGATGGGTATTAAAATAAAGTGATACATTCACAAGAACCTACCAATCAAATCATTTACACAAGTTAGATTATGTGAATGGTTAGTCAAAATGAAATCAACATGTAAATGGTTAGTGGTAATGAAGTCAACTTTGAGTCATGAACTTGCCTTGGGCTCATTACTTATATAACCTTGACTTGGGAGGAGGTCACCATGCTTTTTTTTATAGTATATTTTGGACTTTGTTTTATAATATATTTTGGACTTTGTTTTATAATATATTTTGGACTTTGTTGTGTGAATTATATTAAAATGACTTTTTGTCTTGGGACTCCCAAGTGGGAGTATAATTAATTAAATTTGAAATCTAAACATTGACACTTGATTTTTTAATTCTGAAAATTTTGACAGATAATGATTATAAATAATAATAAACAAGGTTATGTCAATGTTATGAAATAGTTTAGTGTGTCTAAATTGCCTCAGTTTTAAATCCTTGTTTTATGTAGTCAGTTTTAAGTCACAGGCTTTACTATATATCATCACATTGACATGCCTTGAGGAAAGGGCATTTTTCTTTCAAATTGTTAGCTCTGCCGGGGAAGGGAGAGACCACACGAATCTAGTTTTCAATTGGTCTCACATTTTGAGTAATGTCCTCCAGGTGTTATTGCTGAGAATATGAGTCCATTTTTTGAGCACTTCATGGAATATTTCCTATTTTGAAATGTTGCTTGTTTCAAGTTTCAACTTGCCAGTAGGGGCAGAATCCCCTTGTTGAAAATATAGCAGCCCCTGGTTGAAAATGTAGGTCCGATGAGCTGCTTGTTGAAAATGTAGGTTTTGCCAAAATGGTTTTTCGTTGGGTTCTAGTCTCCAAGTATATTTTTTTGAACACTTAAAGAAACCGTTTGATATAACAAAGCGAATATGTTCTTGGCTAGTTTTAATTGGGGAAATAATATTCCTTGTGTGTTTGATTTGTTAACAAAGCTTTAATCTTTTTCGACAACAATAAATGAGAACTAAACAAGCAAAGCAGTGAACCCTTTCCCCATTGAGCATCCTTATAAAAATCAAGGGACCCAATTGGATGGCTTTGATCAACAAGCTCAGTTCAGCACCAGTGACAAGAATTTTAAAAGCCCTAAACCTAAACACCACAACTTCAATCTGTATAATATTAAAACAGTGCAAACAGTTCCAATATCTGTAAAGACGAGGTTTCATTTTCCTTTTCCTTTGGTTTGCCCTCAAGTGTATTGGGAGTTGAGTTCCTAGACAAAAGAATTTCACCCATTTTCATAAAGCCCCAAACCCTAAACCCTAACTCCCCCCACAGGCTTTACAATTCTTGTAAAGTCCACTTACTGGTCTTCCCACTACCACACCCACAGAGCAGCTGCAATCTTCAGCTCAGATTCCCATGTTATTTGGGTGGCTCAGTAAGATAGATACAAGACAAAGTCCCAAATGATATCCCTAAAAAGCTCAGATTCCTATGTCATGGCACATTGAAGAAGTTAAGTGTAGGGGATATGCCCTTTGGAGTGGGGGGCATTCTCAAATGAAGCTCCCACTTGAGGTGGAGCCAAGGGGAGGAACTTATTTCAGGAATGCCTCTCTCCAGGGGCATTATCCTCCCTAAAAAAGCATCATCATCCACATAATTTTTTACTTTTTATATTTTCTTTGATACTCAAGATCTGGCATCTGTTTGTGGTGGTGGGACAGATTCCGCCATCGATAATGTGGCCTCCTGATACACTGAAAAGATTCTGCTTGTGCTGCTTCAAAGTTCTCTGGACCCAAAAAATATCTCCAAACTTCTAATTTCAACCTCATGGGCCCATCCATCCATCCATCCATCATATGAACTCGTGTCCATAAAAGTCACCAGTCTCTCGTGATACCCGCTAGCAAATCCCTAAACCCTAAACCCTAAATTTCCTTCACCAACCATGAACTCATGAGAGACCCAAAAAAAACCACACTGAAACCCACCAATAGTTTGTACACCCAAGACTTCCCATTCATTCAATAAAACTTGAGCCCTCCAATTTTTTTCTATTCATGGATATATTCTTCTTTCTAAGTCTTGTTTGTCTAGCAATGTGCCATGTTGACCTAAACATGGGGAGAGTGAGTGACCAAAAGGACTTCTCACCTCAAAGATGAGATAACAAACAGCTGGTCACATGGTTCTCTCCTTTAAATGACATCCATGAAGATGATGATAATATTCAACAGACAAAATTGGAAATACATGGTGTTTTGCATGGTGAAGCTCAGGTGGATCCTTAACGTAACCCAAGGGTGAACTAAACTTGACTTGGGGGTGCCAATTGCTTATCAGGTCAGGTTTACTGTTGTGCTTCTAATAAAATAAATAAACAAGGGGGTGTGTCACACTATGGCCTAGCCATTTACATTTAAAAGTATCTTGAGGCCAAAGAAAGAATTATGGAAATTCAAATATTTCATCATGCAAAAATTATAATCTTCAAAAAAAAAATCCTCTCCAAGAAACCAAAATCCTTCAAGATATTATTATAACTCTAGAACTAATCTCAAGTTTCAACATAAGCCAAAATATCATCTTTCAAAAATCCTCATATACAAATAGACCTACTACTACTACCTAGGGGCCAATATCCCTTAAGCTACTATACTCTATAACGAATCTAAACACCATATCCTTGCCTACGAAGGCAAGGCCAATAATTGTACAATGTACTTCAGATGATCCTAGAATGTAGGGATATCAAAATTTTGGCTAGTTTGGGGTTGTATCATAATGTCTCTAGTCTCTACCATAGGCCAGAGTCAATAAATCGGAGCCTAAAGATGTAGGGTCCCGGCATTCTGAAAATAAGGAACCTAACATAAGACCATAGCCAACTCGTGCTCTGAGGGAATGTTGCGCATCCTTTGGCTTTGGGCATTAACCATTATGAAAGGTAATGGTTATCATGAATCTAAACATGTATAGATCAAGGAGTGGAAGAGCTGGAGTCCTTATACGTGTAAGTTTCCTCCCATGGTTAAGGAGTGGGTGTAATATCCGTCCTCTTTTCTAGGAAGCATGTACATGGATATAAGACGCCCTCCAAAAGTACTAGGAGATTTCTTGGAGTTCTTCACAAGAAGAAAGAGGTTAAAGAAAACCAAAAAACTTTAAGTACCTTCGAAATTATGTGTGTAAGGTAAGGGCCAAGGATTGTTGTGTTTAGTGGTGGGCAGGTGTTCCATTAAATTGAAAAGAACAGTTGGTTCAGGTAAAGGCTTCCCTAATCGTATGAAAGACCCTCCTCTAGGTTTCTTTCCTCTCTAAAAACACCTATGGTTCAAAGGTGCTCAGAACTTTAAGGACTCTTAAGAGCATCTCCACCCCCACACCTGCAAACACCCCTTTTCATTAAATCTTGCAGCACGATAGCTGAATCTCCATTTTGCAGTGGTCATTTCAACCCCTTTAAAAAGCTTTTTTCTACTATGGATTTGGACACTGACTATTACTCATCCAGATGTAAAGACATAAATGGTCTTTGAGTGTTTAAAGGGACTTTTATGACGTTTGTGGGTAGGGACAGTGATCATTAAACACTATTCTATTTTAAAATAAAGGGATTTTTTTTACAGTTTTGGGGTGGAGATTTTCTAAGTTTAAGGGCCTGATGTGGAGAAAGGGGGACCTTCATCAACTTGTGAAAACTGGTATTTTCTTGGATTAGAAATAAATAGCCTTGTATTTAATACGCCACCAAAGTGGTTCATTATTAGAAAACCCATTTGAGTAGCTTGTTATGGGTATAAATTTGACCAGTGTTAGACTGGTATTGTATTTGAACCTACTAAATGAGTATTAGATCCTTACTAGTATAAACTATGAAGGACCTTCCAAAAGTTTTGAAACTAAACGGTAGACTTAGGGAAGCGCGGGTAATGGGGAATTGTTAATACTTGATTACCATGGTTGTAATTTAGTCAGCAATTCATTTTTGGTGTGGTGGTGGCAATAGCAAGGTCTTAAAACATTTTGACACTAGGATATTGTTTATTTATATTGGTATGGTATTAAATTGATTTTCTGATAACCAACTAAATTGATGTTGAATTTCCAAAAATCTAATAAGCTACTTAGATGACCTTGATTATCATCCAGGTAGGTTATCAATTTTGAAACACTAATAAATAAATAAATAAATAACTAAAAAAAAATTTAAATTTTAGAAACATATTATCTGCTAATAACAAATTAGGATAACAAATGGTTATCAACTGGTTATTGATAACCTAATATTATACATAACTGATGGTTATTACCCAAATTTTTCAAAACCTCCTTACCTGGCAGCTCAAATTTTTTATATTGATATTAATAACTTGTGTGATCCCAGGAAAAATCCACTAGACCCACCCGGAGGTTATTACGAAAAGAAATAACCTGCTTATATTGGAAGTTACTTAAATTACTTTACTTCCCCCCAAAAAAAAGGCATATAATTGAAGAGGAGACTCATGGCATCCCAAAAACAAAAAAATAGCGGCCTCTGGTGCGTCCACGCACCAGAGCCTAAAAGATGAGCTAAAGATAGCAAATGCAGAGCAAGTCTTTGGCAGTCTTGGAAAGTCACTTCCCAAAAAAAGAAAAGAAGAGGGAAAAAAAGAAAAACCGCACGCAACAAAAGCGCCTTCCCAAAAACTACGAAACGCTTTCAGACACCCCCAAAAAAAGACAAAAAAGCCAATTTCAAGTACCTCTACATTCCCACTTGGGCCATCTGTCGTGTCGGTTCTCCACACGACACCTCGATATTTGCGCTCCTCCCGCCGGGCCCCCCCCCCATTCCCGCCCGCCCCGTTTTCACTCTGTTGTTGGACGATATTCATTCGTAGGGGGTCATGTAATCCTGGTTTCATCTATTTACTTACCCATAGAATTCCACAGAGATCCTTCCATCCCTTTTCTTACAAAACAAATTTCCACCGCCCATTCATCACGACTCATTCATTCGTCCGCCCGGCACGGCTCCGTCGGCTGCGGTTTGCACCTGGCCCCGGGCTGTCCCCGGGTTGCGCACAACCTTTCGTTACTGCCAGTTGTTATAGTCCGGGCCCGCAATTTACCTCGCCTCATGTGCCACGTGAAAACAAATTACCGACCACCCTGTCTCTTGAAAGAAAAGAATAAATCTTATTTACTACCTACCTGAATAGAAAGATATGGCGTTGTATATTTTTTTTAATGAAAAATAAAAGTTTTTAAAAAAATACAAACCTTAAAAAAATTAAGAATGTTTTTGGTTCATTAATTCAAAATTTTGGGAAGATGAGACAAAAGTGTAGGTCGAGTTTAAGGTCTATCAATTTCATTGTTTCTATTACTCAATATTTAATAGATAGGTGATTTACAAGTCACTTATTTATTTATTAATTTATTTATGCTTAGCAATAGCTCTAATATCTACTATGGTTCACTTAAGATGTTACATAAAGTGGAGTTCTTGATCCGTTACAAATTAGAATTGTCATGAGGAACATAAAATGTTGTAGTACTTTTCTTTTTATTGAACATTAAGTGCAACCATCAATCAAATATTTTTATTTCAACATAATAGGTATCAGCTCAAAAAAACATCATAAATTATCAATTTTATTATCAAACTTGGTTTGGAAAAAAATTAAAATAATCATTTTACAATTAAGTGCCAAACTAGATAAGGTATTACAAATTACAATAGTTTGGATCACTTTACAAATAAATTTTAATATGCAATGGGCTTTTGTCCCCCAGTCATTGCGACGAAACGTCCATTAATAGTCTTGCATACATATACAATAGCCATATGTATGGGAAGGCCATAATATATGTATCTAGTTGGGAGAATTTGCTTTTCTTCGCCTTCAGGAATAATAGAGTACTTCCAGCCAAAAACTTGCTTTTTGAAGGGATTTTTTAATAATTATCTTTTTTTTTAAAAACCCTTTGTGGGATCACAACCCCAAACAAGGGGTGTACAAGCCAAAATTATCATCTTTCAAAAATCCTCATATACAAATAGACCTATTATTATTACATAGGGGTGTATAAAAATCCCTTAAGCTACTATACTCTATAATGAATCTAAACACAATATCCTTGCCTTGGTAGGCAAGGCCAATTATTATTTTTTCATTTGAGCGAAATTCCACACAAAAAATATTAATTTGGCTCATCATGGGTAGGTAGCCTAGTCATAATAAGATAGGGAAAAGAAAAAGAATTAACCTACATTTGCCTTGCCTACCATTACCTACATTTTGGTACGTAGGTATTTATTTAATTTCACTCTTTATTGTTACTGTTCAGGTAATTCTGTTGGAGGGGTAACTTTTGTAACTTCGTTATCTCTTTTCGGGTTTGAGCTTGCCAGTTGGCGTTGCCTATTTCACGCCGGGTAAAACGGGCCTTGAACAACGACGTGCCTCGCCGCAGGTGTGTGACCAGAGATAGATGAACAACAATGTAGATGGATGAATGAACAACTGGGATGTTTTGAGGAAACGCTAGGCAACGCTAAGCAACGCCGGGCAACGTCATCATCTTTTGTGCTTCATTCTTCGCGTGTGTGCGCTCCGCCCCTTCGCATTTGCTGCTGTTGTGTTGCAATTGCCGCCGGCGGCGCTGCAAATCGTCGTCGTCGTCGTCGTCGTGATTGTTGTTGCATCGCGAATTCTTTTTTTCTGTGCCGGGAATTGTGTTTTTTGTGCATTGTACCGAAATGGTGAAGGAAAAAGTTTTGGAGAAGCGGAGCGGAAATGGAGTTTTTTCTTCGACTCTCATCAAGGCACTCGGTTCTTGGGTGCGATTTCTGTCTTCAAGAAGCAGCGGCGCCAGTGCTACCTCCAATCGGTACTGTTTCTTTTCCAGGAAGCTCCCTCGCTCGCTTCTTCACATTTCCGGTTGTCAACTTTGTGAAGTTTTGGATGCTTGTGGAGGTAGAAGAGGAGAGCATACTCTGTTTCTTGAGGATGATATTTCCGATGCGAATCTGATCGTTCAAAAATGAACTAGAAGAAGAAGATTCTAGTGCGATTCGTGGCTGAACGGATGCTTTCAAGTCTTCAATAACGAATGTTGAAGCATGTATACTTTCTTAGGGAATGTATTGCGGAAGCATGGCTCGATGCATGTATGCGGCTTTCTTCTTCCGCAAAAGAAAACCTCCTTAAAACTGGAGCATGTTGTTGTTTTATTAGATAGTGCTAACACACGCTCCTCGTCCTCATCAGGTTGTGAAAATCCTCAACGCCTGTGTAATTAAGAAAGCACGAAGTTGTTGTCACTGTTCAGCTTCACGGAATTGCACAGCCACTCCAAGTTCTCGTTATTTTCACATGAAAAAGACATCGAACTGCGCGCTTTGCCATGTGATAATAACGTAATCCTTCTCCTCCTCCAGAACGTACGTTGTAGATATTGATTGCCGATCGGCAGATCCGTCTTCCTAGTGCTGTGACGCCAATCCAATACGCTTGCATGTCGCCGATTCAAGGGGCTCTGCCTGTATCGTAAGAAACACGAAACCGTTCTTCCTGACGATGTTGAGACTCGGACTCCACTTGCCCGTTTCCCTGTAGATTCCTTTGGTTAGGAAAAACGTCGTATGATCCAAACCCCAACAGTATTCTGTGCACATCATGTGCACATCTGTTGGTGCGTTTTCTGTGTCGAGTTCCTTTGGAGTCTTGAAAGGAGGCTGGGGCTTAATGTGCCACTCTAAGAAGTGGAGGTTTGTCCAGCGGAATGGAGAAATAAACAGAAAAAGAGTAGAGAACTACTCGTAGTGACAACTGATCTGAGGGCCGGTGTGCCCTGAAAAGAAGTTTGCTTTGTCCAGGATTTTGCATCCTTACTCGAGGTTTTCCAAACTTAGTGCCTTTTGAGAAGTCTGCAAAACCAGCTACAAGTTCCACTGACAGCTGCTTCAAGCGGGGCAAATATAATCTGCTGGTGTTCTGGAAGAGGATTGGACAGGCCTGGTTGCATTTGCAATCCAGCTGATGATGCTTGATTTCTGCGTATTTGTCTCTGTGGGGTTTGTGCTTGCATTGCTGAGGCTTCCCAATTTCCTTGAACATAACAGTGTGGAATCAAAGTCTGATAGTTCTGCAATTATGGCTGCTCCCAACATAAATCTTGTACCCCAGGCATGGCTTTTGTGTGTGTGTGTGTTGATGTTTCTTTGTGGGTGTTTTTTCTCCAGGCTGAAGCTAACAGCAGCAAAAGGTGCGGTGAGAACAGAGGCTAAGTTTGGGCATGGAGTGAAGGAGCAAGCTTGGATGCAAGACGGCAACTTGGATAAGGCAATCTGGGATGCATTACCAGAGGAGCTTCTCGAACGTGTTCTGGCTTATTTGCCCCTTACTGACCTTGCCCGTCTCGCCACAGTGTGCAAGCGCTGGCAATCACTTATTCATTGCCCACTGTTCCTCCAAACCCATGCGGAGAATTCTTCATCTTGGCCCTCTTATGGTCCAGTTCGCTACAGTGTTAATCTGTCAGAGAATGGGAAGTTTCACTGGTCAGGGTACTGCAAATCCACCAATAAATGGCAGAAATTGCCACCTCTCTCCCTTCCTTGTCTGGCAGGGAAGAAAGTGTGGTCAGGAGCAGGAGGGCTTTTGTGTTTCTACAACCGTGACAACGTGGGAAGGCTTACCGTATGCAACCCGGTGACCAATAGATGGAGGGAGCTTCCTCCCATGAACCAAAAGTGGCGGTGGCCTTGTGTAACGCATATGATTGTGGATCAATCTAGGAAATCCTATAAGATCATACTTGCAGGAAATGAAGCTTATCCTCGAAATAGCATCACATATAGATCCCAAAGCACTGAGGTGTATGATTCAGTCTTGGATACATGGCAGCTATCAGGTTGTCTTCCCAATGACCTCTACCTTGATACACAGGATGCAGCTCTTCACAATGGGCTTCTGTACTGCACAGCTCAGAAAACACGCACACAGACATCAGATTCACTTTCAGCATATGATGCTCTGATAGCATATGATGTGCAGAGAGGTGTGTGGACTGAAGTTTCATCACAACTTCCTGACAGCAGTGCATACCAAACACCCCTTTTGTGCGGAGGCCACCTGGTGATAGTGGTAGCACCTTTGGACAATGATGGTGCAGAAGGCAGATTCTACGTACTGGATGCCAAAACAAAGAACTGGAGTCTGTTGACAATTATGCCCCAGTCACTGCATAAAAAGCTGGGCTTCTGGGGTGTTTGTGTAGCACATGGAAGCCAGATTCTTGTTGTTTCTGACACAAGCACGCTCATTGTGGTGTATGATATGGGCGAGGGGACATGGCAGGAGCTTTCTTCACATCAGGCAGACTCCAACTTCGAATTCTTAACACCCACAATCTTCTCTCCCAATGTCAATGCCATCCCATGATGGGATAGGAGGCAAGATTCAAATTCTTAGTCCAACCAAGAGATCATGTCACTGACTGCTGAGGGTCTTGCTGGCAGTTTTGAAGCTTAGAAAAATTCTTCAATCCTGTTTGAAGATGGGTGTGCTGCCACACAATTATGTTGAGAATGTCTCCTGTTTAGAGTTAGGAGATACGGATGACGTGATCAGCCATCAGTTTCAGAGACCAGCATGGCAACAACTTTAGACCTCATAGCTGGTAAATACAGTTGGCATCATGCTCTGTAGTCAGTTTACACACCAGTTTTGGTGTGAAGGTTTTTGTTACTGTTATGCACATGAGCAGAGACATGGAAGCCTTTTACTTGCATGAGCAGGGACATGAAGGCAGGCCTGCATCCTTCTGCATGGCGATTTTATCTTTTTCCCTGGTATTACCATAGGAGAAGCACCAAGTGTGATCAGGCTGCTCCTTGCTGTGGTAAATAGTGCAAGTACGTTTTTTATTCTCTTGACCTTTCCTGATTGCATCAAGTTATCAGTATTGTCAAGACAGGAGAAGATTTGATAGTCTCAATAAGTCATCAATAGATATAATTAGGGAGATCACCCAATAGTGGTTTTCATTCTTGTGTTCCTAGAAATAGAGGAGTTTTTGGGCTTTTTATGTATGTATTTGTTACAGTGGAAATGAATAACACTGTGAATACGATTATACTCACCATGGCCTCAGCTGTCTGATGCAGAGAGTATGGGATGTGTCCAAAATTCAGAACATTTAAGTGAGACTTCTGCAGGGTTTTGAGTTTTCTTTCACATCTGGTTGTAGTTCTGGAAGGAGGTCTGACTCCTCTGGGAATATTGTGCACTATTCTTGATTGTTTGCTGAAGTTTCATCTGAAGAAAAGAGATGACACAAATTTGATCAGTGTTCTATCATTTTACATGATTTGCCTACAGAAATAAAAGTGGGTGCAAATGCTCTCCAACATCAATCAACATTCAACGACAAATTCAGGTTGGTTTTATATGGTAGAACTGGATTGGATTGATTTTTGGGAGGACATGATTTTGTTTTGCGAGAAACCACAACTTTTTATTTCCATCATAGTGTGTAGTCTTGATGATGTTGGGTGGGTTGACTAGAGAGATTGGAATCTGCAATAGTGGAAACTCTGTGATGCTTCAGACTCACTGAACTTTCTGTTGTGCATTATCTAAACAAGTTGAGACTGAAATTTGTGCTATATTTTGGTTCTCAGTAATTGAAGTTATTCTGCATTGCATTTGTTGAAACATGTTGTCTTTTCAGATCCATATGAAGATTGCATGACAGAGCTATTCCTTGGATGTCTATGTGGGGTAAAGCCCCAGCAAGGAGGCATTCCCAAAATAAGGGGCCTAGGACAAGGCAGCAGCTGAGTCCAGCCCTGCATATTGGGAATCTGCCCCACCCCATGGGCTTTATCCTTCAAAAAGCATGAGGCAAACTTTAGCAAGAACTTAAACATATGTAGATCATGAGGCATAGATCATGACACCTACTTCTTAAGAGTGGAAAGGGATCTTACACCTACGATCACTCTGCTTTTCTAAGAGGGACATTCAAGGACATAAGAGGTGCCCTGCAACTACACATGGGTTCTTAGATTTTGATTTTTTCGTGGTTTTCATTAGTACCGACAATTTCATTGCACAAACTATGCATTGTTCACTACTGTTTTCTTTTATCCCTTTGGCAGTTCTTCAGCAGAATTGAAACTTTGACATACTAATTGTGTCTATCCCTGCATCCTAGGCACAACAAACATGCTCTTGTATTTTGGCATTCAAGATAATTGTCTTGCGCATTTCATTTCTAGATTGAAAGGTGAAACCATAATAATGTAAACACTTGCTGTTAATATGACATTTTCAAGAATTCATCAAATGAATGGCCAAGGTTGTCAAAATCCCTCATTCACATAGGAAAATGCATGTCCAAACTTTGGTGTCCCATCTGTAAGTGAAGTGTAAACTTGATATGATTTCCTTTCTAGCATTGGAATCAAGACCCAAGTAGTGCATTTTTTCTTGGTACTAAACCTTAACCTTTGATTGTTCTCAATTCATTTAAACAAATTCTTTTGTATTCAATTTCATGCCCTTCAATGTTTGCCTTCTTGACCCACTTGGGTTCTCATGTTTGTTCTAAGGCTCTTCAAATTTGCATGTTCTAAGGTTCCTAGTTTCTAGGGTTTGTATACAATTGCATCAAATTTGTGGCAATCGTGTTTCAAAATAAATGACTACCAAGGTCCAATTCCTTGGGTTGACTATCCATGTGAAAATAAGCCTTTTTGTGATCTAGTCATATCTTAATATATATATATTTAAAATCTCTCTTATTGGGTTCAACATTTTGCCAAGTGTTTTGCCTTGAAATTGTGAAAGAAAAACTATGATAAAATTTGAATGATGCAATGAGTCAAAATTATACTTGCAATTCCATGACACAATTCTCCATATCAATTTATCAAGTATCCATCTTTGCATCATTGTTAAAACCTACACGTGCATTAGTGTTTTTTTCATTCCCTGTTTTTCAGTTGCACCATTAGTGGCAAGCATTCCAAGAGAGATAAAGCATTAAATGGTGACACATTTTGCAAACAATGTCCAAAAGCTTCTCATATATTCTAGTGACCTGCCTAGAACTCAGGTCTAAAACTCACAATTTTATCTTATTTCAAAAAAATGGCGAATATTTCTAAGTATCCAATAGATTGCTTCTTTCTTTTCTTTTTTTCAGCTGTCACGGTGCAAAGTTTTGTAACAACAAAGACATTGACTTGCATCAACAATTCTTAAATCAACAAATGCATAGACTTCAATCACCTTCCGTTGTAAACAATTTTGAAGGAAATCAGAACAGTAAAGCCAACTAATTTACCACTAAGTTCATCCCCATGCACACAATATGCGACTATTTATTCGCATACAAATGTAACAACACCCTTCAAAATAGTGGCATAAGTTCTTAACAATATCTATGTTTTGTTGAATGAGACTCAACACCCAACCTTGGCAAAAACAAGCAATCATCATCTTAAGAATGTGCTTTCATATCCCTCATGCCCAAAACTTCTTGTGACTGTTGTGGGAGTATCAATCATGGCATCAAACCCCCATAGTTGGTTGTCAAGGCAGTTCTCTAATCTCATAACCACCGTTCTCAGATAATCAGAGAACCAGAATATGAAAACTGCAGGTTCTTTGAGGTTTTGAAAATAACCAGAACCCGAGGTTTTTCAATTCTGACTTTTTCCCTGGAAAAAAACCAGAATTTCTTTGATTTAAATTTCAAAAAACTGGAACTACGGATATTAACAAAAATCAAATGTACCTGTGCAACATGGATTGAACTCAACTCCGTAGCTCTATGTCTCCCACCATGTCACCAAAAACGCTGTACTGCCCTCCTGAGTATGCAATTTTTTATGCATACTTTGAGGTTACCGTTCAAATACAAGAAGAAAAACACCTTGCAATCCTAAAGCTTAGAAAATCTCACATCAGTTGCCAGTAACTACAAACCTGGTTGGTAGAATGTGATGTGTCGATCCGTGGACATGACATGTATCACCTTAGAGCATCTCAAGTTTTTTAATTTATTTTTATTTGAGAAATAGAAATCACATACTCCTCAGGATTATTTTTTACGCTGCCTTAAAAGAAGGCATACTTTTTCGTATCTTTAACATTTTAAAAAGATGTTGTATTTGGTGACACGGGTCTCCCACTCCTAGTCCATTTACAGTTAAGAAAAGAGCTGACACACAATCTCAAGCTTCCATGCTAATCTCTTTCAGTCATGTCGGGTTAAAAGGAAAGCTGCCAGTATCTTCTTGCTGGATACTATTGCCAATCTTTGTAACAATGTCAATTAGGGTTCATTGCATTTTCAGGCTCTGTTTTGAGAACCTATGTATAGTTTAGCACACAACTTTGAGCATTAATGTTGTAAATTCATTGTAGTTTTGGGTTCAGTTTTGAGTCTAGATGTGTATAAATAGTTTTGGGTTTAGTTCAGTTTTGGGCAGGTGTTAGAAATTGCACCAAAACGCCAACCGGTTATCAAGGCGGTTCTTAGAGTAGGTAATCACAGTTCTCAAAATATCAAAGAACCAATTCTGATATATGACCACTGCTTTCAAAAAAGAAAAGGTCAAATAATTGCTTCTCAGAACCTTCAGTTCCTTAATGAAAAGCACTGGTTCTTTGATGTTTTCAAATAATCGAAACTGACAGTTATTATCAAAGTCAAACACCCGACAAACACTGGTTCAGTTTAAAGAATCCATGCATGAATTCATTGTAGTTTTGTGTCCAATTTTAAGAAAATTGTGTATAAATTCATTGTCATCTTGGGTTCAGTTTGAAGAATTCAGAGTAGTTAATCTGGGTTCAGCTTTGAGACTCAGTGCATAAAATTCATTGTTTGCACTGAGTCTGATGGTTGTGGCTAACAACCAACATCCTGAAATTTCAGGAATTTTTTTTGCCTTGAAAGTAAATCCATGAAGAAACCAGTGTTGGGTGGATATTAAAAATTGCAGCAAAGCCCCACTGGGTATCAGGATGATTCTTAGGCTCGATTATTCTGATTCTCAAAAAAAATCAAATACCCAGTTCTGACCTATAATCATGATTCTCAAAAAAATCAAATACCCAGTTCTGACCTATAATCATGATTCTCAAAAAAATCAAATACCCAGTTCTGACCTATAATCATGGTTATCAAAAAAAATCAAATACCCAGTTCTGGATATGGCCATGGTTATCTATTCAGAATACCATTGGTTCGTTGCCAGTTCTTTCATGAAACCTGGCGGTTCTTTGAGGTGTTTGAAATAACTGGAACCAGTGGTTCTTTGATTCTGATTTTTCAAATAGGTACCTGAAGAAACCAGGACTTCTTTGATTGTTTTTCTTTTCTTTTTTTGGCCCAAACACTCAAAACCCTGCGGTTATCTTTACATAGGAAAATAAAATCCAAAGAACCGCCACCCTACAATGGAAGAAACAAGAAACCCAACATGCAAAATCTGTTGAGGGCTGCCAGACTGCAAACTTTGTTGTACAACTTTCCATATCACACGTTTTGTGACTTGACTAGGTAAAACTTGAACCGAGCACTTCTGATATGGTAGGGTCTTGGAACCTTTTTAAATCAATAGAAACAACATAAAACAGAAGGAAAGCAAGCATGTTCATCCACCTCTTTCACTGCATTTTGCAGTTCTTTTTGCAACTGGCTTGATGCTGGTGGCAGGACTCTTTTTAGGGCTAGCATGCATGAAACATACAAAACACTGCACATGAAAATATCACACCACAGCAAGTGAGAGTTCAACATGAAATATCACACCACAGCAAGTGAGAGTTCAACATGACATGACATTTAGGACATTATAAATGTACTATGGAACTGGCCAGGTAGAGAGGTCTATGTAAGGGCTGTTCAGCATGCCTGGTAAGCAGAGCTATCTTTCCGTTAGGTGTAAAGGGGTTCTACATGAGCATGCATGTCCCGAGCATGTTAACCAGTGTCCCCCACCATTCATTCGCATCACAGGTGACACTTGTCATACCGCCAGTTGACGACTTATCCCACCTTGGAAAAACCCTAAAAAAAATAGTGCCTGCATAGCTGGTCACCTTAAGGGTAATGCACCCTCATACTTTATGTTGGGTATGGCCTTGCTGTTAGGGCATTATACCCAAGTAGCTGAAGGTGGAGTAATACCCTACACATAACCCATTTGTTAGGAGGACAAATTTCTTAGTCTAATTAACCTAGTGTGTAGTTTAATAAATTTTTTAGTTATTAGTGGTAGGTTTACATTTATCATTTTTTAGTTATTAACAATAATTTTATATTCTATTAATTATTATTTATTAGGAGATGACTCTACTTGATAGTTAGTCCTTTAATATAAAGATACTTGACAACTAGATTGTCATTAATTAAAAGTTTGTGAAAGAGATTGAGTAAGGGCCTAAATTATAGAAAGGGATGAGATGCCCTTTATGGGTTATGGGTATGAGAACCTTAATTACTCCATTCCATTGTTTTCAATTCTAATTTTCGGTGTGTGATAGATTCATCTTTAGAGAGTAAAAGAGTTGTTGGACTTGGTGTATCATATGGACAAGGTAATGTCCTTGCACATTTTGGTGTTGCCCATTACACATTTTGGGCCTTGTCATGCACATCTTGGCTTGTAATCAGCACTTGCTTTTTTGGAGTTTTTAGTCATGAGCTCAAGGCTAGGGTCACAATTTCATTAACAATTAATACTTAAGATATTTTGTACATAAATAAAAATGTCTTGTACCTTTTGTGCAAATACCATATTATGGACAAGGTAATGTGTATACACAAAAATGTCTTGTACCTTTTGTGCAAGTACCATCTGTATGGAAAAAAGGTAAACAAGGAAATAAAAAAGGGGAAAAAAAAAGTAAAAGGACCCATAGCTGATTTAACATCCTCCATATTATACTTGTCTTGTTGTGTATTTAATATTATTCGTTTAGACTTAAAGTATAAAAGTACTTAAACACCTGACAACTTCACAAAGCATACCCTGTTGCTACTGGCCACAGAGAACCAGCAGCACCCACAAGCGTACCATGAAGAATGGATGGATGGATGGTAAGTGATCAGAAAACAGGTTTCTGTTGGATTGCAATTGATTAAAGCTCAGTTGCTTTTTTCTATGACCTACATCTCAACAAACCACAAGTGGATTGTTAGCTTGTGGGTTGTTTGTAAGTAGGTAATGAAAAGTCCTTTCCTTAGTATAAACCGGCTACTTCACCTAGTATTCACCTATTTCCCTACCTATCTATCTAGGTATATGACTTTCTTCTTGCAAAATGGGTTACCAAGGTGAAACACCAGATATTAATGACGTTCATCCACAACTGAGTCATAAGAGGCTTCCTCATCTGGTGGGTCCTGGTTCTTGCTGCTAAGAACATCTCCAGCAGTGCTCAGTATGTGATCCTGCACAATAAAATTGGGTGAAGAAAAGTCAAAATTTGTGGGTTTGGCTCAGGAAAATGGTTTGCAGTGGCTGGTGAAAGGCGCAAGCATCAGTGTGTACCTACAGAAAAGATGTGACTAATTGATCAGTGTTTCTGATTGGCCCATCATAATGATTCGTCCAGGTGGTTTGCTATTAGTAGTCCTTCACATATTTGGTATCCCAGTTTCAGTTTTATAGGTGGGGTTGCAAAGACGTAAATAACTAAACTTGGATGTGAAAAACATTTTTGCAAGAGTCAGATACTGAGCACAGCTGGAGATGCTGTGCAAAGTGTACACAAAGGCTCCACACTGCGTGATGTTTGTGTGTGTGTGTGGTCTTTTATAAAGAGGGATAAACCTGACCCCATCATCTTCTGACACACCAGTACTGCAAACTCCTTAGCAGCATAAACAGGTGCAAACTAAGAAGGAGCTTTGCCTGGACCAATGAGAACTGCACCATGAACACTTGTTTTGTGTTTTTTGGTCTCACGTGTTGTTGACAAAACTCCCCAACTACATGACAAATGATGAGTCATCATCCCCTTCACCTTGATGCAGGCTATTACTCCTCAAAACAATTTAGCATTTATTTACCCATTTTGGTCAATTTTGCTAATTAATGCTAAATCATTTTTGGATGCTCACTAATGGTGCTACTTCAGAAAACTTGAAGAAAATAAATAAAATAAAATAAGTTATAGAATGAGGGATAACACTTTGAAGTTGGGTGACAAGGATCAATTTTTCATAATGCAAATTTATCTCAATTATGGTTAAACCTTGTGTACATTATGACATAGGCAACCCCACTCCAAGGATGTATTTGAATGTTTAGTGGGTGCCCACAATACAGCAATATATATATATATGAATATAGCTAAGGCATTAAAGGATTCCCTTTAATCCATAATAGTTGATCCAAAGCACATAAAGAGCTTTGAGAAACTTCCTAGTGAATTTGGAAGGCACATTATATCGATATATTTGTGGACCCTCATAGAAAAGAGGAGGGATTTATTTACTCCTTAAAAGTGGGAGGGATCTTATGCCTAAATACCCACTCTCCAGATCTTATGGAGCTTGGTATCACACTCACTCTTAATAAGGAGGTACTTAAGCATAAGATCTCTCCTCCCATATGCATCCTGGTCAAGGGTTTTTATATTATATTATGTTATATCATATCATATCATATTGGTGGTGTAGGTGGGTTGGAGATCGTTTCCAAGAGGATCTAGCCAAATTTGGCTAGAGAACTAAATCAAAAAATATAGGAATGCCATATACCTTTTGGTGACAAGCTAAAAGCTAATGTCTTAATATGCTGAATTGAGAAATTTTTACATTGAAATATGGCAATTTTGGCTTTACATTTTCTCAAAAAATGTCCTTCGGGGCATTCATAGCCCCCTTCATATTATCACCAAATGGAAAATTTTCAACCAAAAAATAATTGATCATGGTTTATGGAAGGTTCATCTTCTGCTTTACACTGGGGCTTACCCTACACAACAAAATTCTTCAAGAGATCCCAACAAAATCCCATTTAAAGCATTAGGAAAAATTTCTTCGTATGTGTATTTGGAGGGCACCTTATGCCCATGAACATCCTTCCCAAAATAGTGGAGGGATCTTACACCTATTCCTTAAGAGTGGGAAGCATATTATGCCTACTCATAGGTGTAAGATCTGCCTTGCTCTTAAGGAGTAGGAGTAATAACCTTAGCCTTCTTTGTGATCTATGTAAAGGAAAAAGCGCTTGTCTTAAGGAGAAACCTGAAATGGCCAAAAGATTGACCCTTGTCCTACATAAAGAACAAGAATTTATTTTATTTTTTATTTCCACCATTTCAAATTTGAGAGGGGATGACATCTTTTGAAATGTAAGATTTGTTTTCCAGGATGAAAGATTAGAAATAAATATTGAGTGTAACAATGGACTACAAATAGCAAAGGAAAAATATTCTAACAAATCCCCAAAAATGCTAGGCTAGACTATATACCATTGCCTTGTTCCTCCTAGGCCCCTTTATTTCATGAATGCCCCCCACCATGGGCTTGGCCTAGAACCTTACCTTATAGAATGGTAAACCATTTTGAGTTTGCACATGTTATGGTCCATTACAACAATGTGAATTATTATCAATCTTTCTTCACTTATGAAAATAATTCAAATCTTTTCTTCTCAAGACCGTGTATATTAGTGTTAGAAAAAAACAAAACAATAAGGGATATGGACTTGTTTGTACTAAGATAAGATTTGCCTTTGGAGACTCTATTAGCATTCAATTCTTTGGTTTTCTTTTCCAAATCATGGTTTACTCAATTCATTCATGGAGAACATAAGTTCACTTATAATCACACTAAGGGCCTGCGTCTTTACCCGACACGCAAGTGTTCCTCCAACACTAAGGGCCTCGGCCTTTCCACTACACACAAGTGTTCCTACACTAAGGGCCTCTGCCTTTACCCTAAACAAAAGTGTTCCTACACTAAGGGCCTGGGCATTAAACCCTTTACACAAGTGTTCCTCCAACACTAAGGGCCTCGGCCTTCCCACTACACACAAGTGTTCCTACACTAAGGGCCTGGGCATTAAACCCTTTACACAAGTGTTCCTACACTAAGGGCCTGGGCATTAAACCCTGCACACAAGTGTTCCTACACTAAGGGCCTGGGTCTTCAACCCTACACACAAGTGTTCCTACATTAAGGCCCTGGGCCTTTACGCTACACACAAGTGCTCCTACACAAAGGGCCTGGGCCTTTGCCCTACACACAAGTGTTCCTACACTAAGGGCATGGGCCTTTACCCTACACACAAGTGTTCCTACACTAAGGGCCAGGGCCTTTGCCCTACACTTGCGTCTAGGTTTCGGTGATCAGTTTTGTCGGCGTCTTTGGAGGAGGGTGCTGGATCTCAGGTCCCACGCGCGCGCGCCCACATACACGCACATAACGTAACCCCATCCTCTTTCCACGCATAAATATCTTGTCGCGCTTGTGTGATTCTCATCACGCAAGCATTCTAAAGCCTTGCCTTCGTTCACATTTTGCTGCCAATTTCTCATAATATTGTGTTTGCAGTATAGTGGTACCCATCTTTCATTCAAGTATCAATTTTTGGTTTGTTTGTTTGTTTGTGAGCTGCTCTCGGGAAGTTCTAGTTTGCGAGGTTTTATGTTGTCAGCTGATCTCGGGAAGTTCAAGTTTACGAGGTTTTGTGTTGTGAGCTGATCTCGGGAAGTTCTAGTTTGCGAGGTTTTATGTTGTGAGCTGATCTTGGGAAGTTTTAATTTGCAAGGTTTTGTATTGTTGAGCTGATCTCGGGAAGTTTTAGTTTGCGAGGTTTCGTGTTGTGAGCTGATATCGGGAAGTTTGCAGATTGCAGTAGTAGTAGCAACAGCAGGAGTAGTCATCATGTTTGGGCACAGGAGGCCAGAGTATGAAAACGAGGCGCCCGTGTACGCATCGGAAGGGTATGCTGGTCCTCCAACACAAGTTGTTTACGAGGAGAGGGGCCGTGCCCCGCCATACGGGCGTCCCGAGTATGCGGAAGGTGGTTACAGCCGGCTGGGTGAAGATGGTGGCCGCGGCTACGATCGCCAGTTTCGACCCGAGTACGGGGAAGGTGGTTACGGCCGTGGTGGTATTGAAGATGGCCGTGGCTATGAGCGCGAGTTTCGAGATGCGGAATATGGTCAACCGGGTTACGGAAGGGGCGGCGAAGCTGGCTACGGCGCGGGATATGGCAATGGTGTGCCGCTGCCTCCTCCTCAAGCGGCGTATGTTGAGCAGCAGCCATACTACAGCAGTGAAGGAAGCTCGGATCTCGGAATGGGTGCCAGAGATTCCGGCATTTCTGCTGGACCTGATTACGGAGCTGGATATGGTCAACCTGTCAATTTGGCTTACGATGGAGGCCGACAGGAAGTGAGCTCAACGCTCTTTCTTGGTTGATCCAGATGCAATATCACCAACAACAGTGAGAGAGAATATTAACTGTGTTGTTTTTGTTTGCTTCTTTGTCGATCGTCATGATCGACAGTCTTATCACAGCGGCTTGAACCAACAAAAGTCTTTGTGATAAATTGTGGCAAAATCACAAGTTTTTTTTGTTTCGTCCTCCCTTTGCTCACGATTCCTTTCTGGTGTGTGGGAAATTGTGCAGGCTGAAGTGGAGAAACTGGAGGAAGAAGTAAGTAAAGAGAAGAGGCGCGAGAGAGAGGCAGAGATAGCGGCAGCGGCAGCCGTGGGCTACGGTCTTTATGAGCATCACGAGGAAACAGAAGCAGAGAGAGGGGAGAAGAAGCACCATGGCCTCTTTGGCTTATTGTAACTAGAGAGGGATGTAAGTAAGTAAGTAGGTAGGTACCTACTACAAATTGCTAAGTAAACATGCATGAAATCAAAAATCCAAACTGTTCTTTGAGTCTAGTTTCAAGCATAATTTTAATTGTTCATGTTTTGTTCATCATAGGTTTTTTGCAAATTTGACATAGCCGTGATGGTCCTTTCTCTCTATCAAAACATGTGAAGCATTTCACTCGCTTCTTCATAAATGTATTCTTTCTCGACTTGTGAGATATTTTATAATATTACTACTATGTTCAATGTTTTGTTCAATGTAGGTTTTCTGCAAAAATTGATGTTTGCCTTGATGCCTCTTTCTCATTGCAGAAACATGTGAAACATTTGACTTGATCGCTTCATAAATGTATTCTCTCTTGAGTTGTGAGGGTATTTTTGTACTATTATGTTCATGTTTTGTTCCACCAAAGCTTTTGCAAAAATTGACATAGCCTTGCCAGCTCTCTCATTGCTAAAACAAGTGAAAGACTTCACTTTACATCAGAAATGTTTTCTTTGTTCACTTGTGAGATACTCTTTACTATTCTGTTCATGTTTTGTTTGAAGCAGGTTTTTGCAAAATTGGCTTAGCCTTGCCGGCTCTTTCTCATTGCTAAAACATGTGAAACCTTTCACTTACTTCAGAAATGCACTCTTCGATCGCTTGGGAGATTTTTTTTTTATTATCATGTTCATGTTTTTTGGACACAAGTTTTTTGTAAATTTGAGGTAGGTCCATTGGCTCTTTCTCACTGCTAAAACAGGCAATTTCACTCTGCTTCAATACATACATGTATTGATGAACTTTGAGATATGTCATTATTATATTCATGCTTTTGTTGGCCCTCTGAACATGTAAAATAGTTTCACTAGCTTCCAAAGCACATTGTTCCAGTGTGTGAGATATTGTACTCGTATACTACTATTTCTATTCCTGTTGTATTAGCCCTTTTATATTAAAATAAAATTAAAGATTCCCACACAGCAAATGTACCATAAAAGCTTACAACTTTTGCTTTTTTCTGATATTGTTTACACAATTGTATCTCACATTCATTTTTGTGTGAAAAACTCTGACTCCTGCAATTTTGAGCTTGAAGCAGCTTGTTGCAAATATCTGCTGTATATTTGTGTCCGACATCCTATGCTTCTTTGAACTCAGAACAGTAGTAGCTTCAGTATATCATTATTGTTCCAATCATGCATGCATAGACAATTCCATTGTCTAAATTTGCTCCGCATATTAGAACTCAGAATACTAACTCGCCATTACTTCCTCATAAATAAATTCATAGCCAATAGTTTTAAATTATCTTCCAGCACTATCAAAGAGCTCTGTATGAGATGAAGGTAGTGAAATTAGCCCCCATTGTAAGAAAACAAGCTAAACAATTGTATTACAAAAACTACCAATGAAACATGTTGAGTCCATGACGAACAGAACAGCATAACGTGTGCAAATAGAAAAGGGAAAAAGGGGTCCATGGAGGAATCATAAAAAGGAAAATGTGAGAAAAGTGAAAAGCCAAAAAGGAAAGAAAGGGTCCATGGAAAACAAAGTACCACCAAAATGTGAACAAAGTGAAAAGACAAAAGGGAAAAATGGGTTTGATTCTTATAGCAAATTGATGATTTGGTGTCTGATCAGTTTGTTCCAAACAATCAATCTGAAAAGAAAATGTCCCAATAAAGCTATACTGATCATGATTCATATATTGTTGATTGAAACAGTAAAAATCTGAATTTACAAAACGGCAGAAGAAAGCTCTACCCTCCCCCACATTCCCCTTCTCTTGCCTGATTTACTCATAAAAGCATATAGCCCCTCAATGTTGTTAATGAGAAGGGGACAGAAGAGAACTCTACCATTCCTCACCTTTGCTTTCTTACTCAGAAAAACATACAGTGCCTCAAGGTTGTTGATGAGAAAGGGACAGTTACTTTGCCTTTTATCTAGTAAAGAGGACAATCTTACTTGTTGTAACAACCACAGAACTACTACTTTGGAACCAAAGAGAAGTCCTCCATAAACCAACAGACATACACTTGCGTTGTGATGTCTGAAACAAACACACCAGTAGTTAAGTGAAAAAAACTGCTGTGCTTACTCATGAGACACAACCTTGCGAAATTGGAGAACTTTGCATCATCATTTCTCAGGTAAGAGATTAAAAATTGGGCACCTGGATGAAGTTTTCCATATTATGGAATGTGACTAGCCACAGCTGGTAATTTATTCACTATGCTGATGAGGAGGCCGAGCGGGTGCCTTGTCCTTCAAATTGTATGCGCAGGCGCTCATATCTGTCTAGTTCTGCTCGTGACAGAGATGGTGTAAGCTCTCCCAAAGCCTTGCAACCCACCAACCAAGAATGGTGATTAATGCTCTCTTCACCATGGAAAGCAAAATGGGTCAAATCACATGTGCATCTTGTTTGTCCCCACCGCTGCATAAACAAAGACAATTCCTGCAGCAACAATTGAGACAACTAGGGAGATTGTGTGCTCAGGACAAGTGAAGATGAAAAACCTTGAAAAAATCATCTTGCTTGACAACAACAATATTGTCATCTGCTTCATTGATATCAGATGAACCAGTGAACTTATCACGCCATGCAACCTGGGATCCATTGACCATGAGCTCAAGTTCAAGAAACCTCACAATCCTTCACAATCCACAGCATTAAATCCCTATGTCACAGATGCATTGAACTGAGTCACAGTACACAAGCATTACTAAGCAAACCATTACAGAAACACACAGATGGTAACCACTCTGTTACAGTATGTGAAGAGAACAGGGAAACCATACCTTACGCTTCGTAGCCTGGAGCCAAGCATCAGCACAGAGAGCATACATATCAGCACCTGTGAAGTTGACAGGACATCTCCGTGCTATTCCGACCAACGACACATTCTTGTCGAGAGTGAACTTGCGTGTTAGTGCTGCTAAAACCCTGTATCCATTTCCATCATAGAAAGCAGAGGTGAGAAAAAGAAGTTAACTTTTGTCACCCCCAAGTTCTTGCGAACGGATAGATTTAGGGCCATAGATGCGGTTCCTTCATGCAGCACTTCTTGTGACAAACAACTGTACTTGGAAACATCCAGTCCAGCTGTAATTTTCTTCACTGAGATACGATTGATTGATCAACAAGCACAAATGTCCTAAACCTCAATTCCTTCAATAGAGACATTGTACTCTAAACTGCCAATTGACAATAAAGGAGTAGCCAGAATTTGGGCACATGGAGAGAATTGTGTACCGCTCTCTGTATGTGGCATCAGAGCTGACTCCCACATACAAAAGTTTGTCAAAGCGGCCAGGCCGAAGCAGTGCTGGGTCTATCAGGTCTGGACGATTGCTTGCACCTATGATGAACAGATCCTGCCCCCGCCAATTACTCACATTTGCACTCTCAAACTCATGTCAACATTGAGGGGCTCATCCAGTGGGAATATTCCAGAAACACAAAGTCAAATCACTGAGCAGTACTCAGTGCACAAATCTCCCAAAACTGCTTGATCAATATGAAGTGGTTGAAGAACTGTGTCTAAAAGCACTGCAATCCATGTCACAAGTACAGATCATGTTTGGGGTGTAGGATCCATAGTGATTAGGAATAGTGAATTCACCTGACTCTTGTCATTTAGTCCATCAATCTCTGCAAGCATCTGCCTCCAACCAGCAACAAAGAATACCTCAGATACAACATGACAGAAATCCATCAACTTACAGAACTTCTTTGATCAATATAGGTGCTCTGAAACAAGCAAATGCATAGCAATATGAGAAAAATGTCTTCAATTCAAGCTGCTTGATACATGACCTTGTTTGTTTTCTGACCTGAGAAACAACTCTGTCCATAACACCACCAGAATCACCCGATGCACCACGTGCAGGGGCTAGTGCATCCAACTCATCGAAAAACACCACACAAGGCCTGGCTGCCCTTGCCTGCATCAATAGATGCATACATCAAAAACCCACACATTTCAAATCTATGTTACTCAGACCTTTTTCCACTGGAAGTACAAGTTCCTGAAAGACCACTTTCTCTAGCACCTCTTTGTAAGATCAACTGTATGACAGTAGTGAACTTATGTAGACATTGGAATGCAAGAAGCAAAGTGCACCTAAAGGTAAGAATTTCCCAACCCATAAACTGCAAACCTAATGGCCCAAAGCATATTTACTTTTGGACTCCTGTTATTTGCCTCAGATATGGTAGGGATTGTTTGTCACTGTCAGAAGTCAATGACCCCAAATTTTTCTTTATATTTCCAATACTATTTCACAATGGAATTCTAAGGAGGAACTGATGCAACACCTTGTGAAATATTTCACGGACATTCTTCTCAGACTCTCCAATGTACATATTGATGAGTTCTGGCCCCTTGACACTCAAGAAATTCAATGAGCATTCTGTTGCGACTGCCTTGGCCAGCAACGTCTGCACAGTGACCACCACAAATATGGTCAGTATTTCTTCAAGAAAGTGTTTGATTTCAACCAAATATTCAACACCCCCCCCCCCCACCCCTGATACCTTTAGCCCTCCAGGCATGTGGAGCTGTGATGAACTCAATTACTTATCTTGTACACTGAATTTCACTAGGTCAACACAATTTCTCAAGGATTTCAAGAATGTCTTGTCAATTTGAGAAGCACTGAAAGTGATAGAGGGATCATGAATTTCTTTGTCTATGATGCTTGAATCTAACCAAAAGGACGGTAAGCTTGTTTACCTTTCCTGTGCCTGGTGGACCATATAGAAGAACACCTGACCGCTGCCGAAGCCCTGATGCAAAGAGCTCTCGATGAACCAGAGGTAGCTGAATCACCAGTCACCACAATTTTCTTCTTTCAAGAACAAAGTCATACAGAAAGAGATTGAAATGAAAAAGGGGATCTAAACAAAACAAAATCAAAACACCTGAGATGCATGTACCCCCATGAAGTGAGAAAGCAGAAACACTACTTGAAAAACTTGTTTGCTCCTGAGGACCCATACAAAAAACGAAAGTCTGAAAATTCTTGCTCAAACTGGAAGCAGGAGGAGAGGTCTTAGTACCTGCACAGTGTCCAAAATTGCCTTCTTGACATCCTCCAGTCCTCCAACATCCTCCCACTTCACATTCGGCACCTAGAACACAATGGGTTTGCCCCTCTTAGTACCGAAGAGACTGACTGCTTTATGGCCACACTCTTGGAGGATCAACCAACATGACCCAAGTCAAGGACTTCAGACCTCATAATCTCACACCTTTGAAGTGGCCAGAACCATTGTGAAAAGAGCTCATCAGCTGCAAGTTCTATACAAGTTCTCAGATGCAAAGACAGATAGAGTACCTTAGGGGTGCCAATGGCAGAAGCTGTCCGGACCTTCATATGCTCAAGTGCTTTCTCTAGGTCCTCAACCCTAACTTGAAACTGGTGTTGAGATTTTTGCATTGAACTTCTTTGTTTCCCAGGTTCAATGACTGACATTTCACTCCCTGCCTCTTTACACACATTATCTCCATCATCATGCTGAATGACAACAGGAAGATGCTCGATATCCTCCTTAGGTACCACATCTGCACTGCACAGCAAAGATTCCTCGTCCTCTTGCTCTTCTGCACATGGATCCTCATCCTCAAGACTGTCTCCATTCTCTTTCATGACACGGGAAACCACAAATGCTCCAGCATCGGCAGCAAATGCCCGTAGGTCACGGGGTGTCAACCCTGACATTTGAGAAGAAATGGACTTGAGATAGGCCTGTAACCCCTCCTCCTACATCCACAACCATTGTGCTTCCATTTACTGCATTGGGAAGGAAAGTGAAGACTACAATACAGTGTCATGACAGAGAGAAAGAGAACAGTACAGTTGGGGATAATAGAGAAGAGAGAACTCAAACCTTGCCCTCTTTCTCTTCCAGATCCTTTTCAGATTTAATGCGTGCCTGTTCCTTTTTCAGTCCTAGGAAGTGATGAAGCAGCAACAAGCGTTGTTCCTCATCTGGAGCCTCTACAGTTACTTCATGAGTGAAGCAGCGGCGCAACTGAGGGGTCAACCCTTCTGTTCCCTCTGCTGCTGCAACCAGCAGCACCAAGCCAGGCCTCGGCCCTCTATTCTTGACTGCAAACTTCCCTTGCAGACCCATCAAAGTGAATACATCAGACACACCTCTACTATCAATGCTCTTGATACAAAGTCATGATCAAACTGCCAAACTGATGGATCCTTCATTGTTGGATGTAGCAAGAGCACCTCCTCAAGAACAACAGACAACCCTCAAAAGAGGATACTGATTCCAAACTGATTCGGACCCTCCTCAAAAATAACAGACAAAGCTCAAAACAGGATACTGATTCAAGAAGATAATTCACAGCAAGACCAAGTGTTCAGATATTTGCACTTCCATGTAAAATGAGTAGACCCCAGTTACCTTGTACAAACCCGACTCAGACTTGCTGTTAACTTGAGAAGTATCAAGACTCTCTGAGACTAGATTGGCAGCAGATGCAGTATTTTCAGTGTAATCAGGCTCCTGCCAGCTATCTGGATGGAAATCCTCCTCTTCAGGCCAGCCCTGCAAGTGGGCCTGCACACCCTCACGCAGGGCACTTGCTACCTGAGACATGACTCCTGGATGATCTGATGACAACCCATCATTGGCCAAGGATTTTGCCAGCCCTCCAAATCGGCGGAGCAACAGCACTGCTGGTGAATACCTGCCCCAATAATACATGGAACCATCAATTCAACATTTAGGCTTGGCAGTGGGAAAAGCAAAATTCTGAGAAAAGTGAGACTGGTTTCTATGGCAGATACTATTGCCTATAAATCTTCACAAGTATCAATAACTTCACTATTCTTCTTATTGAGAACACTGACATTGACCACTGACAGCAACAGGTATGGTAGTGATTAGCTACCACATCCCGACTGACTTCATCAGTTCCTGGCAGTGACTACTGGATAATGTCTGACCTTAACAAGATACTAGTACAAACCAGAAACTCTCCTTTCTGCAGACTTTGGTTGCCACAAATGGGGTATAAACTAGTGTTGTAAGGTTCCTGATTTTGAAGAGAACCTTTAGTTCCAGGTGACATGAAGAGCTCTCCTTGCTGTGGCATTAAATGGCAAATAAAATTCACATACTTTCAGATCAGAGGAGAGAGAGGCAGAGAAAGGGAATAGAGAAAAGACATACTTGCGGGCAGTTTTGAAAGCATTTGTTACAGCAGCAGCAGTTTTACCATCAGATGCCCCTAGAAAGTCATAGCAGTTGTACTCCACCACATGGAGGCCCAGCTCTTCAGCTGCCCTCTGAACCACAGTTCGCTTTCCACATCCTGCATTCATTTGCTATCTCTTGTCAACAACAATTGACACCCACCCATCTCCTAAACTGATATGACCACAACTGTTCTTGGTTCAGATAGCCCTGGTCTTCCAGTTTTTGTTAGCTTTCTCTGTGAATGTAGGACAGCACCAATGGTTTCAAGATCACTTGTCAATTCCACAACAGTTACCATCAGCCTTCTGAATGTACCATGTGAGTCCTTGATTGAAAGACATGGAGATTTCCCTATAAAGAATTGACAACCTTTCAGCTGAGTGGACTCCAGCTATATTTGAATGAGTATAGAGAAGAGAGGAGAACAGAAGACAGAAAAAATACATGGAGGACACCAACTACCATCCACTTCAAAGCTCACAGAATCACTGAAAATAGCTGCAATACAGCAAAGTTCATAAAGCTTTAAATTCCTGGGACCCAACAGGGAATAGAGAAGGAGTGGTAAATATCTCGGTTTACCAATTGGTAAGACAGCGAACATATAAAAAAGGCACAAAGGTAATATAGAGAGGAGATTGTGAGAGACATGAGAGGTGCACCAGAAGGTCCGTGGATGAGCACAGCTGTCTGCAAGCGGAGAGAGGGTGTCCCCGGATGTACACAAGGAGCCAACAAGGATGCCACCTGGTACACTGCTGCAGGTTGAGGTAGATCATCTTGGATGGGAGGGACTGCCATGATAGCCGGAGGCAACAGAGCTGGAACTGAACCACCCAGGACCAAGGCAGTCTGGTGGCGGTTCACAAGCAAGAAAGGATCCGTTGATGGCTCCAGTGCAAGTACCTACAGTTGTTGTCCAACAATATTGATATCAAGTTCATATTTCCAAGCATCCATGGACACTTCAAACATTTTGCAACCAGAATCTGTGACCTCTGTAAACAACAACAACACTGGAAACCCTACAACAAGTCATTTACAAAGCCTTTCCAAAGAAAAGTACTGACAATCTAGTGAGGAAGTGAAGAAAGGACCTTGAAATAGGCAAGTTCATAATGGATCAATGGGTCATGGCTTTTGATTGGAATAGCCAAAAGATCTCCCATTGCAAGTACTCTATCAATCTTGAAATAATCTTGCAAGGCCACATCTATGTTTGCTTGTCGACTGCGTGAGAGTGAACTAGATCTGTCATCTTCTGTATGCAACTTTGCAATGACAGGTATCCGCACATGTGCTATGCGCACATGGGATGCATACTGTAGCAACCCTTCCAAACTCTTTTCAAGACTCTCTGAACTTGACTGCCTCCCCAAGGCCATAGGCAATTGTTGCCCAAGGGCAACGTGCAAAGGCAAGATCTCCACACATTCTGATCTCATTGTTCCAAAGTGTGACGCTTCCTCCAGAGCAACTGCATTTGGAGATGCAGACATAGAGGCCTCTCGTGTCTCCACACCAGATGAGATGATTGATTGAAGCCAGGTCACATGTAAGCCAATGTTAAAGGCCAAAAGAGGAGAGATATAGACAAATCGTGGATCCATTGGAGCTTGTTGAGCAAGGGACAAAGTATATGAGGGAAAGAAATTGGAATTAGCTGTAGTTTTGTCAATGTCTCCATGATCACCACTCTCCTTGAAGTTGTTTGATATCGAAGAAACAATATTTGGAGGATTCAGTGCAACTGCTCTTGCAGGTCTCCCAACATTGGTGGTCAAATTCTTCACCAAAACCTGCACCACCACATCATTTCAAATTTGCAAACAAAAGCTCCAGCAACCACCACACATATGCTGGCATAACAATGTATCCATGGAGCATGAGTTATTAGTAAAACCACCGTGAGGTTTTGAGACTTTGCATAGTGGAATTGTGGAATTTCTGAATGCTGAGGTACCAAACACAAATGGAGAGGAAACTGCAAGAAGAAGCTGGGCTACAATAAAGAGTCACAGGATGGCTGATCCCACAGAACAGACAATCTGCTGCATGTCTATGGTGATGATGACAATCCCGAACCCTAACCCTAAACCCAGAACTCAAGAAATACAAGAATCATGAAAAGAAGGGCTAAAATACAGGACAAAGACATACCCAAGAGCCTGACGAGAGAGAAAGATCGCGCAAAGCTGACACAGACAATCCCACAGTAGCTGCTTCATCATCCCATGACGGAACCCTAAAGTGATTGCTGGTAGGAATAATAATAGCGTTTCTGGCGCCCCCCCTCCCCTGGTCTTGCCCCTCGCCCCGTTCCTTCGAGGATTTCAAAGCTGCCGCTGGAGGAAAGAAAAGCAAACCCGGCAACAGAGACACAGAAGAGTGATTCTCGTTGGCAGGGGAGGAGACGAAAAGCTCAAACGGCTGCCTCTTCTCAGAACCATCATGTAGAGACGACTCATCACCGCCAAGGACAGAACGCAACGCCTCCGCTGTTTGCAACAAGATCAAGGGCTTCCGTCTCCGACCCATGATAGTATCACGCCGGGTGCTACTGCAAAAACGCGCATCACAACAAAGAGCTCTCCACTTCCTTTCAAGCTCCAAACAAATCAGCGAAAATACCAAATCTTCGCATCATTTGGTCTGCGATTTCTTTCAAACGCTCACTGCTACAATCCGTAAACTAAAAATCCAACTGAGAACCAATTTCAGCATACACAATTCAGAATCCAAGAATGGAATTTACGTCTCGGTCCTCTGCAAATTGCGAAATTCTTTCTGTTGTCGAATCCTTCTTCTTTTTCTTCTCCTGCTGCTCGCGACGCATTCTCAAAACTCCAAGAACTTCTCACTTGACTGTCCCCCCAATATTTTTAGGGTTAGGGTTTAGGGTTTAGGGGTTGACCTAAAGGGTATCAACACTAAGGGAGTAGCCAACCTTTTCAGGTTTGGAACTTGGGTGCCAAATAAATTATTTTATTTTTCAAAATCTTCTTTGGTAATTAAAAAAATAATTTATAGAATTTTGGCTATAAATATAGGCAACTTCTTCTTGTAGTTTTTTTTAGACTTTGAACATTTTACACATAAAAGTTTTAAGTATAATGAAGTAAATAAAGCTTTTGATTCATATAAAACGGCTTTCATAATGAAAAGGTTATGATTCATGGAAAAGCTTTCACAATGACAAGGTTTTAATTCATGAAAATGGGAGGCGGTTTCTCTTCGTGTGTGTGTTGATAATTTTGGTGACAACTTGAACCCTGACAACTAAGTATTCTATTGTCATCACCAAGCATGAGATTAAAGCAATCTATTGCATATTTAAAATCCCAACTATCGTAATACCTTTTACCATTTCGATAACAAATTGTCCAATAATTATTTAAATTTGAAATCTTAACTTCGACACCTAGTTTTTTAATTTTGAAATTTTTAGTAAGTAATGATTATACAAAATAATAAACAAGGTTTTGTCAATGTTATGGAGCAGTCTATTGTGTGTAGATTGTTTCAATTTTAAGTCATTGTCATAGAAATTTTGTGATTCAAATCGTAACAGTTGAACTTTTAAATTTATTAAAATTTTAACACAAATAATGAATAATTTTTCAAAAGTTCGGCAAAATGAAAAATAATTTAATTTATGACAAAATGGTAAAGGTATTATGGTATCAACTTTGCAATTTTAACTAGGAAGGTAATTGAAATTGTTCCTTGAAAGTGGGTTTCATATGACAAGATTAATTTTTTAATTTGTGGGGAAAAAGGTTTTGTAAAAAGAAAAAAAAATGCAACTAACCAAATTGTAATTGATAAGAATTTTCAACTTCTTTACAATTGTATTTTTCTTATGTTTTAAAATTTTCACTCAACTAACCACATTAACTAACCAAGAATGAAGGATAACTACAAATGGTAGGTTCAATATTATTTTGAATCATTGTATTAATTATAGAATGATTTTGTATAATCAATTGTTTGACTTTGTGATGGTATTATCATATGAGGTGGCTTGCCCCATTGCTCACATCATGCATTTATGATGATGTGGCATAATCTAAATAGAATGGTCAACTATGTTGATGAATATTATTCATTGATTGGATGGACAATGGATGATTTTTATTGATTTTGGCACATTTCTATTAGTAGATTTCTTTTTTTTTTTATTAATTATCAATTTCAAGTTTTTTACCATTTGATTTTGATTAGGATAATTTGTACCTAATAGATAACCATAATAAGTAGCTACCTAAATGATTTCACCTCATATGAAATTTGACAACTTTGAGACTTTTTTTTTCACAATTTTTTTTTATATGAATCACATTGAATTTTATTTTACCATCAAGTGATGAAAATCCTCCCCCCCATCCCCGCCCCCAAATATTAAATCCTTGTGAGAAAATATGTTATTCTTTGACAAATCAATTAAAATGTTAATAATCATGTTGAAAATTTATTGTTGATTATATTAATTCGTAAAAGGATGCACCCAAAGTTTGTTTTTTTTGGCAAATTGCACCATAGTTTACATTATAACACCTTTAATGCAACTTATGAATGAAATCAAACAATTACATGGTATACATTGTTAATTATATTTTCTTACAAATATAATTTCCTTGAAAAAATGTTGTTTTTGAGTTTTTGGAATTTTAATACCATTTTTGTGATCTTTGGCCATATACCTTTCTAATTATAATACAATAATCTACATTTTATAACTCAAACCATATTTTATGTGACCCCATTAACACTCATATTATTTTATTTAACTATATTGTCACCCTTGTACATAATCTCCTCACCTTTTCAAGAATATCTACTATTTTTTAATTCTAACACCCTGAACATTCACACAAACAAACATTTGTCATATTCAAAACCATTGTTATATAATAATGTTTGAAATACATAATGATTATCATATACTCACAATGTCTACCCCTCAAAAAAAATTTAATATGTCAAAAGGCAAATAGCTTAAGCATATCAATTTGTTATGTTGATTTACTATTTATTGACATGTCATATGTCGATATGTTATATGTTGACTTGTATTAATTATAGTGTACATATATCAACTTGTTGCCCAATGACATTATGATTGTTTTTATGTGATTAATTACCAAATTTCAACATATTATTTTTTTCCATTTAACTTACATTCTAACATGGTGCATTTATTTATTTATTGACTTATTTGCCTGAATTTACATTAAATAATTATATTATTTCACATTACATTATCCCTTTCACACAATTATCGCCATTGTTTTTAATTTTTATTTCAATGTGATTAAAAATATGTATTCAAGGTAATGTTGGTGATGGTACTCATGGAAATATGAAATATAAAGTGAAAGGTGAAAGGTGCAAACATGAATTTTGTTGTTATATTAGTAGTGTCATATATTTTTCATACATTTGAAAAACAAATGTATGATTATTATTATTTTAGTTTTATTATCACATTGATAGTGCCATATATATTATGAAAAAATGTATGGCTTTTATGGATTACATCATATGTTACATATAAATGCATATGGTTTGAGGTTTTATTACTATCCCACACATTATTACCAATAATTTGAAGTAATAATTCAATTGAAATATGTATTTTCAATTATTGCAATGGTTAAATTTTTGTGGAAATTTCTTAAATAAATCTATGGTGAGCATTTTAAACTTTAATTAAAATTAATTTTATAAAATTCTTGAGGGTCAAATTCATAGTATTAATTTTTATTTTTAGCTTTACACCAAAAATTTAAGCTTAGGCCTTCCCCTTTTTTATGCATCTTCCAAATGGAAACATTAATATTCAAATGTAGAAAAAATTTGAAATCTTATGTTAATCTCATCCACATGTATATATTAATACATTTATTTTTATAAAACATTGATTCAAATCAAAAATAAAAATCACAAAAATGACCTGTATACAAATGTAAAAGGAATTCAACTATTAATAATTATGTAATTATTTTAAATATAATACTCTAGTCATAGGTTTTTCATTCAAATCTTAGGATAATTTAACACAATTTTTTTTTTGTAAATAACATGTTGAATTGTTTTACTTTGATTTATCAAAATTCAATAATAAACTAGATCTATTCGTAACATAAAAGTAGTTCCACTTTTGGCATTGAATTTAATTTTGAATTTTGGCAACTAAAAATCCCTTTTCATTTATTGTTTCATCATCTATATGTTCATATACAAAATAAAATAATTAGTAATTAATAACTTTGTTAAAACACATCACATAAAATCAAAAAATATATAAATTTTATTTTCATAACCATAAAGTGAAGCAAATGTCATGATTATCTTCATCTTAATAATTATTAATTTGATAATCATGGGTAAGTGTAAAGTTTGTGAAATGAAATCCCTTCACAATATGACCTTTGTTGGGTCCAATGTTAATTTTTGTCCTTGTGCGTTCAAGATCTTTCAAAAAATATTTAAATGATATATTTTCAAATAAAGGTTATTTTTTAAATAAAATCTTCAGCCTTGTACTCCACTTCAACATTGTGATGAACACACCTACAAATTCATGACACCAAAATAATGTCCTTAATTTGTTTTGTAAGTAATTTCATTCAAAATGTTTTCAAAATTTATGATTTATTTTCATATCTTCCATAAGCATTAACATCATTTTTATGTGAGTTTTTTCTTAAACCAAACATAGAAATTTGTGAACTAATTATTATGAACACACATTTACATCCATTTGCATTTTGTTTTAACTATTTTACCTTATCACAATTTTAAAAAAAATAACCATGAAGATTTACATTATGAAATATAATTTGCATTATAGTAAACATATTTTTTTGTTTAGCAAAATGTTTCAATCCTTCAAATCTCAAAATGTAATGCACACGATTTTTTATGCTAAAACAATTTGCTTTCTTTTTTTGAAAAACTTATGACAAGCAGCCTATTTTTGTGTCAAAATAATAAACTGAAGGTTAGATCATAAATTTTCAAAAAAGTTGTAGTTATTTTTAAAATGAACAAAAACATCAAATTTTCATGTCCATGGAAAAAAGGAAAATAAAAACTTACATGCATTTGGATTTACATTTTTTTAATTGTGCAATGTGTAATTGTTGAATATAACTTAATCTTTTATTCAACATGATCCATAATGATTTTATAGCATGATGGAAAAAAAAAAAATTCACGAAAATTAGAAATCATATAATAAGTAATATTACTTCATCTTGAAACCAATAGACAAAGCATAATTATTTTACATTCCAAATTTTTTTTCCATTGTAATAAAATTGATGATAATCTACATAATGTGATTTAACCAATTTTGGTTACAATAAAAACACAAAATTTTAATGATTATAAACAAACCTTTTAAAACTTTGGGCATTAAAAACATTAAAAATTTTCAATTTATCTCATTTCATTTTTTATATAACGCTTTGACTATATATAACCACCATAAAAATAGATTATAACATTTAATTAATTTTAAATGTTGTAATAAAAAACATTCTCATTGTGTGTGTAGAATGAAAATATAAATTTTTGAAAACAATGTTGTTGTACACAAAATACGATTCATAATAACTTCATAATATGTTGGAATAAAAGATGGTAATGAAAAGGAGTCATAAAAATAAACAATCATAAAGAAGGGCATTGTTATAATGCAATTTGAAAAAATAATTTAATTTTAATGTTTATTTTTAAAGTATCATTCAAATTGATTTATTATATTTTCAAATCAAATTTATATACACCTTTTGTAATCATCAAGACCATTAAAATTGTATTATGAACTTTTTAAACATGAATTTTTTATTTTCAAAATCTTACACTTTAATTTTTGTTCATTTATGTGTTCATAATCATCGAGGTTTTTTTAAATTGTTAGAATGAAAATTGCAATGGATATTATTGTGTGTTTTATGAGAAAAAAATGTTAGAAAATGTGAATCATATTGATAAAAATAATAAAAATAAATCACATGAATAATTTATTAAAATTCAAAAGAAGACAAAGTTGTTCAATCAATTTCATATTAGCATGTTTTTTTTCTTTATATCTTTCATTTTTACAATACATAATTAATTTTTTGTTCATTTTTGTTTTTACTTTGTATGTTTTGTGCTTCATCTTTAAATTGGGAGGGTTAGGAATAATTTATGGATTGACATTTGTTTTAGGAATCCACACTAAATTTTTAAGAATGAAAAAGTTGAGAATTTCGTGTTTATTAGTCCTAACCTTAGATCTTTGTTTAAGCAAACTTTTTTGTTTGAGATGCAAAAATATATATTGTAAACTTGGCTGCAACATATCAATCATGTGAACAATGATGAACCTTCTTGGTTTAAATAAATTTTATCATTTTAAATACCTCCTACGGGCTTGTTGAATTATTTGCTTTCATGACAAACCTCAACAAATAGATTGATGAGGTTTTCTTTGTTTTCATTCATTAAATAAACCTTAAAGATTTTTTTCTTGTTATTATTTGGCTCTATCTTTGTAGATTTGTTCAACTGAACCATGTACAACTCAATCTTGTTCATAAGTTTTTTTCTATTTAGTTTAATTAGATTATCCCATTAAACCATTTTCAAAATGTACATATTTATAAAAAATGTCAAATGAACTCCCGCAAGATTTAGCATTTTCTCATTTTGGAAAACATTTTTCGAATATATGTATAAGGTTTAAAAATTTTTACATTTCATTAAATTCTTATTTTTTACATTTTTTGTATAATATTTTTAATGTTACTTTGCATTGTTCTTAGAATGTGAAATCTTCGTAATTAGTTGAGCTCTATTATGAAAAGTATTTGTCAGAGTACAAATAATATTTTTTGATCCATTGTAGTATTGACATGGTATATTTTTTTTCAAAATTCAATGAATTAAATTTTTTGTTGTTTACAATGGGAGCATTAACTTTTGTTTAGATTTTTTTTAGCAAATTTTTATGACATTCTTCTATTTACTTAAAAGCTTATTTAAACATGTATTTTAATGACATTCATATGTAAAATGAATACAAACTTGTTAAATCAAATGATCACTAAGCATAGTTCATCCCATCCACCAAGTTTTTTAAAGTCCTAAATTAATTATGTGCTTTTTGATTTTGTGCATCATTTTGAGCTTGAATTTTCATTAATCATTTTTTTCATAAATTAATTTGATTTTGGATTCAAACATATGAATTTATTTTATTCTTATTTCAAGATTTTCATACATGTTATTTCAAAAATCATAAATTTACATACTACAAAAAAAATTAAAAATCAATCAAATTTTAAACCCCAACATTAATTTTTAAAACTTAAATGTGTATATACGGGGTGATAATAAATAAATGAACATTTTTGATGCAAAATCTTTTCCTTTCAAATGAAATAACTTAATAATGAAATAAAATTTTAAAAGTACAATATTTTTTATTTTAAAAAACACTTACAACAAAAGTTTTTACATATTCTGGGTGTAAACAATGTAATCATTTTTTCATATTTATATGTATCATATAAAACATTTTACAATATTCCATAAAAAATGATACATTTTAATTTTTAAAGTTGAAAAATCATAGAAGAAGGTGCAACTTTGCAAATATGTACCATATTAATTGAAATAATTGTTTAATTTTGTGTATCTAGCATTTTAAAGAAAAAAATTACAAATGAATGTTTTTAATCAATGTCATTTTCAATATATTGATATACATATTTTTAAATTTTTACATCAGTCTAATGAATGAAAAATATGTAAGAAAAAGTTTCAAAGTAATTGCAACTACTATTTTGAAAATGTAAAAAATTCATATTTAACTATTTTTTGACAAATTTTTATACCTCCCACATTAACATTAACCTTCACATCCTCTCGATATTAGGGCAGAAGCTTTGAGGTATTGTACGTTGCCACGTATTGATATTAAAATTAAGGTTAATTTAATTAAGTTTATTTTATTTTAGCTCAGATTTAATTAATTAAACCAACCCTACCCCCCCCCCCCCCCACACTTCCAAAAAAAAAAACACCCCTTCCCCCCCCCCCCCCCCAAAAACAAAACAAAAAAACAACCCCCACAACAAA
>Ga0116231_10002476_pt1 | contig 38638 bp, 31 predicted proteins | sample S1TSphgellanicum_2_FD_89695 | JGI IMG/M metagenome (GOLD analysis project Ga0116231, IMG submission 89695) | Host-associated microbial communities from peat moss isolated from Minnesota, USA - S1T2_Fd - Sphagnum magellanicum MG | ecosystem: Host-associated > Plants > Peat moss > Unclassified...
GATTGGTCTGAAAGCAGGACTAAGCATAATTGAGAAGGAATGTTTCACAGCTGCATTAGACTTACACAGAGACAGTGACCCCATCCAACTCCCAAACCAAATTACCAGCCTCTTTCAGCTCCCTCTTCTTGTCAGTGTGCAGAGTTTGGTCTATGTCCAAATGGTTATGGCTAAGCAAACATGTGTAGTGTTTGGCAGCCAGTAAGTGACCAGTCAACTTTGAAGAGCACCGAACATGGGTCTTTGGTGGAAGCACTGGAAAGTCCCAGTATGAGGGTTAATGTGGCTGATGAAAATATAATTGACATTGAATGTTTCTTTTGTGCAGGTTGACAAGTGGAATGAGGAACGGGAAAATGGGACCTTCCCTGGGCGGTACTGAGTTCCATGGAGCACTAATAACATTTTAGTAGTGCATCTTTTCAATCCAGCTATGCAATGATTTGCTGCAACTGCTTTGAAATAGTGTCACAGCATTGTTGGTTTCATTTCAAGCTTCTTAGATGGTTTGTCTTTCTTTACAGCTTCCAATTTGGGTTGTTCCAGCAAGGGTGGAGCCTCTGACCTCTTAGGATCAGAGGATGCTTTTAGGATCGTATGTCATACTTGGAAGGGGCAAAGTAAATTAGGTTGGCAAGTTATTTCTTTGTGTTCAGCTGAGGGAAGGAGGTCCAGGAATGGAAGCTCTAATAAGCTTGGAATGTAAAAAGCAAGATTTGCTTATTCTCACTGTTTTTGGCAATTATTATTTCAGCTTTTGTAATATTTCAGCTTTTGTTTGTCATGTCAATTGAACTTTCTGAAATTGTCAGTAACCTTTCCCATTGAAGAGGAATACCTGTGAGGCATGTTGTGGCCAAGGGGTGTCATAAGGGTATGTGCATCTCAGCACTCGTGAACAATGTATGCTCACTGCTAGTGGGGAAAATGCATCAGTTGGGCCAGATAGCATCTCACCATCATTACCCCATGCTTGCAAAATCAATGCATCAAACTGCAAGAGCATACTGCATGAACTTTTGCTCCATTCCGGCTTCTCTACCCACCAAGTTTAAATCTCTTTGATGGCTTCTGCTTTATGTGAAGTATACTAGCATCATATGAAAATACTGGATTCTGTCACATCCGATCCTTCAAACTTGTACATCATGTTTGGGCTACTTGTTAGTTTTTAGTGTTACTGAAATGCTGTTGGTGTTTCTTCATGTCATTGCATGCTTCACAGATGATGCTCATCTGATTTGCTGCTCTTCTTCAGGTGCTGAGGTCTTCAATCTAATTGCTCTGATTTGTGATTCCTGATGCATGCTTGTTGAAGTGTAGATCCTTGTTTGTTAATTCAGATTGGTGTTTTAAGTGCAAAATCCTTGTTACTGCAGATTGCAAATTGGTGTTCAAGTGCAAAATCATCCTTCTTGTTGCAGATTGTAATTTGGTGCTCAAGTGCAAAGTTCTCATTGCTATTGCAGACTGCAATTTGGTTTTCTAGTGTAGCTCCTTGTTATTGCAGATTGCAGTTTGGTGTAATTTGGTGTTCAAATGTAAATCCTTCTTGTTATTGCAAATTGCCATTTGGTGTCAATTGTAAATCCTTTTGAGATTAGTGAGAACCTCAATCACAGATTGCAATCTGAAACTGTGGTATGTAAATGTTCTAGGCCCCTTTTCTCCAAAAGAGGAAAGATGATTTGCTGATTGACAATCTGCAAATGCCTGAGATATGGAAACTTTGAAGATTGTGCCCTCTTGGATCTGAGAGATTGTAAACGACACACAAATCAAGGGCAATTTGTCAAAGATGGGGAGTATATTTTCAAGCTTTCTGACACTTTCTCTCTTTTGAAACAGTTCTTCTGTGGCTGCTGTTGTCAAGAGGCAGTTGAGATTGACTCCACCATAAAGTCCAGCAGCTGTTGCTTATCCTCAAATATTGTTCATGACCTGCATCCCTGAACTGCAAAAGAAAGAGGAATTGTGCTCATCAGTTGAAATTCAAAAAGAATTTGGAAGCTTTTTGAAGAATGTCCTGCAGATTATGGTACATTTTCGAAGTATCAATTGACACAACATAATGATTGTGATCCACAATGCCGATTCAAGATTCTGACCATGGGTGTCATGAAATTTGGTTGTGAGCGGATGAGCCGAGAAAAAATCCACAACATAGATTTGCATGATAGTTGCACTTTGGTTTACATGCAGGATGGGGGAGACATATTTGGGAGCTTGGCTTTAATTGTGTTGTTTTTCCATTGATGGAGACAAAGGAAAGAGAAAACCCAAGGTAGACTTTCAAGAAGATGGGTCCTAAGAAGAAAGGAGGCAAGAAGAAGGGAGGCAAGGGAAAAAAACCCAAAGCTGATTCTGGATGGGCCAAGGTAAGCTCCTCAAATTCTGTCTGCTGATTTGAGTAGAATGAAGAGGAGGCATCATCTGCTGGTACCCATAGTATCTGTGAATCACCTTTCCTTGATGTTTAGAAGAGAACACAGATGATCAGGTTGGTGATCTAAAGTTTTTCTCTAGAAGCAGACCTACACTTTCTTTGCATTTTTTGGCCTGTTGCAAGCTTCTAAAACTATGAATGCCACAAGGTGGGAGGATGCAGTGCATACAGTGGGGAAAATGGGAACGACCTTATGAGTCATTGCCTGATGCTGTGAAGTGGCCAGCATTTGCACCCATTCGTGAGAATATGCTTGAGGCTCTCCAGTGGGTTAGATCTTTGTCTCAACTAATTCTACTTCTTCTGGAAATTCAGCAACAATGCATTGGGTGTTTGCATCTTATATGAGTGGGTGCTTGCAATGTGTATGGAATCCCAAGGAAGACAAGAAGAAGTTTGAAAGTTTAGGAGGACTACATGTTAAAACAGAGAGGCAATTGGATACTGTTGTACTTCTTTTCATGCTGATGCATGATGATGTTCTTGCTTAGTGTGGTTTTGAGTGTAAGCCGCTCATAAAAAATAGTGTACCATCTTTCAGTAGGTATACATATATGCACAATAGGCTTGACAACAGAGATTTCTTCACTTTGTGCAGCTTGAAATCATATGGAGCAAGACCATGGATGAGAGTTTCATAGATCTGGAGCTTTTCTATGTTCCACGCCCCAATCTGGTCTGTCCTGATTTCAACCCTAACTCAAGAACCCTGGAATTTTTCCATGGATGTTGTTCCTCTCAGTATTTACACTATGTGACTGCATGTGATCAATCCCTGGCTGTGATTGTAGGCAAGACTTGATATCCGAGGAACCTACTCGATAAAGAAGTTTACACTGTCTCCATATGACAAACTGCCTGCCCTGACATACCTTGACATATCTTGCATGGCAGTTCTGGAGAATGTGCTTATTCAGGTATGAAGTTGTTGTGCAGACTCCTTTTATAGTTGCTGGCAGTAGGGTCTCACCTAAAACTGAGAGATTTAGAAGAGGCAAATTGCACACTTTCTCTTTTGTCAATTGACAACTCAAATAGGTTCTTCAGAATCTGGCAATAATGCAGAAACACAGAATAAATTGGATCTGACAAGGTCACCATTTGGAACCGTAACAACTCAAACAAGTTCTTATAAAATCTGGCAGCAATGTAGAAACATTGAACAAATTGGATCTTGCAAGGTCACAATTTGGAACCATACCAACTCAAACAAATTCTTCAGAAATCTGGCAACACTGCAGGTTACTCATTGAACAGATTGGATGTTGCAAGGTCACAATTTGGAACTACCAGACCTTAAAACAAATTCTTCAGAAAACTGACAGCGACACAGGAACTTGTATGAAGGAAATGGATCTTGCAACATCATGATTGGAACTGCATCATGGATCATGAATCCCTGTTTGTTTTCAACAGGGTTCAATATGTAGATTGCATGTCATACATTTAGGTCATCATGTTTAGACATGAGAAAGAACTCTAAGCATCAATGACCTAAAATCAGGTGTGTTCTGGGATTCCATAATGTTTCAAGGCTGAGTCCCTCTACTGGAAATTTGCTGGGCAGTTAATTTGATGAATGGAAATTTTACAGTGCAACTCATTGGAGTGGGTGACTCTAGCAAGATCATTTGAACTGAAGAAGGCATTGCTTGAGACCCGAAATCTAAAGGAGCTCATAATTGACACCTGCCCAAAGCTGGGTACGTTGATCATTTGGAGTGAGGAGTTGACCAGCATTAAAGGATTGACAGATTCAAAGATTCTCACCAAATTGGAGCTCTTTTGTCCAAAGCTTGTTGATTTTGAGCGGCCTCCTTTATATGTAAGTGCATGTATGAGCTCATTCATAAACAAGGTACATTATACTCAGAGTCTTCAACTTAGATTCTGCTATCATATTGCTCCTGGCAGAAACACTGAAGGGTCCTGATTGAAGGAGATTATTGTGCTCTGATTTTGACTGGAAAAATTCTGTAAGTTGATTAAACCTGCAAAGGTGTGAAAAATTTGCCTTGAAAAATTCACAGGTGATTGAGAAACCGAGAGTATATCATCCAATGATACTCCAATTGCTGAAATGGGAGGCAGCTGGGGAGCCTGAACCTCCCAAGGAATTTGGTCTGTTAAAGAAAGATCTTGAAGTACAAGATCAGCTTGGTTGGGACTCTCATGCTGGAACATACCCGAATCACCCCCTTCTCCCCCGTACTTTCCTAGTGGGATTTTAGCATAACACAACATGAAGAGAAAGCTTAGAAACTAATTGCAGCACAGGACATTGTACTATTAGTGTTGCAGAACCTTCTTAGTTAATTTATAGATTGCAAGACACCTTGGCCATTAAGGACAACACAAACTGACATAGGGAGAAGAGAATTGTTGGTCTCTAGAGCTTCAATTCTCAAGCCTTGGAGGTCTTGGCTTGTGTGTTCGTGTGGGCAGTGGGAAGTACCTGAGCTTGAAGCTTTGAAATTCCATTTTCTTGAGTTGTTGTTTGGTGAGAGTTTTGAATAGGCTGCTGAACAACATCATTGAAACAACCCATCGCCCATGCCTAGACCATTTTGGTCAATCAGCTTCCCATTATTGAAGGTTGTCATGTGCCTTGTGTGCCTTCATACCTCACTTCTATTGTCATGACATCTCCAAGTTGGTACAAGTTGAACCAAATGTGAATCTCATTTTCCTTTCTACCTCCTACAATAGGTAGGTCAATAGCTACTAATATGGTTAAGGAGGTAGGTAACAACCTTGACTATTTGTAATATTTGCCACATTTCAATTGACTATAGGCTATGGCAAAGGCCATCAACCTAGTACTGCTTGCATGCCTCAATTGGGTAAATGGCTTACTATAGCTTATAGCTTGTAGTCGTTTTCTATGTTTTGCATATGCATTATGAAGATAGTGGCTACAATTATTTCTTGGTAGTAAATGGCTTTGTTTAGTCATGGGTATAATAGATTGGTAGGTCAAAATGCCTTAGATATTCTTTGGCCCTCAAGACAATTGTACTACTACATGTATTCCTATATTACCTCATGGACAACTTAGGCCATAGACTACCAAGGGAAAGGGTAAGTTGGATTCATTGGTAATTAACACTAGTTTTATACAAGTCAATTTGCACATGGATATTGGGCTTATCAAATGCACAAACCCAAGCTTAAATGGATATGAGGAGGATGGGTACTTTGCCCAATGGTTCGTAGAAAACCTTTATGAAAAAAAAGGAAGAGACCATTCTTTTCATTAATGTAGCAAAAATGTGAACTTAATGAGGATTGTTTGGATTTAGCTATGTTGACATATGATATCTCCATGGAAGATGTCTATGGGCTTGAAATAGATGGTACCCAAATAGAGGATTTAGATATCGTCATGATTAAAAAGTTCATATTGCCCCCCACCTTTGCATTCCAACAAATGTTAGATGGTTACCAAGTGGGTTTAGATTTGGTCATTTCTCTTTTGGTGCCAAATGATTAATACCATGGTCCTACAAATCTTGTACATGTGATTGAAAATGATTGGGTACAACATCCAATCCATCATGAAAATGAAGATCCCAAATATGTCAAGTTTGGTTCCCAATTGACCATTAAGGAACTTGAAAAATATAAATCCTTGGTGATGGAATTTTGTGATGTATTTGTTTGGTTTTAAAGAAACCTCAAGCGAATTCTTCCTAAAATAGCCCAACATTCAATCCCATTGGTCTTTGACATCGAACCAATTTGCCAAAAGTGTAGAAGGTTGAATCCAAGGATGCAACTCAATTTAAGGCAAAATTGGAATGTTTATTACAAATGAGGTTCGTTTGGTAAATCAAGATCACAAATTGGTTATCACACATTGTGTCGATGAAAAATAAAGGTGGAAACAAATTAAAAGTATATGTTGATTATAGGATTTTGAATGCCCACACATTCAAAGAACATTTTCCTTAACCTTTCATTTTTCCCATTGGGGATGAGGTAGCAAGAAAAGAATTATCATACTCCTTGATCAAATTTGGCCACAAATTGTCAAATAATTAATTAAATTTCAAATCTTAACTTTGGCACTTGGTTTTTAAATTTTGAAACTTTGATAGGGAATGGTTATAAAAAATAACAAACCCAATTTTTTAAGCTTATGGTATAAGCTAATGTGTTTAGACTAATTTAGTCTTAAGTTCTTGAATTTTAAGGTTTGCAATTCAAACATGACAATTGAAATCTTGCAAATTTTTTGTTTTATAGAAATTTAGGCACATGTAATAAATATTTTTTCAAAAATTCAACAAAAAAAATTTAATTCATGTTGAAATCATTCAAATAATACAATATACAAATTTCATGGATGGTTACTTTAACCACAATAAAATGTCCATAACACTTGAAGATTGGCACAATATAGTTTGCGCATGTGGGAATGTTTGTTTATTTGGTGATGCCATTTAGATTGTGTAATACACCATTTTGTTTTCAAAAAGTCATCACATTTTTTCTTTGAATTTTTGTGAAGGTCAATGGTAGTGGTCATTGATGATTTTAGTGCACAAACATCCAAGAAGAACATCTATGAATGTTCAAAACATGTTCTTCCAAATATTTAAAGAAGTGAACATTTCCTTGAAACCAAAAAAGGTGTATTTAATTTTCAAGTTGTTATTTAGGGTATGTTGTTTCAAGTAAGGGTAAGGAACCAAATCTTAAAAGGGTGGAAAGCATTGTAAACTTACAACCTTCAACCTTCAACCACAATTAAACAAATGTAGAAAGTCGGGTCATAATGAGTAATATAAGGACTTCATCAATGATTATTCTACCAATGACCAACTTCATTAGGAAAACAATGAAATGTGAATGGACCTAGGAATTTTAGGAAATGTTGAATGTTTTAAAAATTAAACTTGCCCCCTTTGTTTGTTATCACCAAATTGAAATGAACCATTCCATGTTTATTATGATGCCTCAAAAGTTGCAAATGGTAATAGTTTATGTTAACCAAATGACAAAGGTAAAAACCATCCTATAATTTTTGCTAACAAGTAATTCACAAATGTTGAACATAATTACATTACCAATGAACAAAAGTGTTTAGCGATGGATTTCAATGTCAATAAGTTTAAACATCATTTGCTCATGAATGCCATCATGTTTTTCATAAATCACATGACTCTAAAATACATTGTCAACAAACCAAACCTTAGTGATAGACTTATTTTGAGGCTATTACTTCTCATCAAATTTGATTACATGGTTCAATATAAACTAAGGAATTTGAATAAATAAACACACCATCTTTTTCAATTATCCATGGAACTTGTATGGTTGAAATTAATGAAGATCTTTTGAATGCCAATTTATTTGTCATGGATGTTTTACATGCATGATACAAACATATATTTGATTTTTTGAATATTCAACAATTACCTAAAATATGATTGAAGGGTGAGAAGCATAAGGTTCAAGTTAATATAGCCATTTCATTTTCTTTTCAAGAAATTTTTATCACAAAGGGGTTGATGGCCTTTTATGAAAATGTTTCACACATGAAGAGGTTCCATCCATTCTTAATACTTGTCATGAGAGTGCTTGTGATCATTTAATTAATCAAAAGGCCCTCAAAGTTGGTTATTGTGACCCATTCATTTTAGACAATGTGATGCATGCCAACAATATGTTATGAATGATTTTCATTTGGGTTTTTTGTTGAAGATTTTTCTTCCTTTGGTGCCCAAACCATTCCATCCTAATTTTTCAAGAAGGATGCAATATATCATTGTGTCAATTGAATATTTGACCCAAGTGGATAGAGGCCCAAGGTTGTCAAATTGGTAGACATTAAACCAATGGTAATTTTCCTTTATGAAAATTACATTTCACAATTTGTTTGCTTTAAGACCTTGATTTGTGATTAAGGTTTTCATTTTTAAAATGATGTCATTGTTAAATTAACAAAGTTATTCAACATTAAACATAAGAAGAAAATTCCTTACCACCTTCAAACTAATGGATTAATTGAAAAGGTGAATCAAACTTTTGTTGGGTGTAGTCATGGTAACACATATTAGAACAAATATAACCAATGTTTGGTTTCTCATGTTTTTAGTGTCAAAACTATACTAATGTTGCACGTTCAAAATACTTTTACAAGATATCCTTTTATAATATATTATGGAAACATGTGGAATAATTTGGATTGAATCTAATGATGATAGATGTTTTAAAACATACATAAAACATTGTAACTACTGTTTTCCTTATTTAAAATTAATTTAAAAAAATTGAAATGACATAATCATTTGTAATAATTATTTAGACCTTTACGCAATCATATAATATGTCATGACCAAAAAAAACGAATATTTTTGGCCACTACAAAAGTCATGGGTTTCTAATCCATCACATTTTGAAACCAAATTGACAAACATTACTATTGTTTTTCAAATAGTCAAATGGAGTCCATCAAATTGAGTTCACATGGGCAAGTTTGATTAATTTTATCTTGTTTCCACCGTATATGTATCTTATGCAATATATGGTGGATTCTAAACAAGATTGGGATATCAAATCGACCATTACATTATGGGCCTATAAAAGGTCTTAAATTTGTATTGCCACATTTTCATTGGTATTTGGAATGGAATGCATGTTATTAGTGAAATTCGAGGTACCATTTTTGAAGATTGCCATTTGATGAGTGTTTAGATAATTCACAATCATTGAAGGATAGGTTGGAAAAACTTAAAAAATTAAGCAAAGATCCCCAATTATTAGTTGAACATGTGAAGATAGCTTAGAGGCAAAGGAAGGTTTATTTTAATATGAATATTAAATAAACGACTTTGGGTGTGAGCATGTGGCTTATGGTGCAAGATGCTAGGGAATTGACATTTCCTAGCAAGTTTGATGTTTTGTAAACCAACTTTTCCATTGTCAAAAATGGTTTGGACTTTTCAACTTGAATTAATGGTAATCATTGCAAGGAATACAAAATGTCATATGTGTAGATTTGATGGGAGATTGCATGGAAACATTAATAGAAATTAACGAAAATGTAACCATTTTATTTTTTACTACATCTGACTACATGCAACTATTAGTTGTTTGCGAGTAACTTTGAGAATAATTTACAACTATAAAATCAAATTTCCAAACTTTTGGTCATTCCTATAATTTTTGTGTGGCTACTTTGTGACTATTGATGTTTTCATTCTATGGGCTAGATGGTCTTAAAGTATATTTTCATCCATAACTAGGTTGTTGTGTCCCATTAACCATAAATAATCATGAAATTAACATACAAATTGTTATTTGAATCTAAAAATTGATATTATTATTGTAATTACTATTAAAATGTTATTATGTCTACTGAAATTATTATTATTATTATTATTATCATCATCATCAATAAATATTGATTATTATGAGTGAAATAAAAATAAAAATAAAAAATAGGTAGCCTAGGGGCCATGTGACCTAGTTTGTCATAAGTGTCACGTGGCCTAACCTAACTGTTTACTTATTTATGATTATTTACCTACTTGCCTATTTCCCAAATTGTCATGTGACAAATTTTGATAGGTTATCAAAATGGTTACAAACTTGAGCCACATAAATTGTATTTATATGATTTGGTCAAAGGTTATTTATATTTGTTGACCACAAATTTCATCCAAAAATGAATGATGCCAATACATTTTGTTGTTTGCAAGTAATGAACATTTGTGACAAAAAAGTGGTCACAAACACTAATTGCAAATTTTGATTTTTCTTCTCGTGAAATGATATTTTATGGTTGTCTTTGTTCAATTTTGGAATTCCCCACTCCTAATCATATTTTAATAGTAATGTCAACAAGAGTCATGTGATGATTTAAGGTTCAAGATGTAGGTAGAGAACATTGTAAAAATTCTAATTTAACACAAAGTGCAAAAACAAGATGGTTACATCATGATTTTTATAAGTAATTTGAAGAAAGTATTTTGAATGTCATGGAATTTTATGCCTTTTTTAAATCTCCAATTAAATCATCCCAAGCGGTATCACATATGATTTTAAGTAGTTAGAATATAAATAAGGGGTCCAAAGTTTAGCCTTACAAACTACAATTGGTGTTGTTTGTTGAACTAACAATTATGCATGAAAAATATTGGTTATCATTACTTTAGGTATATGTAAAAGTCAAAGTTCACAAACATTTTGATCCATACTATTTTTACACTTTTCCTTTCCATTATATATCATATTCTTAATATAGTTGATGTATCCGAACCATAAAAGTAGAAGGTTCATGTCGTAGATGCAACAACGGCTTATGACTATAAGAAATCATCTTGAAGGTATATGATTCATAAGATCATGTAACCAATGATAGTGAACAACTCCAAGTTCTAAATATCACACCAAAACAACTTCATTGCCTTCATAAATGACCACATATAAAACATTGGGTTCACTATCATTAGTAGGTTATGTTTGATTAAGGAATGAATGTCGGGGGTCAATTTATGGTGCCATGGTTGAATTCACGTAGGTTCCAACCATGAGTGCACAATTCATATGGTTGATTCTTCTTCATATGGCTATTCAATCACTTTCATATCCAAAGATGACTCATGAAATTATCATTTGTTCACTTGTGTAACCTATGAACCTTGGGATGTAGAATCATTGTTTGTCATTTAATTCAACCAAATGACATTTTAAACAATATAAAGTTATGAATGATCTCGTGCAACATATAAGAAAATAAATAAAGGTGAACTCAAGTTATTTTTTAGCAAATTCAATGTTTTGGTGAAGTTTGGGATAGACAATTTAGTAATAAAATCAAACTCAAATGGAGTAGATGTAGTTATAAAATTCAATGATGAACCTTGCCTACAAGGAATTTAATAATGTAGAAAGGCTTAAATCCTTATTTAACTCATTATAGTGGAAAATAAAAAAATACATTTTGGGTGTGAAGGATTTTTCATTATAATGGCAAATAAGAGGAAAATTGAATTTTCATGCCTTGATTGGAGGTTTATCCTAATGAATAATCTCCTTGGATGGACATCAAAAGGTGATTGGATGAAGTTGAAACTCTCCCAATGATTAGAATGTTGAAAGTTGGAAAATATAATTAAACATGAGTGAATGGGTAATCTTGGAAGTAGCCTTGAAATCTTTCACTTTCTCTTTCTTGGACCTTGGAAGAAATTGATTTCTTTTTCACTTTCATTTTCTCACCTTTTGACTAATGACTTGTGGCTTTCACTTGGCAAAATGTTGTTATGAGTTTCCTTTAATTAGTGTTTGTGTGTTGCTTTTCATGTGTTCATGCTTGAATGTGTTCGTGAACACATTATGACATGAAATTAAATATGTTATAATTGGAATCATAAGTTTCCTTATGATTCAATTTGAAATAAATTTGTTTTTGTAGTTTTTTTTCATTATTAAAATAAGTAGGTTGAAATTTTATGTGTTTAAACCGGTGTTGTCCAGTTATCTAGTTCAATCCGGTTATCAATATGTATAATTAACATATATGTATATATACATTTTTGAAACTTGTGTCAAATTTTAAATATATGAATATACATATCCAACGCATGGATATATTTGATTGATTATCTATGCATATCCATATCCATTAGCTAGTGTATTGTTCATTGATAACCTAATACATATTCATGTTCGTCATAATATATGTTTACGTCTAAATATGTATTTGACACTATGCATATCTAGATTTTAAGGTTTCTGATTTTTTCAAGGTTGAAAAATATGCATTCAAGTGCTTGAGGTTTAGCAAGTTTTTACTATCTCAAACCCTAAATGGCCAAAAAGCTGCACTTTCTTTTGTGTTTGTTGTCATTTTGACAAAGCTTGGTGTGGTAGCGGGGTTTTTTTTGTCTATGCATTCCTCCTATTCTTGCAAATCTTGTGAGTTCATATGAATTTTTTATTCCTCTTGTAAGAGTAAAAGCATGTTTGTTTTGTTGTTGATACTACAAATAGACTACTTGGATGCTAAAGACTACAAGAATTGATATGAGTTGTTCATTTTTCTTGCAAGAACAAGAGCATGTTTGTTTTGTCGTTGCTACCACAAGTAGATTACTTTGTTGTTGAAAACTACAATAACTCATATGAGTTTTTCATTCCTCTTGCAAGAGTAAGAGCATGCTTGTTTTGTTGCTACTATCACAAGTAAACTACTTGGTGCTAAAGACTACTTGGTTGTGTTTGAAGATAAAGTTGCTTTCGCCAAATAGTTGGTTCTTCAAGCCATTTTAGACTACCACCCATCTTAGGAAAATTAAATGTCAAGCTTATGTTGTGTGTGGTAATCAATTCGTGCACATCACCTTTCAATTGGCCCTTTTGCAACTCACTTGATTCTAATAATTTGATGTTGGGTGAATGAATAAACAACACAAAGTTTTTCCATTGAATTTTGTATATGTTGATCAATATTATGGATGATCTAGTACACACATAGTATGCTACTTGGGAGCTTTCAACATCACAACTGGTCCTCTCCATTGGAAACTCTTGCAAAAAGCCAGGTGTTCTATTTAATGTTTCATGTTCCTTTTTGCTCCCCATTGCTATTCAATATGAAATTTTTGATCAAGTTCATTCACTATAAACAAGAGGGAAACAAAACATTATTCTTCAATATTCAGTTTTGTGTAAGTTGAATGTTTGAAGTTATGGTTAATTATTTTTTTAATATGTGGGTACTGGGTCTATGAAGTATGATTACTATTGGCAATGGGGCATCAAAGCTATTAGCAATTAGGTATGACATGCACTCTAAAGGATCTTTAAGTTCTTGGACATCTTTTATTTTCTTATTTCCTTATTTGGTTATCTTTTGGTTTGTCCTTTTTGTGTCTTGACAAGTTAACCATCATCATGGTTAAGCCTTCCAATTGCTGCTAGTTTATCACAAAACTTGTGTACGTAATTTCACATAGGGTATTGACTATTGACCCACTATAAGGACTTGACACTGGGGAGATCATGGTATTAGTCACCAACATAAATTTTATTGTTGAAATTCATTGAACATGCTTGTGATTGTCAACATCATTTAACATGTTCTTTAGTTTTGTCAGCATTTCTTTAAGGTTGGGGTTTCATCTTTTTCTATTTTCTCATATGTTGTTGGAATTAAAATTTCAATAACCTTATCATTGGTTCCATTTCTCAACTCTATTCAATTTAAATAAGATTGCTTCATTTTTGTTTTCTGATCTTGTTTTTTGTTCTAAAATCTCAATAACCTTGTTAGTGGGTTATCTATTCTATTCAATTTGAAATAAACCTTAAGTATGGGAAATTTAGTCATTACCCTCTATATAGGCCTCTTTTTGCCTTTGGCTTAAATGTTTGCTTTTACAAATGCAAGCTAAAATGAAATGAAGCTTACCTTCACAAGTTTGTTGTGACTTGAATGAGGATGTTATTGGTTTTTCTAATTAACTACACATCCAAAAATGTTATCTAATTTTGTGATGGAGCTTCCTATAACTTCTAGAAATGTGATAGAAACTTGGACTCCAAATTTATAATTAATCTTTTGCCCTAGCTTTTTGGCACATATTATATATCATCATACATGCGTTGCTAGGAACTAGTTTAATTGGGGGAGGGGGGGGGGTGTAATGGTAGCCAATCATTGCCATTCATGATGATTGGTATCATGTTGAAATTGGGAGGTTTTTTTAAAAACAAAGTGAGTTGTTTTGCCAAATTGTTTCATGAATTCGTCTATGTATTTCATGTGTACCCTAACTAGCATGGAAAATTGCTTATACATGATGACAAGCAACTATGACAATTCCATTGGTGCATATTAGCTTGATTAGTCATGTTTTGATGTTGGTAGTATAGCTGATGGAATTGTAGGTATGATTGATAGGGCTAGGTTAGGTGATTAAGATTTGTTTAAATGACTGAACACCTAACAAATGCGCATGGCACAAAGGTCAGTTTGTAAATTTTCAGTAGTAATTATGTGTTTTTTCCCATGTGCACCATGTTGAAGTGTTTTTTCAAGACTTATTATATCCCTTGTTAAGTAAAATCTACCATTGTACACATACTATGAGTTGTAGGAATAAAGATCATCATTGAAATGAGCATGGTATAAATATCCACATCCATCCTGAAATTGCATAAAATCTGATTTGTATAGTTGTGAAAGATGAATGAAGATAATGGTCTAATATTTTGTGACAATTTCAAGGTTATGAGTTATGATTGCCCTCATTATTATTACATTTTGGTAAATCACTAAAAGTTACATGACATTTATTTGCATATTTTTGTGGAATTTTTTTTTGTAACCATTTTGACATATCACTTAAATCTATTACAAGGTTGAGAGTTGAATCAATCAGTTTACAAAGATTAAGTTTCTACTATTGACCAACTATCTTTTTCCTTTTATTATTGGACCCCTAAATTTTCCTATTTCTAGGAGCAACTTAATTTGAACTTTTTACCCACATGGTTCTTATCCAAATGGTAGGTGACAGACAAGGAGCTATGTTTGGTGGCTTGACAAATGCACCATTGTAGCCAACACCCAAAAAGAAATATCGAGTAAAGCCTTTTGTTTGTTTACAAACTTACATTTTTTGTGCAATTAGTTGCAAGTGTCCATTAAGTTATAATGTCCTTTCAAGACAAGTATAATATTATCTTAAAAGGATTTGAGTCATTATTTACAAAGAAATGTAATATTTGCTAGCCTTTCTCTCCCTTTGGAGACTTAGGGCTTTCTAGATTTCATTACGGGGGCTAGAAATATTTGATGGAGATTTATGTTGCTCTTTGTTGTTTTTGAGAAATAATGGAGCTATAGTAGGTGCAAGTGGTGTCAAACATCATACCAAAGCCTCAAGTAAGTATATTTTGTCAATGTTTATCATTCAAAGGCAATGTAAAGATGAATAGACAAATTGTTGTGTAGTTTCTCAACTTCGTCAAACCAACATCTTGGCATTCTTGCAATACTTTGCACCATCACCCATGATTTGAAATGCATGATTGTGTGCCAATATTTTTTAATGGCTAGGTCAATCTTTGAGGTTGTTGGGTGCAAGTGTCAATGAGAGTAGTCTTTTTTGTACATTAGTGCATGATATTGAGAATGGACTTGGGCATGATTTTTTTCAATTTTGTAAGTGTCAATGGAAATGGAGATCAACTTGTGGGTGAAAGCATATTAGGGTGTCACAATTTCGGCAAATCAGAAACCCTTTTCAAAATCCTTTTCTAGTGTAATTGAAAATTGGCTTGAAATATGAATATTCAAATGATATTGAAAATAATATTTTTTTGCATTTCTAATTTCAAATCATGATGTTGTAAGACATATTAAAAAATATCAAAATAAAATATTTTAAATGATTAAATAATCTTTTAAAATAATTATAGTTTCTAGAATTTTAAAAAATCCATAACATGATAAATTAAACTCACAATCCATTCATTCAATAGCTCTTTAGTTTCTTAAACATAATTCATTCCAATATCCCAAAGTTTCAAACACATAAAATTAACACATTGTAAGATAAAAGTCCATATCCATGAATTTTGCAAGTGTGACAAAAAATGTGGGCAAAATTCAAAAGTCCATTACTTATTGGCTATCCATGATTTTGATTTGATTTGTTCATTTTTGGAAGGTTTATTATGATAGCTTTAGATAAATGAGTCCCTTTTTTAATTATTTGAATGGTTTTTATTTTATTTATTTTCTTATACCTAAAGAATACATGAAAAACTACCATTGTGACGTCCATACAAGGTCACCATAGTGTGCAAATACCTTTGTCTACTTCTATATATACACCTAATAAGCATGAAGATAGATATTCGGGCCTTGTGTGTACTTTACATCTATTGGATGGAGATAAAATCTCTATTATTTTTGGCTTGTTCATCATAGGTTAACTACGCATATTGGCAAGGTCTAAGAGCTTAATTTGTGATGCTACTATTGCACACAAGGTTATCATTCCTAAGTATGGTGAAATGAAAATTTGTTGTTATAATGTTCTCGCAAATGTTAATTTCAACCATTCCTTGTGATCCATCTTAGGAAAGATTATTAACTTTTTTTTGGTGCAAGAACCATAACTACAACTAAGCCAAATATCATATCAATATCATTGCTATTGTATTTCCTCTTTGTTGTTTATGATTTTGGAGGGTAAGGTGTAAGGTTTTCATTCTGTAATGGCTAAAGAATAAAAAGGGGAGTTGCATGGTGTTGATGTTGTTGAAAGTGTGGGCAAGATTGACTTTAATTGCTTTGATTTAACAACATCAAATATTGTTCACAACAGTTTAGATGTTGAGGGCATGGCATTGGTAATTTAACATCTGGTCATGTGGTAGTAGTAAAGGTTGTGTAGTTTATAGCTATAAAAGCTCAAGTTGCATTATGGAAGCCTCGCCATCATTCATCCATTTGCTAGGGTTTTTTTTTATGTTAATGATAACCTCCCTATTGAAATTGTGAACCCACAAATGTTGAGATGCATTATTTACAAGTCTAAGCAAACAAATGAGAATGTTTTGATCGAAAGTTGTTCTATTATAAAGAAGGGGCTTATAAAATACAACAAGTGTAATGGGGTGATTCTTATGAAAACACACATTGATTGTGCACGTCCCAAATTCTTTGTTGCAAGGAGGAAATAGCTTCTTGAATTGATTCCCTTAGATCATATTTGATAACCAACAAATAAAAGGGTTGGAGTTACTGGTGGTGCAATCATAGAATTTTTTGGCTCTTCAAATCCTTACAAACAACACATTGAACAACAAAAAAAATTTCTTGAATATCTGGTCATGTATATTTGTAAGGGCTACATGGCTTTGTCCACTTGTGGGAATATCTGGTTAAGAAGGTTAGTTTTATGCCAATGCCCTCGTGTTTTATTTCCATTTCATTCACAACTTTGTGGAAGAAGTGCTTCCTACTATGGTTACCAAATCTATGGACATTCATGTTTTGCCAAGACTTGAAATTGTAGCAACTATTTTTGTTTCATTTGATTTATGGATGTTTAGAGGAAGCATTGACACATTTGCTTTGGTTATCAATTATCTCTCCAAAAGTTGGAAGCTTATGCATGTTATTGTTGGCTTGTTTGAGGTAAATGAAACAACTGGCTCGTGCATGGCATGACAATTGCAATATTTGCTTGAGAAATTTGGTTTAATTCATCGAGTTTTTGTTTTTGTCAAAGATGAGGGCAGGAACTTGGCTTCCATGGCTATCACATTGCACTCCATTATTGATTGTGGGTTGTTAAACCTTCCCTAGGTTTATGAAGGCACTTGTTTTGGTCATGTGTTGTTTAAAGCATGCCAATATTTCATGAATGATGACAAAGTTTTTATGGGGCTAAAGCAAGTGAGTGTGAAAGATGCACAATCAAGATTACAAAAAATAATTACTTGGACAAAAAAATCCGAAAGGAAAGGCAAGAATGGGAGAAAGCTTGTGTTCAAAGCGGGTTGTTGCCTCGCAAGCTCAAGACACCTATCAAAACAAGATTTACAAGCAAAATCATTATGTTTAAAGAATGTCTTGAATTCAAAAAAACCATATTTCTTTGTTATGGTAGGTAGAAGACATTGGCATTACAATAGTGAGTTCATGATGCCCAAGTTTGGGCTATTGCAAAGGCAATTACTTTTTGCCTAGACCTTGTTGTGAGTGCACGTGTGATGAATCAATCAAGAGGGCATTGGTTCCTATCAAATGCTTTGACTATTGTTGTTAATATTTCACCCAACATGGAAATTAAGTTTGTGGGACTTGGTGATGGGTCTAAATTTTTAAATGAATTTGATTTAGAGCTCTTCACCTTGCAAAAAAAAAACAATAGGAAGTCATTACGGTGACTAGACCTTTCTTTTTTGTTTTTGAAAACATTTGATCCACATGATGTTCACAACATGGTTGCCATCATGTTGGATCTTCGTTTCAAATCTCTACAAATTGTAAAAAATTATGTGGGCCATTGTGGAGCAATATTTTGTTTTGCTTCTAAATATGATACAAAAGTAGTGATTCCATTGCTGATGGCTTGATTTGACTGATTGAATCCTACTTCCCAAACATGTGCAACTACTACTGATGTGCCCAATTTTCAATTTGAAAAAAAAGAAGGTAATATGTTTGGTGTTGGAGCATCCATGGAGGAATCCTCTTGTGCTTTTGTTGCTAGAGAACTTTTTTTTAATTTAGGAGGTTGTCTATCCTTGCATTTGCATTTATAAATTTTCTATCTTGGTGGCAATGCCATGAAAACTAATTTTCAAATGTTGATTTTTTAGCCAAGTAGATCCTTGGAATTTCAAGGTCCCAAATTGAAATTGAACATGTTTTTAACTTATTGGTGTGTTAATAACCTTATGGCATTGTCATCGGCAAGTGGAAAATTTAGACCGAATAATCATGGTTATAAAAAAATTGGCTTGATGATCCACGACTGAATTACAGACTGCTATTTTTAAGGATTATATGAAAGTTGAATGTTTTTAGTTGAAGAAAAATATGATTTAATTGAACATGATGATTTTTTTAAACAATTGATGACAATTAAGTAAATCAAATGGCTATCTTTTTTTGTTATCTTTTTTTTAGCCATAACTTGCACTTTGATTTTCTTTCATCATTGTGATTGATTTTAGTTTTTATGTGCAAGTTTTATGCATGGATTATGGACTTCACACTTCACTCCTCACCAACATCATATGTTGTTGCCCAAGCTTTTGATATTATTTTAGGCTTTTAGATTTTGGGTGTTAGGGTGGTTTTTGGTTTTTTTGCAAGCAACTTGTGCTGCAGTGGTCATAGTTTTTATTTCAAGACTTGGGGTTCAATTCCCCCACAAGTTATTTCAATTTGTAGGGTGACTTGGTAAGGTGTTCATGTTTGTGTTACTACACTTATGGGTTTTTGTGTAATATTCACATGTTCCATACATATCTATAATTTATCAACATTTGAATTCTAATTCATTCATAACCGGACCATATACATATCTATAGTTTATTAGCATTTGAAAACTGGTTCATTCATAAATTTACCATATACATATTTATAGTTTATTAGCATTTGAAAAGTGGTTCATTCATAACTAGACCATATACATATCTATAATTTATTAGCATTTGAAAACCGGTTCATTCATAGCCGGCAAAGGGAAATTAAAATGGTTGAATGCATAACTGTCTATGCAATCAATCTCCTGAATTTTAAAAATACATATCCTTGTTTGTTTTTTTTTTCTAAAATAAGAATTTGTTATGTTGATATTTGAAGGTTTGTCCTAAAACTAGATAATCAAACGATGCTGGCTTAAACCTCTTATTGTTGGCTTTTCAACAAGCTTAGGCTCACAACATGTGAAATTGCAAAGTGTTCATAACAACCATTTAAATGACAAAGGGTAAATTGTTTATGACATTTAAGACCTTCAACTTTGAAATAACATTGATTAACAATCTTCATAAATATTTAATTTTTTTTCCATGGAGGTTGAAATTATCCAAGTTGAGTTTCCAAAAAGCCTAAAATGATCAAATTTGGAACTTGTATGAAACCATGGCAATCATTTCAATGAAGGGGGCATGTTACCTTTCCTTCCCAACAAATACATGTAAAGGTTATTTTCTTCATTTTAAAATTATTTTTCTTGGACCAAATACATCCTCATGTAAATTTTCATTTCATATTGAGTTTTAATTTGAATTTACTAGGTGTATTACTTGTTAAATTGGTTGTACTTTTACATCCACTTTGCCTTTTTATTTCATGATAATTTAAATCATAACTTCACACCTTATTATACTTTTATCCTATAATAACTTTTTTTTGCTTTAATTTATTATGGTTTACCTTTATTTTATTTACCTTTTATTGTACCTTATTCACTCATAAAATAATAATAATAACATAAAAAAAACATAAAAAGAAACATATATCTATGCAATTCATCTTGTAACCTAAACAACCATTAAATTACAAATACATTCATATTTCTCATTTTTAATATTGGGCCCACACCAACCCTTATAGCATATACTCACATATAGTCACCTATTATAACTTGAAGTGAGGAATGAATAATTACTTCACAAATGTTCAAATGAAACACACTATTCTCTTATCTATATTCCTACCTACTTACCTACCTTCTTGAACAAACCATAAAAAACTATATTGCATTAGATTTTTAACCTAGTGGATCAATGAAGGTGAATCAATCTTAAATCCTTCCAAATCTTATTTAAATGTTTTGCTCACGTGTGGTTTTTTTAGATTGTAATTATTTCTCTCATTTTGTCTAAATCTTTTGTTAATCATATGATTTTGTTAGTTATAATTCTCATTTGATTTGTGTAAATTTTTGAAAGATTTGAAACAAAATTTAGATTATCAAACATGTTTTTAAAATATTTTGGTTTCAAAAGATGAATTATTTCAAAGGGATTAAAAGTAATATACATGTCATAGATGTGTAAAATTCATCTGCAAAAATATGAACCTATGAATCATAAATTTCACACAATTTCTATTGCTAAATCCTTGCATGGAAAGTTAAAAATCATGTTTTTAAGTTTTGGGCCTTTTGCACCAAATTTTCAAATACTACCTTTATTGTCAATAAAAAAAGGTCTAATGTTGATTTTAAAAAAATAATGCACCATTAAGTTTGTAAAGTGGTATTGGGTAAAAACCATCCAATTCTTGATTTTGTAATGAAATGTGCCAAACCTTCAACACATGCCTTTATTCACAAAAATAACAAGAGGATGAAAGCTCCAAGATGGGACATACCAGTTCACAAATATGAGTTCAAGATGAAGTCAACTTGCACAAACCAAAAATAAATAAATTACTCCATGCAAGTTGGAGGCAAAACGTCCATGAACAAACCATGCAAAATAAACTTTCATAAAATTCATAAAGGCCCAAATAGATTAAAAAAGAATCAACATTTTCTCCTTGTAATATACTTTGTAATTGATGCAAATAATTGTGTGAAATGGTAAAACTTTTTAGGACTCCAAAATGGGAATTTTGAAAATTCCTAATTTTGCCAAGTTATGAGTTCCACAAAATTGTGACCTTTCATAATCCTCACATATGAATTTTAACTAAAAAGTTCATAAGAGCAATGTTGTAAACTTGAAGAAACATTTACAACACCATATTGTAAGTTCTATTTGGAGGCCATTTAACATTTGTTTCTTAGGTTTTAGTGGTTGGAAATCGAATTGTTAATTTGATTCTTAACCACTTTTGGGGCAATAATTGAGTTCCATATATCCAAATGGAAAATATGAATTCACTTTCGATAAATGCAATTTAAGAAGGTGCAATCACATTAATAAGGACCATAACAATGTAACCAATGTTTGTTTTTCATGTTTTAAAAAGGTAATTTAATTTGATGTTGAAATTGTTGGATTTACTTGTATAACAATATTCATAATATATAATGGGAACATGTGAATAAATTTGAAATTAATATAATGAATTCAAAATACACAAAATCATTTATAAAACACGATAATTAATGTTTTTTAAAAATAAAAATACTAATCAAATGACTTTAAAACATCTTTTAGGCAACATTTTAATACAAACCTTAACATAATAGTATATATTGTAAGTTAATTTTTTTTAAAATTCAAAAAAATCAATGAATAAATAATTACCATGTAGGTGACCATGGTTTTTTTATTTTAAATTTTTTTTTCATGTTTTCATTTCCAATGATATAAATAATATTTGGTTCAAACAAGATTATTATTTACATTTTTATTTGAAATATTTGGAGCATTTATAGGATTTCAACTTCCAAAGTGAAAACCATATGGGAGTGTTAAATTTTATTTTTTTGTGTTCTCCCACACTTGTGGGAATGTGTTTGAGTTTTGGGACAATTTCCTAGACCTTTTTTTCCTTTCATCCCTTGGTAAGCCAAAGGCTAAAGTTCTAACACAATGTACATGTTTTTAAAAATATTATTTGATTTATAAGTGGGAATTGTAAATACCATGTGAAAATTTAGAATACACACACATGTATTTGGTATAATATCCAAACACAAGAAATATCATGTCATGGTCATGGAGCCCAACATATTTCCATGTTCAAGTGATAACTTTTGTTTTTATGTATTATTTTAATTTTTTTTTTAGTTGGGACAAATGGTTATTAATCATTGGTTGCACTTGTATTTTTGTGAATTCCATTTACATCAATCAATAGTGGTGGGGAACACCAACAACAACCTAGAATAGATCATCATGGTAAAGCCCATTACTTATCAAAGACAAAACAATGATATAACTTGAAAAATATTAAAAAAGGTGATAACAAGAAACTTGACAATGAACAAGAATTAAATTGTTTTATTGCTTGAACAAAACATGATACAAAGGAGATCAACTATAATATTTACAACGGTCACAACTTACAATGATGAAATGTAGAGATGATGTTTTCTAAACCTTTTCTTATATTATTTAATACCACCTTTTAAAAAATCATTAACCTTTTGAAAAGTTTTACCAACTAAACTTTTTGTATGTTTCTACTCAATAACCATTTTTTTTTTTGGCCATATCTTTTAAAAGTTTCCATAAATTATTTTTCAAAAAAATTACATTTAAAATTTTTTAATCAATTATTCTTCTATAAATTAAAAAAAAGCTTTTGCAAATTTTATATCTTCTAAACATTTTATAACATGTTTTTCATGGATTTTTTAGAATTAAAAAATAAAAAGAATTAAAAAAATATTTTTGAGAATTAAAATAAAATTTGAAAGATATTTTTCAAAAAAGCCTTAGAAAAATTCTAAAAAAATTTAAACACATTTCTTCAATTGTTTTAAAAAAACTTTTACAAACTTCCATCATGGTTTATTGTCTATAACATTGCTTCCTCTTCAACTAAGGATACTTCACCTTCATGGATTGATGTAATGGATTCAATGTTTTCTTGGGTGGAACATGCCCTACACATAATACATAAGAATTAACACAATGTATATGAAATCATAGGTGGTTATGAGATAGGTTATTGTGGTTTCAACCATTGTTAAATTTGTTAACTTTTTTATTATGTAATTTCACATTATTTGTAGTTGATTAGTTCGGTTTTCCAAGTGAGGTCATAAAATGTTAAAAAAAATTGGAAAGTCATGCAATCATTCCCCATAATAATTGGGATGATATGATTTATCTTAAAAGTAAATGAACAATATTTACCCTATTTCACATGGTAAAAGTTAAGAAAATAGATACATGCATACAAGTGTGCCAAATTTGCATGTGGGAATATAATTGATTTTTGCATTCCTTGTTGGAAACATGAAAACACTTGTTTCATGGTGAAGAATCATAGTGTTTTCATGTGCACAATCTCAATTACAAGATTTGAAGGAACTGGGGCTTATACAAGGTAAAAAACACCAAAAGAACCAAAGAAAAAAAAAGATTTTTTTATAATAAGTTTACTTACCATAACACAAAACAAATCCATTATGATTACCAAGTGTGCACTTCAAAACAATAATATAAAGGAATGCACTTAAAGCTCTAGATCTTTTTCAAAGATTTACTCTTATACTTCTTCAAAATGAATATTTAGCCCTGGGTAAAGGATAAACCTCAAATACAAAGGTCCCTAGGATCTACCAAGTAGGGAAGGTTAAAATAGGGTAAATTTGAAACAAATACTAGCAGGATAGAATAATTAAAAAATATAAAGAAAAACCTCATAAAAAAATTTACTATTATATTTTTTGAAATTTTGAAATTTTTTGTGATGAATTTTCGTCACTTGGCAACCAAAAAAAAGGGCGGGTTGGGGGGGGGGGAGTGTGGCTAATACAAAAGGTCACATTTGAAACAAAAAGAACAATTCTAAAAGAAGAAACAGCTTACAGCTCAGCTGCAAGGCGGTAGGCGGTAGGCGGCAAGATCCAACGACGTAAGATGCGAACAGCCTAGCGTGCAACCCTAGTGTGTCTCTTGTGTTGTGCTGTGTGTGCGGTGTGCGCTACTACTGTCTGTGGTGATGGCGTTATGGCTTCTTCTGTTGCGCCCTTCTTCACTGGTACGTTGGTTCACTTCATCATGCCCTGCTTCATATTCTTTCGACTCTTTTTTACATTCCCTTTTGGAAGATTTTGATTTGTTTGATTATTTGATGTGCATCGGAGAAACAAAGATGTGGAAGTCCGAGCGGTACTTCAATTCGGGGGTGGCTTTGAAACTCATTTGCTTCTGGTGCGTTGTCTTTTGGAAACGAGGTTTTTGTTTACGGAGAAGTTTTAGATCTTCGTGCTATCATGTTGTTGCCGTGGCTTACTTTGTTCTGGATCTCGAGAGAGAAAGCATGAGAACTAATGGTTAGTGTACACCAGAAAACTGCGTTGTTGTTGTAGTGGGGATTCTAGATCGTTTGTCTCGTTATTCGTCTTTGTTGGAGATTCGGGAGGGTGTCTACTTTCATGTGGAGACCCCTTGTGTTTTTGGCCGGTTCGTCCGCTTCCAGACTGATGTCTCCGTTGAATTTTTTTTTTTTCATTTCTTGGTTTTGCAGATCAGCAAAGTTTGTTGGAGCTAAGCAGGCTTGCAGGGCTGAACATCCGTGGAGACATTTTTCTAATTGTGAGTTTAACATGCCATAAGCATGTCGTCAATGGAGCCAGGGCTTCTGTTTCTCCTTTAGTTCTTTGCAGCATTAAGAGCAATAGTGTGGGAAAGGTGATGTATTGAGGGAGAAGGTATGGAATTCTCATCAAGTCCAGGTGCTTGATTCTGCAGTTATGGGAGTTGATGCAGAGTGATGTTGCATCAATGCTGGTGCTTCAACTTCTCAAGACACTGGCAGGTGGTGCACCTGAGTTTAGTCCACTAAAGAAAGCTGTGATCACCAATTAATATTACACAAACTTATCCAGGACGATAGCATCATGTCAGGGGCAGCTTCTGCTTTGTTTATTTTGGATGTGAAGGGTCGAGTGCTACTTTCAAGAGATTACCGGGGTGATGTTACCTCTCAGCAAGCAGAAAGGGCCTTTGCAAAGCTTATGGAGGGAGAGGTACTAGTTTCTTTTCTCTTCCTCTTGCTCTTTAGGAACCGTGCTACAGTCTTTGCAGTGTGTTGCTTTTGTATGAAACTCAATTAGGATTAGGGTTATGAGCCAGGTCACACTTGCCAGTGTGGATCTTGGACAAGTTTCATTTCCTTGCATGCATTGTCAATCACAATATACGTGATATATATGAGCAGAGGTTTTTTTACTTGCCCACTATATTGAAAGCTTTAAAGGGGTTTTGATTTGGATGATTGCTTTCCTTTTGCTTTACCAAATGAACAGGGTGATCCGAGCTCTCATGAACCAGTATTGCTGGAAAGTGGTGTGAGTTACCTCTTCATTCAGCACAACAACGTCTATGTCATGACAGCATCAAGACAAAATTGCAATGCTGCCAGTCTCCTGCTCTTCCTCCACCGTGTTGTTGAGGTCTGTTGTATTCTAACAAACCCTTGTATAGCAGTTTTCTTTTCCACATGTGGTATTTAGGTTTAGGGTTATGCTTATGGGCTGTTTGGATACAATATGTTGAACCTGAAAATCTAATAAATTCTGGACTGTGATTGAGCAGTGTCCTAGGATCCAAACCCTTGCAGCATATAACCTGGTTTTAAGCATCAGCATCAGCATCAGCATCTCCTTGGTCCTATGATGTTTCATTTGTTGTCTTGGCTGCTCTGTTGTTTTGAGTTTGGAGCAAAAGTCTGTAGTGTGTGACTTAAATAACAAAAAAATGGTCAGAGATTGTGTTTGCTGTATTATTGGAGGAGGGTCAATTTGTGTAGGCAATATTCTTTTAGGGGGAGGATGATAGTTGCACAGGCGATTGGGGAATCCCCAGTTTCTGTTTCATGATAGCAGAGTAACAGAATGGCATCACTAAAACATGTTGAATATCTTCAGTCCTGCATAAGTCTCTGACTTGGGGGGCCATAGAGATCTGCAATTGAATGACTGTGCTTCACCTGCATAGTGAAATTTATCCTCATCTGGAGTGTCGTGTAGCAAGTGGGCCTATGCATCTTCTAGATATAAGCATGTGAAGAGAATATAAATGACTGATAGGTGGTGTTTAATTTTTCCAGGTGTTCAAACACTACTTTGAGGAGCTTGAGGAGGAGTCGTTGCGTGACAATTTTGTTGTTGTGGTAAGTATCTTGGCTATACAGGAGTATCAGACCAAAAGCTCCCGTTATAATATCCAAAAGGTTATCATAGATGTCAGCACCATTGATTACTGAAGGCTATTTCTGTTGCTGTTTATTGCAGTATGAGTTGCTGGACGAGATGATGGACTTTGGATATCCTCAGTACACAGAGGCCAAGATTCTTAGTGAGTTCATCAAAACAGATGCATACAGAATGGAGGTATCTGTCCGCCCTCCAATGGCTGTTACGAATGCAGTCTCATGGCGGATGGAAGGCATCAAGTACAAGAAGAATGAGGCAAGTTTCACATGTGCTTTATGATGTTCTTCATACTATCTTGTGACATGTTTACATCATGTTAGAGCCAATGATGTGAAGAGCAGTCTTATGTATCTTGTTTGCTCATTGGCAGACAAAGTTACAGCAATTGATAATATCCTGGATTTTGACCTCCAAGAAATGGTGGTGTCTTGCTCTCCAGGTATTTCTTGATGTAGTTGAAAGTGTCAACATTTTGGTTAATAGCAATGGTCAGCTCATCCGGTCTGATGTTGTTGGTGCACTGAAGATGCGCACATATTTGAGGTACACCTTTTTTCCATTTCTGTGTTGCCTAGAAGGAGGTGGTGAGAGGCTAGGTCAATTGTATTCCTTGTAGAAGTGGTAATAACTTGACTGGTGGTTTCTTTCAGTGGCATGCCTGAATGCAAGCTGGGCCTTAATGACCGAGTTCTCTTGGAAGCACAAGGGCGAGCTGCAAAGGGAAAGGCAATAGATCTGGATGATATCAAATTTCATCAGTAAGTCGTAAACATTCATTTGGTGGCTGTTGCAAGTTGCAGATGCTGTACCAAACTTTGGCAGGGCTTTTTATATATGTCCTAAATCGTGTTGTGAACTGAATTGTTTTTCTATTGACTGTCTTGCAAGGCCTTACATATTGCAATAGTTTAGACTCAGGTTGAACATCAATGTTTTCTGTAAGCATTCTCAGTCATATAAGCCCTTGACAACATGAAGTCATATATCTTCCAGACAGTTATATGTTTGTAGTTCTACACATCAGTTTGATAGGTCCTTAAGGTCTATAATTCTGAAGAGTAGTCTCAACTGGTGAGTTGAATCAATAATCAGCCTTCAGGATCTTCAAAATGGTTCTTAAAGGGGTTTCGTTGTTCCAAGTGGGGACCTTTTAACTATTTGGGGTCTCAAAGTTGTATGTTCATAAATTTTTCAGAGTTGCTTTATTTTTCTCCTGCTTGTACACCTACCCATCACTCCTTGATTTGTAACAGAAACTGAGTATGATGACTGATATTCAACATTGATCTATGCCACTGCTAGGATCTCACAAAGTCAGTGAGATGTTGTACTAGTTAGTCAATACCATACATGTTGCTGCTCAAAGTCATTGAACATACAGGAAACTGTTGCTACTTTTATACAGTTTTTCAGTTCTATTTTGTTCTTTTCATTTGGTGTTCTCTTCTCTACATCCACAGCATGCTATTATGGTCTCTTGACCATTGGTCTGAAATATCTATAACCTTATTATCATGTTGTTTCACAATTTCTCATCAGTTTGGGTGAAATGATTATGTAGAAGTGGAATGGAAATTGATTGGAGTTTTCTAATAGTCTTATATAGTGTTTTTTCTTTTGTGATGTGGATCTTCTCAGAAGTTGTTGACAGGCATGTCTTGAGAACAGCTGATGCCAAATCCATGTATATTCAATCCTTTTGTGCAGGTGTGTCAGATTGGCCCGTTTTGAGAATGACCGGACAATCTCATTCATTCCACCGGATGGTTCTTTTGATTTGATGACCTACCGCTTGAGCACACAGGTACAGTAAAACTCCAACCAATGTTATCATAGTGCTTTGTAACAGATTAAGGTGAGTTGGTGTACAATCTTCTGATGATGGTTATTATATATATTCTGATCATGACTTCCTAGGGTTCGTCTTCCAGGGGTAATGGTCAGCTGAGTGGTAGCTTCATTTATACTGGGTTGTCAGGTAAATTCTGAGATGCTGTGAGGAAAGGATAAAGTTATAAATCCATCACTGATGAATTTGTAAGGGAAAATGTCACAAGGTAATTTGAGTGGCTAAGCTGAGCCAGATATCCAATAGTTTCTCTCATGAGTAGTTAATAGTGGTAGCTGCTACTTGCAGTTCTGTATGGGTTTCATTTTGGTGGCTTGCTATTTTTTCTGTCTGATATGGATGTCTCAATTTCTGTGCTTACAGGTGAAACCCTTAATATGGGTGGAAGCACAAATTGAGAGACATTCCAGAAGCCGTGTAGAATTCACTATCAAAGCTCGAAGCCAGTTCAAGGAGCGCAGGTACTTGGAAATCAGGCACATTTTTCTTGTTCCTCAGTGAGCAATATGCTTGAGTATTGAATGAATTTTGTGTAGGAAGACTTTGGCTGGGTCCTTTCAATTGAGACATTGCCTGTGGGGTTTTGGATCAATCATTAATTTTGGTTTGGGTTTTGATTGAACTTTTTCAGATGTAGGCCTGTGTATGCCTTATGATTAGATGCTTTATGGTACAGGGACAAGCTAAAATGAAATGAATTGTACCTCACAAGCTTATTATGGCTCCAATGAGCATACTATTTACTATTTGATTAGTGGCAACTCTTGATTGTTCACCAACATCATGACTGAGTCTTCAGGAAACGTGACAGAAACTCAGGATACAGATATTGAGTAATGGGTTGCCCAGAATTTTGGGTGGATTGTTATACACTTATCTACAGCCACCATTAGGAGCTGATGAAATCAGTGGGTAGTCATGGGAACTCATCACTTCTCTGTGTGATGAAGGTGATGGTCTGACACTTTGTGAGTGACTCTCATAAAGGTTATGACTACACTCATTGTCATGTTACCTTGAAAGTGTTGTTGTTGAGATGTCCTTGTAATCTCATAGTTGTGACTTTGTTGAGTTGTTTTTTGGGTGATTTCAGTACAGCGTCCAATGTGGAGATTGAGTTGCCTGTGCCCTCAGATGCCTCAACACCTAGTGTAAGGACATCAATGGGAACTGCTGTTTATGCTCCTGAAAAGGAGGCACTCTTGTGGAAAATAAAGTCTTTCCCTGGAGGAAAGGTACGTCATTCTGGTTCTCTGCATTTTGACAAAATGGATGTGAATCTTCTCTTTATTCTTTTTGCTAGTGATAGATCTTTGGAAGCTTTGGCATCATTTTCACTAGACCAAGAAGAATTAAATAGAGAAAATTGTTTTTGGCATCATTGGATTTCTGTATGTTATCTGCTGCAGAGTGTATGGGTAGTGTTATTTGCTTGGCATGTCTGTTTATGTTCATGCGGGTTGCTTGCAGGAGTATATGTTGAAAGCTAAGTTTGGACTGCCAAGCATTGAAGCTGAGGAAACTGTGGTTGAGAAACGACCACCAATTCGTGTCAAGTTTGAGATACCATATTTTACTGTCTCTGGAATTCAGGTGGATTTCTGATGGCTGTAACTGTATTTACTGGGCCTCCAGTGGTGTCTTTGGCTTCATTTAAGTAGACTCCATTTGCGAATAACCCTGACTCTTGTGGCTACCAATTTGATCCCAGTCAAGCCAAAGTCCTGCTAATGCTAGGTCTCTCAACCCCAACATCCTGAAATTTGAACTTGATATTTGAATTGAACACTGATTCCAAACTCTTCATGGGAACAACAGAGGTTGTACATCTCAAGTCCTTTCTGGTCTATTTGTTGTGGGTGTTGACTGAAGTTTTTGGTTGCTGTTGCAGGTCCGTTACTTGAAGATCATTGAGAAGAGTGGATATCAGGCTTTGCCATGGGTTCGATATATAACTACAGCTGGTGAATATGAGCTACGAATTTAGATGTATGTTTTGTATTGCATGATCCTTCTCAATTACTCTTTTGTAGTGTAAGGCAGTGCTTTATGGAGTCCTCCCTCCTTTGACTTGTCCTCTGCATGTTTGTATCCAGCATTTTGCATGTAGGAAAAATCCTCCCAGTGCTGATCTGGTTGATGAGTGCAAATATATATTGTTGATAGCTTAGTCTCCCTGTCAAATCTTTATTAAAACACTTTCTCATTTTTCTGAATCTTTTGCTCAAGAGCTTCATCATTCGCTGTAGCATTGTCTTCAATGGGAGGCATGGCTAGCTTGTCTGAGGCCAATTTAAGCCACAGATCCTTTTTGATAACCATCTCAGTGGCTTGCTCCACTTTGTATGTGGGTGATGTTTTTGCTTAACCTGGGAGACATTTGCTCATATTGAACTTCTTATCAATTTCATATCATTTTCAAATCTGCTTCACAGTAGCATATTTCCACATGCATATCATCATGGTCATGTTCTCTTCTTCAAGCTTTTCCATCATCTATGTTTGCAGTTGTAGACAGTGGCTAAAAATTTGAGTGGATTTTTTGTGTAACTTGCAGGACTGCTTGTAGATACTGCACTGCAACTGGAAATACTGTGCTGGCTGTCAAAAACAATGTGTACATTGGAGTCCTGAAGAATTCGCCTTGGGTAACAATGTTTGTTTGTGGTGGACTAAGCCTATTGTCCTTTATGTGAGCTTACTCTACTTTTGAATGACACCACCAGTAGTGAACAAGTTATTAGTGGAAGACAATCAATCAATCAATAGCGAAACTGCAAAGTAGATTCAATTGGGTATCAAGCAGTCAACCTAATCACATCCCCCTAGAACTCCAAACATTGCCCTGATTGGAGAAGAGTTCTACAAGTTTAAGTATTTACAGTTGCCCTTTGGAACTCTAGAATGCACAAGCAAGCATTTAAATGTTGAAAAAGGTTTACATTCTATGGCTTTATGCAATTGAGAAAGAAGCTCAACAGCAGTTCAACAAGCTCTTTGGGTAGTCATCTCTCAATTTTGCATCACTGGCATGTCCCTCAGCAACCTTCAACAAATCTACTCTTTTTTTTTACTTACTGTCTAATTCACAAAGTAATTAACATTTAGCTTTTGTCCACAATAACTTTATTGTACTTGGGAAGAATAATTGGCTTCTTGCAGTCTACTATCATGTCTTGGAACTTGGCAAAGTTGAGCATTTTAATTCAATCCCAACCCATAAGAAGATAAAAGACATGTTTGTGAACACCAATTGGATGAACTTTAAAGGTTTTTTCTTCAGTGTCACACATAAAATTCCCGTTTTTAGTGTCTCATGGTTTATCATATTAGCAGATTGCCATTTACATTGCATATGAGTTCTAATAGGATGAAGAATGAATAAGTATTGTATTGCCACACAACTTGAAGTTTGTTTCATTTTTCACTTTATGTATTTTTCAAAATAATGTATTGGCATGTACATTAAAGTGGCATGTATGCCAAAATGACCCATGCACCAAATTTCAGATGAGGTAAGCACCACAATGGTGTGAAAATGGGTTTGCTCTTATAAACTTGTTTTGAGATAGTGAAGGTTTCAAAAGACTAAGAAAAACTTTAAATGACTACTTTTGGTTGCTAGTTGTTAATGATTGATCACACATTGATTGTCAATGATTGGTTGGCCACAATGATTGGTTCACATGTGACGTATAATGCTCCCTCAATGTATTACTATCCAATGTTTATTGGTGGGGGAGGGGCAAACATTAACACTAACTTTGGATGTGCTAATATTGATACCTCCTCAAATATAGTGCATTGCTAGGGGGTGCTCTTACACACATATATATACATTCAATTATACATGAAACTAGTTAACATATTTACTCAACATGCCCACCACACAAATTAAATATGAGAAGATCTTATAAGCATATGTACATTGTGAAGCAACAATGAAACTAACATTGGGTTCAAGATTGAGATTTTGTTATTCAAAGAAGTAGAAATGTTGACTTTAACAAAACAAGTGGATGGGTGGGATCAATCCTATGTTGGAAATGGCAAGTCACATGTGATGTCAATTTAGATGTTTTTGGACTTGGATGGATAAATGTTGTTTGCATTATGTTACAAAGATCTACGGCATCCATGCATTGACATGTGAGTATAACACAACATGGTTTCCATGACACAGCAGTCACATGATGTCAATAATCCCATTTTGGGAAAGATAGTATACTTTTGCCCATGATGACTACCTATTAGTTTAACCACTCCATATCTAATTTGATGAAGGATATAAGTAGATGACATGAGACAAGTCCATGTGACATGTCATTGGGTTTGACTAAATGTCATATTTAATGTCTAATAATGTAGAAGGTGGCCCTTGGCAAGACTCGTGAGCTTTTCATACATGACACCCTGATTAAAAGTGCAATAATGTAAACTAATTGCAATTGTCATATACCATTTTTGTATTACTAGGCATAGAGTGCCAGAGTCTATGGATAACCTCAACAAGGAAAGTTATAAAGCTATTCAAGTGGGTGCTCAGAGAAAGAGTTTTGATAGTGGAATTTGTGTCCAGTAGAGTTGTGGCCTAAAAGTATGCTACCTAATAAATCACTGGTAGCTTGTAAACACTACCTCAAACAATAACCAACAATAGAATATCTCAATTTCTAGTTTGTGATATGCACAGAAAGCATCAACTAGATTGCATTGCCCCTACAACAGGAGTCCAAGATATCACATTCATTCTGTCAACTTCAATGCCACTAAGCCTATCAATCTCCTCATTCAAAGTCCATCAATCTTTACTTGGATGTTTTTTGAAATCAAACTTTCACTTTTGCCAAATCTCTGGTCCTTCTCTCAACCCTATTAACCCACTTCAAATGTCCAAATCTCCTCACAACATTTCAACAAACCAGGTCACAGACCATAAGACTTTGATTTATTTTATCAAACTGTTGAACATGACAAATCTGCTTCACCCCAACTCCACAAATGACTCAAACATAAACAATTCACAACAAAACAAGCTGGCAGACATAAATAATGCCTTCAAATATTATCCAGAATCTCAAATCAAAGTTCAAATGACATCCCACATTCACTCCATAATCCCATATGCCAAAATCACATCCTTAATTTTTTTTGGGGTTCATTGAACTAATGACAACCAACAAATAGAGCAAGTCTCAACAAAATAATTCAGACAGTTGAAGAGTTCTTGTTCCGTGCACATCAACATTAAGATAACAACATCCCCCAATACCATTGTTTCTCAACAACAGAATTCCCAGATTCACCCAAATTTAGCATTCTCAATTGGAAACAGTAATGCACCCACCTGTGGATCTATACCCAAGGAACAACTTTGCAACTATTAGATACTTAGCCCTTGACACCCTTCACCAAGGACGTACCTAACGTTGAAAAGAAAACTGGGACAAAATTTACACTGCCCAATTCACTCTCAGAATTGTATACACTCAGTACTCTCACCCTTTCATATTGTGCAGGTGTTCCTTGGGGCATCCACCCATCCCTGCTGCACAATTCAGAGTCTGCAAATATCAATTGCCTCCAATTTTAGCTATACATTCAAAACAAGCATCCCTCCTTTTGTTCAGAATCACAGACAAGTCCTGACATTGTCAGTGGATGTGTTTTCAAAGACCCAATATAGAGGACTGAGAACAATGTGAAGTCAATATGCAATGTAATTTAATCTGTGCAGGGTGCTTCTCCTTTTCATTTAAGGAAGAAGAAATAGTTCTTAAAGATTCACAATTTGGTCAATCAGAGTTCTTGTTACCACTTAGAACAGCCTTTTGTTCAACATGCACCTTCAACCAAGCCCTTAAGTCACTCAAGATGATTGCAACATTGTCATCAGTCTCCCCTTGTATAAGAGAATGTTGCATGCCCTCATAAAGCTTGAGTGTCTTGTCCTCAGAGCTTGCATTTTCATAAAGAAACTTGCTCACCGCAGGGTCTGTTACAACATCAGCATCCCCATGTATGACTAGGAATGGGAAGCTTACATCCTTGAGCTTCTCACTCAAGCGTGCTGTCACTCTAAGCAATTCCAGCACTGTGCCTAGCCTTGGCTTTCCTGCATACCTGCAAAATGCAGATCACAGGGTGTTTATAAGAAAATTCCAGCAATCATCCTGATGGGTTCATGGCAAAAGGGATCAGAAAATCTGAAACACTGAAAACCCAGCATGCAAGAATCTGATCATATTGTAGAACAACTATAGTTTGTTGTTAAGAGCACAAACTATCGACCTACTGCAACTTCTGGACACAGTTTTCCATACTTCTGAAAACAAACCACAAAGAGCTCAATAGTAAGAGAAAGGTAACAACAATCCATATCCAAATAATCGCCATGCAACAGAAGATTCACATGCCAACAACATCCATGATCCCAACACATTCCTTTGGATATGGTACTTTTGCTGATAATACAACAGAAGAAAACCAGGCAATCTGAGAGATGCACAATTCTCTTGAAACAGTCTACCTTTTAAAGTTGAATCCTGATAACTCAACCCCTCCTTAGCATCTTTCCCAACAAGCATGTCACAACTGGATCTAACAAAGACCTGATTGGATATTTCTGCAAGAGAGAAAAAAGAAAACCCTAAATTCAAATCAGCAGCAACTTTGTATCTGTGAGGTTTATGTGATGTGGACTTTCAGTAGAACCCAGTGAGAGCTCTGGTGCAAGATAAGCTATCCGAGCGTGAACCCTTGTTATTGCTCCCATTACATAACTGCGAAATGATCTGATTCAAACCCTAAAAATTGATTGAAACCAATAGTGGTACCCTAATTGCATATTGCAAGGTTCCAAGTGTAGCTGCATCTTGAATGGCACAGTTGCAGATCATGTTGCTATACTGGGTCATATTCATGGAATATTAATCAGATGTCAAGCTATGGTGTTCTAACTCATCCTTTTTCTTTTCAGCAGAAGATCACCATATCAAAGCCTGCAGGATCACTGCAATTGCCAGTACATGAACTTGGCAACTCCAAATTGGGGGTGTGCAATGCTTCAAGGTCACTGTATCAAAGCCTACAAGATCACTGCAATTGCCAGTACATGAACTAGGCAACTCCAAATTGGAGGTGTGCAATGCTTCAAGGTCACTGTATCAAAGCCTGCAGGATCACTGCAATTGCCAGTACATGAACTTGGCAACTCCAAATTGGAGGTGTGCAATGCTCAAGGTCACTGTATCAAAGCCTGCAAGATTACTGCAATTGCACTGCAAAAGGTAACTTCCTTTGTCTTCTTGTTGATTGCACATGGGGTAGTAGCAAAGCATGATGAGAGTTGGGCTGCAAGATGTCACAGATGGCCAACCTAACATACAATGAAAGAAAGAAAGCCCTGAAGTGAAAGGAAGAAACCCTAACAAAATCCTAAGGTAACTTCAAACATCAATTCGCCTGGAGATCCAAATGGTAACTCTTTTTGTCTTCATGTTGATTGCACATGGGGAGTCGCAAAGTATGGGAGTTGAGCTGCAAGATGTCACAGATGGCCAACCTAACATACAATGAAGAGAACCCTGAAGTGAGGAAGAAACCCTAAAAAAACCCTAAAGAAAAGAAGAAGAAGAATGAAGTGAGAAGAAGCATTGTCTACCTCCGAGGGTTGTTTCTTGCGATCTCTCTCTTCACAGGATCCTTCACAGACTGGTCCACCAGATCTTTGGTAGGCACGATGGGCCATGTGGGAAGCCAGTGAGCTATGAAAGTCAAGATCTGTGGCACGGGCCAAGGAGGTTCCATCTTCTCCGAGATTTTGCACATGGGTGCCATGAGAATAGCTCCATCGTAGTTTTGCGGTTCCTGGAAATGAAGCAACAAACAAATGGCACCACCCAATGACTCCCCATACAAGAAGCAAGGCAGCTTCTGAAACTCAGGCCGCTGTTTCACGCGGTTGAAAACCAAAGAGCAATCCAGTACAACATTGTCCAGATTGGGCATGAATCCCTTGAGCCCATCGGATTGTCCATGCCCTTCCAGATCCAGTGCGAATGTGGCATAACCCATTTGGGTGAAGAGTATGGCGGTGTTTTGAAAAACCCAACTGCTGTCATTGCCGTAGCCGTGCACCATGAAGATGAGAGCTTCTGGTGGGTGCTCTAGTGGCACCCATGATTGGGTGAAGACGGAATTTCCACGAGGCGTTTTCACCCATTCTCTTTCGTTTTTCAGCTTCTTGGATTTGTAATATTCCTCTTCTGGCATGTCACCCCATGGAAACAACAACGGTACTGGAGCTGCTGAAGGGGTAAGCTCCGCCATCGTGATCGCTTGGTGAGTCACTCTTGTATGAGTTTTGGATCAATTTTTACAGCTTGTTTGCTTGCTTCTGGATGCCACCCCAAAGTTTTTTCTTCACAAGACTTCTCATATGCATATATTACTCTATTGTGAAGCATATCCTCATCAAGTTTGCTTTGGATTTCTTTCTGCAAATTGCGTCATATACAAAAGCACAAGTATCTTCCTTGGAGGACATGAGGCTACATGTCAGGGAGCCATATCATCCCTCTCTCTCTATCTCTCTATTCATGCCGTCACTTTTCATCCTGTAGCTGCAAGAATGAAGCATTACAAAAATCCAGCAGAAAGGCGACATCATCATCTTCCTTTTACTTCACTCTGCTTTCCTTGTTCCCTAAACCCTAAAACTTCAATTGTGAACAATAAATTGTTCGATTATGTTTTGGGACCTATGACTTATGATGTCATCATCTTTTGGTCATCAAAGGTTTTGAGACCTATTTGTCATCATATTTTTAGGTCAACATAAGTTTTGGGACCTATGTTGTCATCAAATTTAGGTCATCATAGGTTTTGGACTTATGAGGTCATCATATTTAAGTACATCATACCTCCCAAAACATGAACTCACAATTCACCCAAAACCCTAAAATTTAAACCCTAAACATCAATTTGGTCTCACAAATTTTGAGGAATGTTCACCAAGTGTTACTTGTTGTGAACTTTGTAAGTTTAGGTGAAGATGGTTCACAAGGAAAATTGGGCATACAATTATCTATCGGCTATCCCATGTGGTTTGGATCATGGGAGTTGAGACATTTGCATTTGTTGCTAAGTAGATTGTCAACAAGTGAGGGAATAATGTGATCCAAAATGCAGTGTGAATAATGTTCAAGTTGAAGAAAAACTTTTGTTTCCTTGATTGAAACATCAGAAGAGGGCATGACAACCACACAACACAAGTTGGTACAAACATACCATAGCCTAGGGTCAGTTTCCACATGGACAAAACCAATACTTTGTTTTTTTTTCAAAAATTATTTTTATTAATAAAATTGAAATTATTATTAATTCATGATATACTATGGAATTGTCATATGAGGAGTGAAATAATTCAGATTGTAGCCTGGGATAATTATGATGGGTTTTCAACACCTCAGCTTCATATTTTCACCAAAATTCGTTTCATTATTTTAAATATTATTTAATGATAAAACTGACAAAAATGTTTGTAGTAGTAAAACAAAATTGCTTTCATGTCATGTAGGGTTTTGAAATATTGATAACCACAAAGTTTTGACACCAACATGGTATCAATACCTGAGTACAATCTAGCTTATACCTGGGATTATGCCTAGGTTGATAATTGTCTTTTACACAATACCATACTGGAACATTGGTCAACAACCATAATAACAACAAATTTTGCCAATTCATAAATAGAGTTTCCTAGAAAGGTAAAAGTTCATATTTGTTCTTGGAGTACATGTTATAAACATTGCAAGTGTAATATAAATACTTGTGGGTTGTACTGAAGGCAGCAAAACATATCACATTGTGGGACTGGGTTAAAGAAATCTTATATATTAAAGTTAGATGGTGTCTGTCCGTCTGTCTGTCCGTCCAGGTGCCGATCTTGGTTTCAGGACCTCGACGGACGGACAGGACCAGGTCTTGAAATCGAGGTCC
>Ga0116231_10002477_pt1 | contig 38635 bp, 19 predicted proteins | sample S1TSphgellanicum_2_FD_89695 | JGI IMG/M metagenome (GOLD analysis project Ga0116231, IMG submission 89695) | Host-associated microbial communities from peat moss isolated from Minnesota, USA - S1T2_Fd - Sphagnum magellanicum MG | ecosystem: Host-associated > Plants > Peat moss > Unclassified...
GGGGGGGGGGGGGGGGGGGTTGGGGGGGGGGGGGGGGGCGACAAGGGTTTTTTTTTTTTTTTTTTTTGGGCGGTGAATTGGCGATCAGCCATAAGACAATGTAGGCAATTCTGGCTATTAAAAAAAAGATATGAAAGTAAGATAATTTATGCATCCTTCACATTTATTTATTTCTGGCTACATGCTAGATAGAACCCGATGAGAGAATCTGGCGATTTTCAACAAAAAAAAATTTTAATTCGAGATTTGGCGAATACAAAACTGAAATACACATTTTTTCAGCCATTTTGAAAAATAATTTAACCAAAAAAAGAAAAACCCTGGAGGCTTACACTAGCCTTTTTTTTTAATTGCCCGGGCCAAGTGCATCGTCCAGGCATGACGCCACTAAAAGGTATTTAATGAGCACACGGTCAGCTGACATCATGGGGCAGTAATAAAGAAAGAGAGAGAGAGAGAGAGTAAGTAGTAAGTAGTTGGTTGCAAATGGACGCCCAATTAAAAGGCAATTAAAAGTATTTTTCAAAAGGGGCCTTCCCTAGTACCCACCGCAGCTTCTGTTCCTTCTTTTTCCCCCCTTAAAAGCCACTTCCAAAAGGACGTCCACAAAAGTGGCCTATTAATGAAGAATGAGGAGGGTTTTTTTGCCCAGAATTAGAATTTGTGTGCTTTTCTTTACTTCTTCTCATAACTGGTTTTTAAGGTGGTCATCTGTTACGTTCCACTTTGGTTCTGCCAGTTCCACTTGGGATGTTAACTACATTGAAGATCACTATAGTTAAGTGAATTAACTATGGGGAACTTTACTCTGGAAGAGGCCGGACCAGGCTTGACATGATTTCTAGCTAGAACACCATAGTATACAATTTGGTACCTAAGTAGTGAAAACAGAGAAAACCTTAATAAAACATTCTCATATCATCAGTTCCACTTGTGATGTGCATCAACCATGGGAATCACTCTAGTTAGCCGAATCAACTAACAGTTGGGAACTTCAATACGGGTTACATTCTGGTAACCCGCCCTGACTGGGCTCAACACCATTTGTAGGTGGAACGGCATAGTGAACAATTTGGGTTGGAGTGAATAGCAAAAACCTAAATAAAACATTCTTGTATCATCGTCTGTGAGAATACCATGGGAGAATATCATCATTGGAGAGAATGATGATGATATGAGAATGTTTTCTGCAAAGACAAAGGAAAAGGGAGAGTACACTACAACAACGTCACCTCTGTGTTTCTTTGTTTGGAACAACTTTGAAAAGGATGTCCACAAAAGTGGCCTATTAATGAAGAATGAAGGGTGCCCCAAGGGAGTTTGAGAATTGGAATTTTTGGTGGCTTAAATTTGTCTCCTAAATTTTGGTTTGGATTGAATGGAGAAGTAAATCCTTCTCTTCTCATCACCATTGTTTTCTTCAGAGACAAAGAACTCGGAATTACAACACCTTACCTAAACGCACAATTTCTTGTTTAAACAAACTTCCCAAAGTGCATCCACAAAAGTGGGTTTTTAGTGAAGGATGATATGGTGACCAAGGGGGGTTTGAGAATTGGAATTTGGGCTGGATTTCTCATCAAAAGTGGTTTGGAGTACATAGAGAAATAAATTGGTTTCTTTTATCATTATCAGTCTCTCTTTCTTGAGTTTCTCCAAGTTGAAAAGAATGGGAGAATTAGTAAAGGGGAAAGAAGGGGGGGAGAGGGGTATTATGTAGGGTAATGCTCGAGGACTGGGCCATTACCCACAACCATGGGTGGGAGAATTATGAGCATACCATACATAACCTAGGGTCAGTTTCCACATTGACAAAACAAATAATTATTTATTTTCAAAATATGAATTCGTTTTTAAATTTTGAAATTATTATTATTATTTTCATCATCTATTGTAATATTGTGATATGAGTAGTGAAATTATTCAGAGTGTAGTCTGTGAGAATTACGATGATTTTCAACATGTCAACAACTTCATATTTTCACAAAATTTCATTTTGCTATTTTAAGGATTATTTAATGACGAAGCTGACCTTAGGGTAAGGTATTAAGCTTTCAAGTCGATTTTCTAGGAAATGAGCATGTAAATGCATTAATACAAAACTTGGGCAAAGTGGGAAATAGTATAATACAACCTGGAATGTTGGGGTTTTTAGGGTTTCTTCTCTTTGCTTTTTACAAAATTTAGATTGGCAGAGTTTTGTTGGTGGGATTTGGAAGTTAATATGAGCTTGTTGTTAATAGGCTTTCAATTTGAAGTCTATCAAATCAATTGGCTCAAAAATTTTAGGATGAGGGTGGACATGAATTCAATACAAGCAGATCAAGTGGCAAAAATTAGTATGCAACAACCCCCTGGCTGGACCAATTTGTCAGCAAAGTGGAGGAAAATAGTAGCAACTTGAACTGCCACTTGAACATGGAATTTAGTCCCATGCACATGCAAACTACTTATGCACTAATATTGCATAAGCCCACAGAAGAAGGGTGGTAGGTGCTTCCAAATCTGCCAGCAACTAAGTCTCTCTGCCAGTGTTTTTTTTGGGCCCAAATTTCACCATTTCTAGACAAAGAAATTTGAATTTACTATTTTTTCTAGTGGACATTCAATTTATTTTTTGAAAAAGAAAATTTCCAAAATTTTGATATTAAAAAATGAGAAAAAAACTCTGCTCTCTGCTAAGTACATATTGAATAGCAACAAAAAGAAAAGAAAAGAAAAAAACCCATTAGCTCTTGGTCTTTTACCATTGTGGTGTAGCTCTTTGATTCTGTTACCAACCTTCGCTTCCTTTTTAATGATGTCTATATATATATAGACAAGGGTTATAGTATTAGTGTATTAATCGACAGAGGCTGTTGAATAGGCTTGTCAGTAGGCATGCCAAAAACATTATCATCAATGAAATTGCTGGATTTGGTAGTCTGATGTTTGTTTCTTAGTGATCTTGAGTGATCTAAGAGCTAAATGTGTAATAGGGTTTGATAGGTTGTGACAATTTCAAACCTATGGAAATACTAGAAAGGGAACATTACTTTCAATTTTCAATGTTCAACAGAATAGGGTTGTGTTTAATTTGGAAGATGTTTTTTTCAGGCCAATGGGATGCTTGGATTTGGTAGTCTGAATTTGTTTTCTTTCTTTCCTTGAATGACTAACCATCAACTTGTAATTGCTATTTAAGACAGGATTCCAGCACATTAGTTGTCCACTTTGTTTTAATTATATAAATCAAGGAGCTTTGGGTTTTGGTTTTTTGAAAATTCTCAGAATCACAAAACCTCCAGCTCAAATTTGCTCCAAATTTTAAAACATTTTTACAGCCAAAAGAACCTTGGTTGCATGGATTTTGAAATCTAAACTAAAGTTGTGAAATGGTAACCCCAGTATCCCAACCCTGAGAAGACCATAAAGTACAAGGGTAAACTGGCTGGTGACCGAACACTTAAGTGCTGAGGGCAGGCCAGATCCAAGGGGAGGGCTTTGTTGTTTCTGATGCCCAAACAAAACTTGATCCCCTTATATTGGTGCATTTGGCACATTAAAAATCATCAAAAACAGCATAGAATTGAGAAAGTTGTAGGCCCCCAAAGTAGAGGGGGTCAAGAACTAAAAAAACAAACCACTGAACATTACAAAGGCCAATTCCTGAAGACCCAAAAAATTCCTTGTATGTTGCTTTGTTGCTATTAGAGTTCCAAGATGATTTGTAGAACTTCGGGTTGCACTTCTATAGCATTTTAAATTGTTTTAAATGAATAAGAAATAAGAAAGTTATGAGGTTTGAAAGGAAGAGAGGTAAAAATGAAAAAAAGCACATTTTGCAATTGGAAAAAATGTTTTTTTTACTGCTTTTTTTTTACTGGTCTTTTGGCTTTGCATTTAAAAATCATTTATAGAGCTTGAAAAGGTGTTCTTATAACATTTTCTATCACTGAAAATGGAGAAGAATTGAGAAAGATCTATCAAAATGTTCGATCATAAGCAAGCAAGCAATTGGTCATGATGGCCTGGTTTACCCTAGGAGAATCCTCTAGTATGTCTAGAAAGTACCTTATATTTGTGAATATCAATAAAATAGAGGAATTTTACACTACACCTTAAGTGTGGGAAGGAAATTATGAATATTTATAAGCATAAGATCTCTCTACCTCTTAAGGAGTAGGTGTAAAAACTAAGAACTCTTTCCATCCTTTGCCTCATGGTCTACTTATGTTTAATCTTATGATAACATTTGCCACATGTTGTGTGATGCATAAAGCCAATGGGTAAGGTACATTCCTGAATTGCAATGTCACATTCATTACAATTTAATCCTTGGGCATGTGAGAGAATACTCTCAAATTGTGCATGCCTTCGCACCATTATCCCTTATCCACACATCTTCAAATATCATTTCAACTCTCATGGCTTTTCACCTTGATTTAGGTGGTTTTTTCTCTCTTTTTGAAAAATTACAAACTAGACCAAGATTTTGAATTTCATCTGAATCTTTCAAGCTAACATTTTAACCATGTTTTGCTTGTTTGCAAATGGCCATTTTGGAATGGTGTTTGAACACCTCAGAAATTGTTTTAATTTAAAAGATTATATAAGTTAGTTTTTCTAGTTGTTTCAATTGTGTTATCATGTTGCACAAGGCCATATCCCTTGTTGCATTGTGCATGTGCTTGTAACGGCACACCTTTCAGCCATGACCAAGCCTTTTGGTTGTGTTTGTCCCCCTACCATAGGCGACATGTTGTATTGATTCACTAGTTATGGCCTATGCCTCCAATTTCTAAACATTGTTGTAACACATCTTCTTGCACTAATTTGGAATAACCATTGAAGGCATGTGTGAAACTACAACGCATGGCATTCAATGTGCCTTAGACCTTCACTCATACTAAGTTGTACTCCAACTCAACATGGCAAACACTTCAACTCAATGTCAAAAGGAGTCATGTTCCAAAAACTTTGTGTTGTAAATGGGGACATCATTCAATTCATTCCCTCTATTCACACATTTTATGCATTTGAATTTCTTATATTTTATAGCCATTCAAACTACGAAGACAATGTCACTATGATCCCATCAACCATTGAAACCTAACACATTTTAAGGCTCAATAATCTGCAACAAATCAATTTCCTTCATTTATATTCCCAACCATTGTAAATGACACACATATCATAGGTCTCATTATGATAATTCCATTTGTATATGTATTGAGTTCATTGAACCTTAATATTATCATGTTTTGGTCCTAAATCTAACACCTAACTTATAACTTGGCCAATTTTTTGGAACTTTAAACTATTTTTTGCAATCTTTTCATTGGCATTTCGAACAAACTAGGGCTTCCACAACCTTCAATTGCAAGCATTCCCTGATATGTGTGCACCAACTAATAGACCAATGGGTGTCCATCTCTTGTGATGCAGCCACAATAATGAGTCCACCAAAATGCATGATGCAATTTAAAACACTTTTACTTCCATTACTTGAGAAATAGGTTTCCATGTTCTACAAAAAAATGGTGCATGTTCTTCCATCAAAAATTTCCGACTCCCATTGTCAACAAGTCAACATCATATTTACCAAAGATGGGGTTCATACTTTGGTTAACCTCATCACAATCAAACCAACACAAGTGGATATACTTGTTCGATCATATTTAACTCAAGGATTCATAGCATCAAAGGCAATTCACACAAAGGAAAGGAGTTATCGTGACCAACACCCCACTTTGGTAGTTGAAGTCTTTGGCTATTTACACAAACAAGCAATGTTGTTTGGAGCTTAAAAGGGCCAAAACACCCTCCACTTTCAATCCTTGTTACTTATTTTTACCAAAAAAAACCCATAACATTACAAAACATGCAAACATCTTCCATTTTAAGTTGAGCAATAACAATAGGCTTAACTACTTCTCAACATCCCTTGTTTTGAAATTCACCCCCATCCCCATTACCAACTTGTTCCAAGCAATTGGTAGATGAGTTAAGACTTTTCTATCTAACATCCTTCATTCTCAAACCCCTAACTAATAATCAACTTGCTCGAATTTTGATCCTTTCTTCTTTTACCTTGGCATCCTCTCTAGGTCTGGGGTATTTATATAAATAGAATCATACATGGTTACAACATAGGTAATTAGATAGGGAATGTAATTGGTTACTATGTAGGTAAATAATTAGGTGAGTGGTTACTAAAATGAACCGACCATCACAAAAAATTTTAGACAAAATTTCAATATGATTATAATGAATCATTAAATTTATGTTATTTATTAAGTTGTTTTCACATCATTGTTGTGTATTTTTTACTTTATTACTCTATTTTTTATAAAACGCTTGTTGAAAATATATAAAAATAATCAAAAATGGCTTTGACTTATTAATTCTATGATTATGATGATGAAAAGAAAAATGATTTGTCGTTTTACCATAGTTTTTGTGACACAAATGTAAAATTTTATCATTCAAGTAGACTTAGAATTTATATTATTTTAAAAATAAATTATGTTCATGTTGATACTATGATAATAAAATATAATTTTAACATTTTTTGAAATAATTTAAATTGAAATTTGATCCAAATTACATTATATTCCAATTTTCATTATTTTTGCATAATTATTTTTCCCTATGAAATTTGTGATGACATGGTGAGCTCTTCTATGCTAGTTCACTTTGGCCACCCTAGAAGGACCTTGTAGATTTGTGATGTGTGTCCAAAGTTAGCAAGAAATAACATTATGATTTATAATGTACCAACAATTTTTTTTTAAAAATTAAGTTGGTTGTTCATGTGTAGGTTAAAACCTTGGGAACATATTGAAGCCTTATTTTTGTGTAAAGAATGTGTTTTATTTTGAAATCAATGTTTGCATGGGGTGGGTTAGTGGATGATGTGACCCAACACCCACCAATGCACCATTCATTGGAAGTTTCTTATGACTCAATCGTGGATGAACCACAATTGAGTTACCAATGTTTCACCTTGATAACCTATTGTAATGTGAATCATCCTATTTCAACTACACCCTACCAGTGTGTTTTTTTGAGCAAAATTTTGTTATTTTTCTACCTAAATATTGGGCTGGCAAATCACAAAGGGTTTTTTAATTTGAAAAAATGTAAAAATTTGCAAATATTTCATTAAAATTGTTTGAAAGTTGCTACCATGTAAACAACGAACTTCTCACTATGGGAAAACATCTATTCACATAATTCAAAGCTTATTTTAAGGTAGATCATTAAATCTTCACCTTGAAGATCATCAATATCAAAACCTTGACCCCTCCTTCAAATGAATTTTCACTATACCCTCCCTTCCCCCAAAACCCGTTTCATTTGCCCTATGTTGAATGGTGATTTGTCTAGATTCCATACTCCATACTCCAATGTGCATTCTATAATGTTGTAGCTTGCAAGTTTCAAGCAACAACCAACCAAAGTTTAGGCGATAGGAGTGACAAATTTTGTAATAAATCTTTCAACATGATGCTTGTGAATCTATAATAGATGTAGAATTATTGCAAGCTTGTATGAGCCATTGAGCATTGAATGTTGTAACTTGTAAGGTGAATTGACATTGTAGTAAAGCGCCAACTCAAGCTTCGACAGCCACAAATCATGATCATCGACCAATAAACTTAAACACTAAACTAAGTTTGCTACTCTTTTGAAATGCAAGTTTTAAAAAAAAAAATTGATTTCAACAATCAATGCTCCCAAATTCCATTTGAATGTTTGTCAAGTATGTTTCTATGTTTCTATGTAGTGACTACTGAATCTTGATCAATGTTCCCAAATTCCATTTGAGTATTTATTGTATGTTTTTGTGTGAAATGAATACCAAATCTTGAGTCCCACCTTTGCAAGTTTCATCATTGAAGCCCATTGTGACCTATCATCGTTGATTATTGTTGTCAACTTGCACACCAACTACTAGGGTCAACTTGTGCATTGATTACCAATGTTGACTTGCACATCAACTACCAACATCGATTTTGCACATTGACTATTGCGTTGATTATTGTTATTGATTTGTGCATCAACTAACAACATTGACTTGTGTATTAACTATCAAGACTCAGCATCAACTATTAAAACTCAACATTGGTGCTTACATCGACTATCAACTTTGACACTTGCATCAGTTATCAACATCGACGATTTGTGCGCTCAAATTCTGCAAATCACAATCTATCATTAAATTTGTTGTAGCCCTTGTTGTAGCCCCTAGATTTTCATGATCTATTGTTGAAGCAATTAGAGCCCTTGCATTCCCAAATTTTTATTATGCACTCAAGTTGTTCAATGTCAGTTTCTCAATACTTCTTGACAAGGACTGACGATAATTTTTTTGTTTGAATTCATTTTTCAATTATCTTTGTTTAAGATGCTTAAGACTCGATAATCAAAAATTAGAACACACTACTCAAATATCAAGGCTCACAATGTGTGTGGTTTCTATGATGTGTAATGCCACAATCAAAATTCAATTTTCTAAAATGCACCATTGACTCCAACAATAGTGAATTGTGACTTGATTCATAAACCTTTTTTCACTTACCAAGATTGCAAGTGGTATTAGGAAGTTCAATTGGATTTCTTATGTGAACATTTGAACATTAAGGTTGCAGGTATACATGGTAATGGGCACTAATAGCACCATAGTAGTGAACCTTTGAGCATTAGGGTTGCAAGTATACATGGCAATGGGCATTAGTAGCAATGAACAAAACTTAATTGGGCAAATGTGCATGGTTATATTGTTCAAGATTGGTGTCGCATACCCTTGTTGTCAAATGTGAAACATGTGCTTTTTGGATCCAAAGTTGATAGTCTAATTTTGTTGATCATGAACTCTTTGATGACACAAGGGGGTCTACAAGAAGAAGACCTTACTTCAAGGCTGGTTTGTTTTGGTGTTGATGGGGTCCGTACCTTCCAAGGTATTAGATTTAGAGTTACAATTCAAATCTAGTGCCGGTATGTTCCATTTACACCAAATTCCATTGTCACTTGTGTACTATATGGTTCATCAAATTAATTTGGCGATACAAGCCCTTTCACACTCACCTATGGTATCTCACATTGAAGCATTTTTATAATGTTTGTATGCTTATTTCAACTACAGCCCCAAAAGACATTTGAAATTTACCAAATTAGCAAAGATCATGGAAACTAAATGCAACAAAATATTATCAAACATCAAAACCAAGTGTCCATATCCATGATCAATACTATCATGCATGTGTTGTCTAAATATTGCACCTTCATCATGAAAATGGCATTAGATGCACCCACCATAACCTCTACAAAGTCTAATTTGTGTTTGTTGACGAATGTAAAAATGTTGTTGAGGTTGAGTGCCGTTATGTCACTACTAGAGGCAGTCCATTCATTAATCAAATTTTCCCAACTATGTGATATTTTTGTGTGTGATCTCATATAACAACAATGAAAATTTGTGAAAGGGATGTATATCAAATAAATTGTCACAACCAATCTTATTTCCAAAATGATGTGTTTGAAAATTTTCATGCCCTTATCAATTCTACTCATGAAAACATAAGTCTTCAATGGATCATAAATCTAAATATAAAAATAGATCACCTAGCTTTTGAATTTGTTGGGCATCATGTTTGGGCCACATATGTTGATCAGATTGGGGCATTTAGTTTTGTGACAAAACATGTGTATGAAGAGGTTGTGGCATTTGTGAAATGACAATGTATAATTGTTGATCAATTTATTACATAATTACAATGTTGATTCCCATACTAAGATTTAATGGATGCATTTTGGGTTGTGTACCCCCAATACTGGCTGCAACCAATATTTGAAATCAAGTTTGTTGTTTATTTAATAATCTTCAAGGCTACCCTTTGCCAAATTAAAAAGGTTTGGCTTAATGAGGTATGGGCTCCAAGATAATTTTTAGCCACCACCTTTAATTTGCGAATATTTTTGTTTGTCCTTACCATGAAGAATAATGTTAAATTGTCAATGCAAAGATCATTTGATGTCAACCTACTTACTAAGCTATGGAGAACCCATTCTTCATTTCAGATTTTTGAACAAAAAATCCTTGAATATATCAAGTTGGTTGAACTTGTGGTGCAAGTTATTGGTTTAATAGCCTTTAGTAGAGAATGAATGGTGTTTTTCTACACTCACCTTTATGAAAACTAATTAAGGAATCAATTGACGGAACATTTGGAGCTAGTCATTTGAACGTTCAATTAGGAGCTCTTCACCATGTAAAACTTCCCATTTGGAACAAAAATTCAAAATTGAAAGGAAAGCAAAAGTCGATATGGTGCTAAAGCTTGAAGATAAATGTGAATTCTACATCTACCCTTTGTTTCCATGATCCATGTTATTTTGGCTATGATGATTTTTGAAGCTTCAATCAAGTTTCAACTCCCTTTTGGGCCTTAAGGAAACATGAATTGACATTTTTTTTTGCATTGAGGACTTGGGACTAACATTTTCTTTTGGTGTAGGTTAAGCTATATGTGGCAATGGGCAAGGCCTCTGTACATCACGGTTCAATTCCCCCATATAATTTTGTCACAAAAAAATGGAAATAAAAACATAATTGTTCGCAAAAAAACTTGAAAAAAGTTGAGAGATTGTAGCCCCAAAACTTACTTATAAAACTCTTTTGTATCAAATCATATCCAACGAGATATTTCCCCTAATCTTTGAAGATCTTCATACCTCCTTATAATGTACGTGGGCAATTTGACACATAATATGTTCATGTGACAATTACAACTCAAAGAGGGGCTAATGTGTAGCCAACTCAGCCAAATTTAAATAATGAAATATATATATATATATATTGATTGCACCCTACCTTGGTAACTCCATATGTAAGTGGATAAGTACCACAGGTAAGTAGGTAGGTAATGTAAGTGCTTACTATGTGTGTAACTAAGTAATGAAGGCGCTTGGTGGCAACTAGGTGGGGAGAACCATGTGGATGGTTTGTACGTAACGAATTCCTCTGTGGAAATCGGTGGCATGGCATCACCCCATTGATAGAGAGGTCTCGGGTTACAACCAGTATCCAATGCATACTGGGTTAGCCAGATGGGTGCAGGGGTTTATGCAAACAGCGACAACAGCATTCATCCCAGTCATCCAAGTAGTAGTCGGTTATAGGTGGGTGAAATCCCATCCATCAAGTCACTAGTTATGTCTCATAATGCAGCTTGAGCAGCCCGATTACCAGGAAAAACTCACAGTTCCCCCCATGGCTCCTATTTTTTCAGTAATGGGGCTGCTCGAGCCGGTTATGTAGTCCATAGCTAACCACCATGGTCACCTGTAGCATTGGTGGGTGTTGTTGGTTCACTCAAGCTGCTCTTACACTTCACACTACATGAACTCAACTCAACTCTAGGGTTTTGGAGTCTATGTATAGGATTTGTGTGGCTTTTTCTACAACAAATTTCAAATGCTTTTAGCTTACACATGCTTCACACCCAGAGGCGTGTAGCAAGATGCTAACAGAGGGCTGTCTGTGAGTAAGTTGATCAAATTTTGGCACTATTTTGTATGGCAGTTTCGTAACAACAAATAATCCAACTTGGGTTATTTAGGCATGCTTCACACAGCATGATAGGTGACAAATAGGCTACAAGGGGGGCCCATTAAGCAACAGGATGTGAAAATTAGTTGTCTTGTTCCTATGGGTCCATGTGTAAAGTGTGAAACCCTAGGCCAATCCTTATGCAAACCAGTGTTAGGTTAGGTTCTTTAATTTTGTTATGTAGCCTTTGGCTCTGCATTTTCTAAGGTTTTCAAAGAGCCTATGGGTTTCTGGAAAGGACAAGCAAAGAATCAGTAGGTAGTGATACACATTAGTGAATTTTCAAATGATAATAACCACTACTATAGGTATGAGCAAATTAAGGTATTAAATCTCTTTTTTGAAAAAAGTCTAACCCAATATTTACATGAGCTAATAATATGCACCCCATGTAATTTTTTGGTGAATTAAGACTTTTTAAAGCAATTTAAAGCTATCCTAATAATTATCAAAAGCTAGATTTGGAGTCCAACACTTTAGTGCAATGAGAAGTGAAGTTCAAATTGAAATGGGTGTTAGTAGAAGGTGTGGTACAAAAGTTCATTCAATTTTTAAGGATAGGCCTTGTAATTCTTCCAAATGCATAAGGTGTGATAAATACCTATTTGTAGCTGCTCTATGTATGTAGTAGCCTAGCCTAGGCAATAAGGACCCATTGTGTAAATAATGTTTGCCAAGTGTGAGGTTGGTAGTTGCTGACCATCTTCAAATTATTTAAGTATGAAGGCCAAATGCATGCTATTGGCTGATTGGAGCCTTTAAAGTGGCCTTAATAAGTAGGCCTTCACTACTTGTAATTCCATTGCTCCCCATTAATTCACAACTTCTGAGGTTTGGATCATTATCACATTTGAAAACAAACAAGCAGGTGCCCAGGTAGGTGTCACTGAACCCAACACTTCTCCTATTTTTATCCTTGACACAAATTTGAATGTATCTGGATTTCAGATATGTACTGGGGTTTAGATCTTCGGATGCAGAGCTTCAGAAGCTACTTTTGTTGTTCAGATTATGTCAAGCTCCAACTTGTTGGATCTTATGTTACACACTTATATTTTTGTGGGCTGAGAATTCGGTGAGATTTTTGGGCATTGCAGCTTTGAAGGGTTTAGAGTTTAGACAGTGTAGCTGACAAGTACCAACAGGTCTAGTCCTAAATAGCCCTGAAGCTGATGCACTCAATTGTACTCTTAAATCACACTTGATTGGTACACAAGTTTGCCTCTTTGCTTCTTCTCATCAGTGGAATGACGAGGTTTGGATATCTCATCAATTCATGGAAAGCTCTGCTAGAAGGAAGTGGGTCAATTGGTAAGCATTTTGAAATTACAGTTCTGCTGAGGTTACAAGGATTTATGGCAAATCATATTTCCCCTTCTACCCTCATCTCAACAGCTCCTAACCAGCTGACATGTCCTTCTGTGTGTGGATGAAAAGTGATCCATACCCATTCTCTATGTGGATGAAAACCGATTCACATCCACTTGCTGAGCAGGTTATGGATGTAAAGTGTGCTCATTATGTCTGGTAACTAGCTCAAGGCCACTGATTACTGGAAATAGCCTCAATGCTCCAGGGCCTTGGCTATTTTCAAGCTCTTTGTGATAACTAGTGTCCTCTCACCAAGTACCTAGTTTATAGTTGATCACTTGTGTTGAGGTCATATTGAGTACACACCAATATTGGCCGGCTATATAGAAAATTATGGTTATTCATCCAAATAATAGTTGAATATGTATTCATCAATATCCTGAATTTTTTAATTTCTCAATATCAGGCTTTATACAACTATTGAATGCCCTTATATGTACAATGCTTATATGTAACTATATCTACTTGTTATGTTTTGAACAATTTGATATCTAACCCATTAGGGTTTTGAAAATGTTGGAAATGCATATTATTTAGGGTTTAGGGAGGACCCATCTCAATCTTTTTTCGGCACTTTGCTTTGCACCTTTTCACTTTGCCTTTCTTTGTGAATCAATCTCAAAACTTTGGTTTAAACTATTTATGACGCCAAGTGCTTCATATTTCATACATTCTTGCTTTTGAATTTTTATGCAACAAGTCCTTTGTTTTTTGTTGTGAACTTTGCAAGAATTGAACACTTCATTCATGTTCCAATGTTTCATTTCTTGTTCTACTCAAAGCTTCACAACAAATATACTACTTTTGCAATGTAATTTGTGTTTTTAATCAAATAAGTTTATGGTCTACTATTTAGAAGTCATTTAGTTTTTCTTGTTGTGTTTTGCATTCAAGTTGTTTATTTGTTGTCTTGGTATTGCTGCTCAATGAATCAAGAAGATTCACTTTGGTTTTTTGTTCTATTGTTTGGCAAATTAGGAAAAATTGATGATTAGTTTTGAGTTTGTCAACTTGGTTTATTGTTTGATGAATCGGGAGGTATTGGATTAGTTTTGTTGCTTGGCAAATTGAAACAATTTTGGTTTGGTTTTGTGTTTAATTGTTTAATGAATTAAGAGAATTCAATTGTTGGTTTAGGTTTGTTGACTCTGTGTTTGTTGTTTGACAAATTGGGAGGTATCAAACTTGGTTTTATTATTCAGCCAATCTAGAAAGATTTGTGTTCTATTGTTTGGTGAATTAAGGAAGATGAACTATTGACTTTAGGTTTGTGGACTATAGGATTGTTACTCAATGACTTGAGAGGTATCAACTTGGTTTTGTTATTTAACAAATCAAGAAGCATCAACTTTGTTTTGTTGCTCATAGAATTGGGAGGCATTGGCTTGGTTTCATCAATCAATGAATTGGCAATTTAATTCTATAACATCATTGTTCGATGAATCAACAAAGTTTTGCAACAAAAATAAGTTTTTTTTATCATTTTGTCTTTTTTTGTTTTGGGAGCTTGAAAAGTTCCTTGAGTGTTTGTATTCATTCCAAATATCTAGGTACATAATCAAAATTCTTTCAAGAAAATTATCTACAATATAAAAGACAAAAATCACCCTTCTCATAAATCTAATAAATTTTCAACCCAATTAACTCAAGAGTTCAAAATAATTAAAACATTTGCATTGCATGTTTTTGTAGGATTTCATGTAAATCATTATTTTAGGACAAAGCCTCTCATGGCAAAGTCACTTTTTTTTTTCGTTTGTTAATTGTCACATTGAGATCTCCCAAACCATGGCATCTCCCCGTGTTCATGCTCTTACTACCATTGGAAAGCCATCCACGAGAATAGGTGTGATGAAGTGATTTGGCATTATTTAAACATATGCTACAAGAAGTATTGAATATTGAATAAATTTTTTAAAGAAAATTTAGTAAAATTAAAACTAAATATTTTTGAAAAATTAGGGCCTATTCTTGGTACTATTGGAAAGCCTTCAATGAAAAATATTTATGGAGGTTATATTTCATAATTTTTAAACCTACATTGTGGGAGATATTGAATACTAAAAAAAACTTGTCATTGAAAATTGATTTAAATAAAATAAAATTTCACAATTGCGTTTTATCCTCCTATTTACACTTGCAACAATTACATAATCTTATTCACACTTGGGCTAGTGGTGGCACAACCCATACTAATAAACATATGGTAAGTTGATCAACAATAAATGAAAATGTGATAATCTTGGCCACATTTTGCATGCTAGGAAGGCATTCAAGGAAGTTGAACAATGGATAGACATTGGAAAAGCTTGTTCATAGTTCACACTTCTTTTAGAAAGGTAGTATGGAAAATTGAACAATGGATGAAAATTCTAAAAACTTGGCCATACTTCCCTTAGGATGGTATGGAAAATTGAACAACTTGGAAGAATTTTTTAAAAACTTGGCCACATTTCCTTTCAAAACTTATCTAGGGAGGTTGAACAATGGGTGGGGTGGAAATATGTTTAGTGAACCCCACTTCCTTGGGAAAAACATTAAAAAAAGCCGCAAAACAGATGAAAATCCAACCAAATTAACCCCCCATTTCTTCAAAAAATGTGTGTGTGTGTGTGTGTGTGTGTGTGTGTGTTTTTGTGTTTAATGGTTGAAAAGGAGTGTTGTTCTATTGAGACTATGGGTGGAGTTGATGAAGATGTTCCATCAATTGTCTTCACTCAAATGTAGTCCTTGTGATTGATCAATCTCAAATGTTGATGTTTCACAATTTGCAATGGTAGAAACACAAGCGATAACTTAGATATACCTCACAATTGTATGTCTATTTGTTAGGGATTTTTCACCATCAACAATGAACTACCTATGGATTTGGCAAAACTACAAATGTTGTGATGCATAATTTATTAATTTAAACAAGCATTTGGTGATGTTGTAACACAAAGATTTACTTTTCACAAAGGTTTAATTGAATACACCAAAGTTAATGGTATAACTCCCATGAATACTCATGTACAAACTACACATTCAAAGTTGTTTGTTTAAAGGAAACAATTTAAAAAGGTGGTGAACCTACTACTCATACTTGACAAATAAGGAAGAAATGGATAGATCCATTTAACTATGTAATTATTACATTTTTGCTACCATAAACCATTTGAAAAAATTATGATGTTCAACAATAGTTTTTGGAGGATTTGGTGTTTTGTATTTGCAATGGTTATAGACCTTTGTCCATTCGTGAAAATATTTGTCTTCAAAGGTTAATTTTACACCACTACCTTTGTGTTCAATTTCCTTCTTGATTTTCTCTTGTGGAAGAAGTATTTTTGCAATGATCAAGAAGACAATGAACTAGTATGTTTTATTAAATTTTGCATTTAGAACAATAGTCACTATCATTTTTTATCTATAGTTGTCTTGTGATGATGTTGATATTTTTGTTTTGGTTATCAATTTTTTGATTAAAACTTGGGTGCCCATGCATATTACTCTAGGGTTGTTTGAAGTGAACAAGATAATTGGGTAGCCCATGGTTATACAACTCTAGCCGTTGTTGGGGAGGTTTGGTTTGTTGCACTAAGCACTTGCATTTGTAAAGTATGAAACATTATTTTGATAGTTATGGCAATAGCTTTACATTCCATCATTGATTGCGAACCTTTGAAGATTTTAAGGGTTTATGAAGGTACATGTTTTGAGCATGTGATGTCTAACGCCTATCGATATATTACAAATGATGACAAAGACTTGCTACATTGAAAAATGTGAATGTGAAGGAAATTCAAACTAGTTTATAAAAAACCATTATCTAAACCAAAAAGTTTGAAAATGGGAAGCAAGAATGAAAGTATTCTTGTTCTAAAAATGGGATGCAACATTGAATATTAAATATTCATGTGAAGACTAGATTTGCTAACAAGGTCATAATGTTTGAATGAACTTTTGAGTTCAAAGAATATCATAATGTTTTGTTACACCGCAAACTTCATGGGTCATGATTTGGCAATAATAGTCATGTGAAATTTGCTTTTCATAAGGTTCATATGGAATAAACATGGATGTCATTCATCTATTTGTATTGTTTGAACATTGATGTCATGTGCATTATTTAAACACAGATGTCATATGCATGTTTGTATTGTTTAAACATGAATGTTATGTGTCTATTCGTATTATTTACACATGGAAGTCATGCACATGAATTTCATGTTTAAATAATGCATGACATTCATGTGTAAACAATATGAACCCATGAAATAATAAATTTTGCACAAATTTGGAATGAACTCATGAAACCTCTAAATTTATGATGTATGGCAAGCAAAAATTTATGGTTTTATCACAAAAAACATCTAAAGCCCAAATGTGAGCTATTACTAAAGTAGTCACATATACCTTGAATTCAATTATATCAATTTATTTATGAATTAGTCCAGGGGCCACTAGTTGTTGTCAAATGCTTTGACAGCAACTATTACATTTATTATGAACATGGAAGTTGAACTATTGTGATTTCCTAGCAGGATTGAAAAATTTTACCCTTTTGAAACTAAAAGCTTCTTTCTACACAAAAATATGTGGTTAGAAGTATAATGGTGATCAAACTTTTTTTGGATTTTTGAGGTTTTTTAATGCACAATAATCTCATAACTTGATGGTTATCATGTCAAATCCACACTTTAAAGTTTTGTTCATTATGGAAAACTTGGTGAGACATGGAGATGCAATTTAGTTGGCATATGAGTATGATGTCAAGGTTATCATTTCTCTTCTAATGGTGTGTTTTGATTGGTTGAACTCTATTACCAATGCATCTACTACAATAGCATTTGATGTTACAAGACCAAATTTTGAAGAAAATATGTTTGACAAAGGGCTTCAATTGAAGAATCTTTTTGAGCACTAGTCATTAGATAATATTCTTTATTTTAAAAGCTCTCTATTCCTTCATCTACATGTGCAGATGCACTAACTTGATGGTGCATTCATGAAGGCTAATTTTTGAATGTGAATTTAATTTCCTTGCAAAACAAATTATTGGAATCTCATGTTCTCAAATAAAAACTAATAGGTGTTTAGTCTTGTTGGGGTGTTGAAAACTCTAAGGTGTTGTGGTCACTTGTAGATGGAGACCATGAATTAAATTATTACCATGGTGAAAATTTGGCTTGATGACATGCATGCCAATTGCAAGCCAATTCAAATTTGAAGCAATACTTGAAAGTGAAAGAGTATTTGGCAAAGGAGAACTATGACTTGATTGAAGAACTTTTTTTTTTTTCAGAATTCCAAGTTGACAATGATTAATTTTGTGGGGTTGGGATGGGTTTGTGTGGGGTGTGGTTAGGATAAAAAACTTGTAGTAGTTGAGTTATTCATATAACTAGGGTTCAATTCTCCCACAAATTTTGTTTTCAATTTTTCTTATGTTGGTTTTGTTCTAAAAGGTTAAGTTGTACTCTTGTAAGTTTTTTTTTAAGCAATAGAATTGGAATTTTAGTATGTATATCCTTTGTGCATATTTTTCATGTTTTGAAAGTTGAAAATTGGCATATTATAACCAGCAAAAGAATTTTGCAAAAAATGAATGTGAAACCAGTTGGTGTAATAAATTGAATTTTTAAAAAATATATATATCCTTCCTTGTATAAAAAATTAAAACATATTTTATTGATATCCATGGGATAGGTCTAAAAGTCAATAATCAGCCAACAAAACTGGTACCTACACTCTCTGGTGCACTTGGCAATTATGATCTCTCTTTATCCCTCCTAAACAATTTTGAATATGAAAAGCTCATGGAGAAACATCCTAATGTATTTGGAGGGCAATTTAAATTCATGAATATCCATCCTCCTTTTCTAAGAAGGATCAATAGTATGGGCACTCCTTAAGAGTGGGATGGATCGTGCACCTATAAGTAGGTGCGGGATCCCTCCCACTGGTAAGGATTATGCATGAAAACCCTCCCCCTCTTATGCCGCACGATTTACATATGTTTAGGTTAATGATAACCTTCACCTCATGCTTTACAATGGGTAATGCCCATGAGTGAAGGATACTCTCAAAATATAGGGCCAGACTTGAAGACCACCTCATCTTAGGGGTGGAAGTCATCTCTTGGTGTCTTATATTCTCTTTCTTAGAGCATGCCCAATTACAGCAGTAAAATGGCTGATACAGTATATTTTGTATGAAGTATTGTGGTCAAACAGTGTGAAACTCCTTGATGTTTGGACTCATCAAGAGCTTTCCAAAGACACCAAGAACACAATCTGAAGCATCCCGGTTCGGTGGATCTCATAACTACACAACAAAACAAACTACCTTCCTTCATAGATAGATGAGTGGGGATGGCAGAATGAATAACACTGCATGTTGAATGTGATAAATATGTAAGTACTTAATGTCAAAAAATAGAGGCCCAAATATGGGGCATTGCAGAGTATGCTCTCGGCTTGTAAGTGAGAAAGAGGTCAAGGAGATTGCTTTGGCTCAGTGCAGTGTTTTGTTACTTGTTAACTATAAACATGTTTAACTAAGTATATAATCTGGGCTGTACAATGTGGCTGTTTCTCAGTTTTGATCTATGACTCTGTAAAGGTTTAACAACCAGCATGAGAATTGCCTGCCCGTGGATGTCATATTTTAGGCCTTAAGAAAGGAAAGTGAATGCAGGTGCTTTTGGTTTTTGAAAGAACTGGCACTAGAGGTTCTTTTGAGTTCAATATTTTTCAACCCCAAAAAAAATATTTTATTTTATTTTTAAACACAAACTGGGGGATTGCAAACAAAATCAAATACCCACACAACACTGGTTGTGTCTTTAGTTTCAACCGTTACACAATTCTAAAGTGATGGTTTGCTAACAAGTTTTGGGTTCACATGAATTCCATGTTTTAGGAGTCAAAATTGAGCTACCGTTCTGAAGTGATGGTTTCTAACACGTTTGTGTTCTCATGAAGTACACATAATGGAGGCAAAATTGAGCTACCTACATCAATTGATTCCTGCACTTGAGCCTAGTTGTTGGCATGAAATTCCAAATCTCAATAGTGATCATGTAATACAAATTGTGACGATTTAGTCAACAAAGGACACTCAAATGACAAATGCAGCTGTTGTTGAGATCCTGCAGGATATCACCATCTCATCACATCTGCACTCCTAGGAATGGCGACATTATGTGACCCAACAGCCACCAGCTAGGGTTCATACTGCAATTCATACTTGTAGGCTGTGTTTTGGGTACAACTGCCATCTCTTTCAAGGGCGTCTAACATTTGTCATTTAAAAACCAAAAATGAAGAGTAGGCTTTTTGTGGAATGCTGGGATGCTTTGCTTTTACTAATCAAATTTATCCACCTTGCACCTAAAGGAACAAGACAGACAAGAGGCACTGTCGACAACTACCTACAACTGCTCCCCATGGGTTGAAATCTCTTGTTTACAGCATTCAATTGTGCTCAATACTAGATACACCCAGACAGCAGTAGGGATGGGTAGCGCTAGGGACAACTGCAACATACCACACAAATTTCCTCCCTGTAAGGGCCATCATGCCTCATTTCCAGAAGGAGAGCACACTGCAGCCTGCAACATTTCTGCAGATCAGATCAGTTCTGACATGGAAACACCTACTTTTGTACTTCCACTGGTAAGTACAAAATGCCCTCTTTCCAAGTTCACTTCTTCGTGCTGCTCCTAGGAACTGCTTCAAGGTACAGTGCTGGAAACATACATAATAGCAACATGCTGCTCTTAGCAGAGACACATAGCTCAAAACTCAAAACTGCACACTGCAACCCACATCTGAAGATTTCTTACTTACAGATCACATACCAACCTCCCAATAACCTAACGTCTTTGAATGCATGTGCATGACAAATGATAGAGAAAGATGCTGTTATTGCAAATTCAATTTAAGTTCCATAGGAGTGCACAAAGACCAACATTTTTGTCAATCTCCGCCTCCAAGGTATATCTCACTCCAAGATATATTCTCATTATCCTACTGTTTCTCAAAGGACTACCATCTGTTTTGGGTAAAATTCTGCTAATAAGATTCACCCAAGGTCTTACCAAAAGAAAGTGAGTCCATTAAGGAGAAAATAGGATAAAGCACAGTGCCCAATTGGTGAGTGAGGGCTCAAGTTCTGTCCCTCTTCTTCTGGAGTCCAAATCCGTACAAATGTGACCAATCTCTGTAGACAAAGCTAAATGAATTTTGAGTATCCTCTCACAAGATATGCATTTGATACCACACAAGATTGAAGCCACAACTGCTTGTGACCTCTATTTTACAATTTCAAACTATAGCATCTGACCTCCAAGGGATCAAGCACAATTAAACTAAAAAAGTCAAAAATACTCTCAAAGCCGCTTGACACCATTGCGCCTTGAGCTGCCACCAGGGAACAAATGCATAATCCATCCCAGCACTCGATCTACAACCTCATCTCCTTCATCAACAAAATCGGTAGCCACAATACCTGGCTTTGGAGCAACCTGCACAGATACCCTGCTTCCATGAGCCATCCTCTGAGCAACAGCAAGCTCAAGCTGTTGTGTTTGGGCTTCCAGCTTCTGTGATAAATCAGAATTCAAAGCTCTCAGCTGTGCTGCTGCTGTTGACTCTGCCTTCAATGCTTTTAGCATTGCCTTTTTCTCCTCACCAAGAGACGTGATAACAGCATTGATGCTGTTAACGGTCCTCAGAACCTCTGGAGGCATAGATGATGAGACTCCATGAAAGTGCACAAAGGGATGGATTCCAACACCCAAATCTGAGAAAGATGAGGCTCCCGAATCAAGGGATACAGGGTGAGAAGAAAGACTTCCAGATATTGGAGGTGGGAGAATGGGAGGCTGTAAGGGTTGATCATGTAATCTAAGGGATGCTGCAGGTTCTATGGGTAGCAAGTTAGAATGCTCGCCACTCTGTCCCATGCTTCTGTCTGGTTGTTGACCATTCTGCCATGAGCCAACTAAACGTGAATCTGACGGGAAAGAAGAACCATGGCCCACTAGTGTAGGTATCTCTTTAACCAAATCATCGGTGGAAGTTGATGCATCTGCCAAAACAAGTTGCCTTTGCTGTGCAGCTAGAGGGATTTCTCTTTTCCGTGTATCATCACCAAGAGCAGCCTTCCGGAGGTGTCCCTGCAATAACTTCTTCTCTTCTTGCAAAGCATCAACCATGGTCTTCCAATGTGTCCGATCCTTATCCAGTGAAGCAATTTGTCGTTTATACGAATCCACATCAGATGTCAAAGATTCCATATCCCTTTCTAGTCGTAGTTCATGAGACCGCAAGGTACGCACTCGGTTCTCAAGTGCTATGACTTCACCGGCCAAAGTTTGGGAGCGTTCAATTGCTGAGGAACTTTCTTGCTGAGCTTTGTCCCTTTCAGCCCTCATGCTCTTCACCATGGCTTCTTGCATGCGAACATTTTCTTCAAGTGCAACTATATCATCTTTCAGCCTCTGCACTACTTGTCCCTGCTCAAAAGCAGGCAAGCAACTACATCACAACAGTGCAAAATGCCTCCAAAACACAATCCTTACAAATACCTAATTGAAGAGTAAATCACCAAGGCAGGTATGAAGCAAGCCAAACTAGAGCACAGTGATATCACACTTATGAAAGAACTACTCTATTCCTACCTGATTGTTGAAGTCCTCAACAAGTGCAGTGTTTTCAGATGCTAGTGATGCTGCCATAGCCCTTTCTTTATCAAGGCTGCGCTGCAATGAAAACTTTTCCTGGGTTAAATCCTCGATGTGCTGCTCAAGGGACAGAAACTCCTCCCGTTCACTCTTCCTGGATTTCTCCATATCCTGGTCAATAAATGAGATCGGTGGTAAACGTGGCAAGAAATCCATGAGCTGCTCCTCTCTCCCTTCACTAATCCCAACCCCATGTTCCTCATGTCCTCCAGTGGAAACTATGGTGGCTTGTGAGGAAATGGGTTCAAGAAATGATGAATGAAGTGGTCTTGAAGACACATGATTGGATGAGGCAAAAGATGTGAGTGCTGACTTTGACAATGGTAAGGCTTTTGACACAAAGGAGGTTGGTCTCGATGCCTCAAAATATGACTTGGAAGTCGGTAGGGAGGTCAAGGACTGGGGTTCAAATATGGAAGTGGATGAGGAGTTTGAAAAAGGTGTTGACCGCAACTCTTTGGGAACCAAAGATCTACTACTTTCCAGTTGTGCAGCTGTGGTAGCTGACAAAGGTCTAAGTGGAGAGTTTGTGAATGAAAATGCAGAAGAAGTTCCAGTCAGTGGACGTGATTTTGGAGGAGAGGTGTGTGATGATTCAACTGAGGGTGAAACAAAATAAGAATTCACCTTGATCTCTGGATCAGCGATTGATTGGTATTCAGAGTGTGGCAAGAAAGGAGAGGCTGATGGTTGTGGCTTTGAGACAGATGGTTGTGACACACTGCCATAGCCATAGCTATATTCTGAATCAGGACCATCTGTGGGCACTGTAGAGAGAGGAGTCATGAAAGGCCTCGACAGAGTTGACCAATCAGACAAAGAGATGCTTGCAATCCTTTCACCTGTTGACAAATTCTCAATCTTTGCTGTAACCCCAGCAAGTGAAGGCAATAAGCCTGGATCTGGAACATCTAGGACTTGACCACTTGTCAACTTGGTCAAGCTAGAGGTAGAACTCCAAGAAATATCATCTGTGACCCCATTAACAACTCGTGAATGTTCATGACCTGAAAGCGAAGGCATTGACACAGAGGTATTGGCATCTTCCATGGATTCTTTAGGCACATTATTGTTTAAAGAATGCTGTAAGAACTTTGGAAGATCCTCAGCCCCACCTTGGTTTCCATCAGGCTTGTAGATTGGAACCAATCCACTGTCCTGATCCACATGCACAGAGCCTGGTTTCTCAATATCTTCAGTGCCAACTCTGGAATCAGATGAAGAAAAAGTTTGTTCTGCCTGCTTCAGTCCTTGGGCTCTACCTTGAAAGATAGAAGGCCCTGCTTTTTTAGCAGTCTCACCATTCTGAACACTGAAGCCATTTTGTGATCCAGGACCATGTTGCGTCAGATCCAGACATGCTGCTGGCTGTTCATCCACTTGTTGGGGGGTAGATTGCTGCTCATCGTGGCTGAATCTTGGTTCAGCCGGAGTACTGGCTCGAGCATTTGCTTTCTTCCCTTTCCTTTTTTGCTTGAACTGCTCTAGTTTCAATCGCCCAGCTTGAAGTTCTTGCTCTCTTCTTACAGAGGATGGATCAGAGGAAGCCTTGGAAGCAGCAGAAGGTAGTGTCTCTACTGAAGCCATAGTTATTTGCAGGCAAAAGGGGAATCAGAATAACACGTTTCCAGGAGCATCTCATTAGGGTTTACTCCAGTCACACTTGCTTGGCGCCATGCCTATATCACAAGGATCCGCCCCCAAGAGTCCAATAGCATCTCCACTCAAAGCAAAGCATATGTATCATCATGCTTCGCACCTTTTCTCAAAACAAAATCTACGCAAGACCATCACAAGCGAGAAGAAGAACAAGGAGCAGCTCTTCGTCTCTACAAGGGTTTGGCCGGCATGAAACCCTACCTCTTCTTCTTCGCCAAGCTGAGCATCGATCGAGTGCTTTTCTCTCAAAGAAGGCTGATCTCGACAGATCTGGAAACAAATCTCAAACCAAAAAACCTCGAGAATCTGCGACTCTTATTTCCAAGCAATCGCAGCACCGCAAACCTAATGTCCTTGACCAAGAGTGAAACCTCATCTCCTGTTCTTATATTTCAAACTTTCAGAATCGAAATCATGGAAGCAACTTCGTTCGCTTCTAGCCGTCATGCAAAGATGCGAACTCCGTCCTCCTCCTCTGAAGCAGTTCCAGTTTCTCTCCAGATAGAGGAACACGAGCAGCACCAGCAGTGCACAAACCGAAGAGCTCCATTCGTTCACCACTGTACCAAAAGAAAAAACACCTTTTGCAACACAACTATTTGCAGAAAAAATATCAAACCAAGCAGAAAAAAAAGATGAGAAACAGTTTACTCGCCGATCTCGCAAACAAAGATCTCGAAAAAATTTGCGAGAAAAAAAAAAAAAAAAACACTGCCTCTCCCTCGCTCGCTCGAGGCGTCGCTGCCTCCCTGAAGCGCTCTTATGTCTCTACCAGCTACACTCTACACGACTACGTTTCCCTGTTGCCTAACGGGTCCATGTCTCAGCGCACCAGTACATGTTCTCCACGAGTCCTGTTCCCACTGTGTCATTTATGAGGCCAAATCAGAACTAGGTGTGTCTCATGTCTCAGAAATCATGTCCCCAGTCCATGTTTCGTAGCATTGGAACATGTTCCCCACGAGATGTGTTCCTACTGTGTCATTCTAGGAGAACAGATTAGAAGCTACATGAATCTCATGTCCCTGCATCATGCCTCCCAATCCATGTCTCGGAGCATAAGAACATGTTCCTGATGATTCTTGTTTCCACTATGTCATTTTAGGACAGCAGATCAGAAACTAGGTGAACCTCATGTCCCAGCCTCATGTCCCCAGGTCATGTCACGGAGCATCAAAACATGTTTCCCACCAATCAAATTCCCCCGTGTCATTTTGGGAGAGCAAATCAGAAACTAGGTGTGACTCATGTCCTTGGTCCATGTCATTGACCATTAGAACATGTTCCCCATTAGCTATGTTCCCACTGCCTCAGAAACTAGGTGAATCTCGTGTTCCGACCTCATGTACCCAGTTCATGTCTCCGAGCATCAGAACATGTTCCCATGAGTTGTATTCCTACTTCGTCCTTTTATAAGAGCAAATCAGAAACTAGTTCTCATGTTCTAGATTGACTCATGTTCCAGTCCATGTCCTAGAGCATTGGAACGTGTTCCCACAAGTCATGTTCCCAGTATGTCAATTAAGGAGAGCAAATCAGAAACCAGTTCCATGGTCCCCAGTCCATGTCTTAGAGGCATCAGAAACATGTCCCCACGAGTCATGTTTCTATTCTGCCATTTTTGGGAAGACCAAATCAGAAACCAATTCTCCTGTTGAAGACTGACTCATGTCCAAATTCTCATGTCCTAGCCTCATGTCCCTGTAAACAAGCAACTCATGGTATAATGAGTCTAACCTTTAATGGCAAATTTCAAACAAATTTTTGATTTTGCAAAAGTGGTGAATTTTGGTTTAAAAAACACATTTCTCACAATAAAAAATTTAAAAAATCAATTAATTATTTTATTAAAACCTAAATAATATAATTAGGACTCTAGATGTCATTCACACATTGGTTCCAAGTTCAAGCTGAAGAACTTTTTCCTCAAAATCCAACACTAATGCCAAGTCTCTCTAAAGCTAACAAAATGAACAAAACCAAGAAAAAAAAGAAGGCATGGAATGATGGTTTGAACTAATGAGCGATTGAGTGAGTGAGTGTGGAGTGCATTGCACACTATGCAATTTGAGTGAAGTACCTTCGAGACAATTGAATTCAAGTTGGTAAGGTAAGGGCAAAAACTAGAAGCAAACATACATAGAGAACAATTTGAATCATGTCAATGCCTCTCCAATAACGCCTATCAAATAATGAAATCTATACTAACAATGGTGTAAAATACACAAGGTTTTTAATTTGACATTTTTTCACCCACCCATAAGGTTCATGTTACTTTTAACATTAAGATGTTGTAGACTCAAATGAATACATAATTCTTGCATAAATGCATGGTTCAATATACATTATCTCTCATCTTCAACTTTTTGTGAGATCAAATATTCCTATGTCATAAAATTTGAAATATTTTGTACTTTTGTTGAAACTCACACATTGTGAAGCATATTTCATTTTCAATCTTTTGTTTTAATCACAATTTTTGTCTTAATTTCCAAGTTTATCAATGTAAAGTAATAAATAATGAACTTCTTTTTTTAATGTTAAAGGTTAAAATGATTCACTTTTGATGTCACATTGATGATTTTTGTTGGGTGCACTGTCTTTATGGCTTATATGTTGAATAACATAAGTTTAAATGATTGTGAAAACATATGTAAATAATGCAAATATTGTTAATAATGGATTTTTTAAGTTTCAAAATATGGATTTGTTGTTTGATTAAAATGTATAACAATTGAGGAATTGATATTGAATTTTAATCCAAACTATTTGTAATGACTTGATATATATTGGGGAATGAAATAATAAAATCACCCTTGAACCTTTTTAATATAAAACCTTAATCAATTTTATTTAATTTTTGGCACAAATTAAAAACTTTGTTGCAAAGAAAATAGAATACAAAAGACCCTAGCAACAAGGGAGTGCAACACCATGCTCAAACCACCACCCTAATTAATAAAACTTCTCCCATGCCCATCATGGTGCCATTTAACAAACCTATCAATTTTAAGGTTCAAAAACCTAATGCCTTGCCTAACCCTTATCAAAGGACTAGAATTGCTTGTGTCCAACAACTAAACATTTTCTAATCATTTTCACACATCTATCCCAAGTTGTCCTATTGAAGTTTAATAGAGCTTCCCAAATAACTTTTTTCAGCTTATGGGCATGCCATTTTTCATTTTTAAACACAAGGTTGTTTCTTTCAATTCATAAAATCCATTGCAAGATAACCTAAAAAATTCTCACACATTGAAATTGCGTTGGAACTTTGTCAACAATATATAATGCTTTCATTGTTATAAGTTTGTTGGAACTACTTCCGTACATTACATAATTAGAAAGCTTCCCATTTAAACTCACATGCATGATATGCATGTTCACACTCCCAAAATCTATGAATAATCGACTCATCCCCCTTTTCACATAGCAACCATACTTGGTTAATGGAACCATTCATTTTCATTCTCCACACATTCACTATGATTGCCTTGTTCCATGTTGCCCACATAAAGCCAACTTCTTTTTTATTCCATATGTTTAACCATTCAACTAGAAACTTGATGAAAGTTGTTTAAACCACCTCTTCTCCATTATGTTCTTTTTGGGTTTGGATGTTCTCGTCATATTCCTTCCCAAGACAACAAAGAATGACAATAAAGTTTCCCCCTTTACCAAGAATGAACATTTAAATCTAGTTTTATAACCCCCACCTTTTCACAAAACAAGAGGACTTGCCTTGGGGCCTCTAACCATTACTACTATTTTGACTTGAACAACCTTGCCACCCCAACTACAAGAGACCTCCTCTTTAGTACACCCCCTTCCTATAAAAAACAAGGTTTTAATTTGAAAGACTACAAAAAACAACATCACATCGTATAAGATATGCAATAATCGAATCTCATCACTACACCTTAGTTTGTATGTTGGGGATGCCTTGCACACCATGGAAGGAAAACTCCCACTTCTTTCAAAAATTCCTACCCATTCCCTAGCTAAATAACAATGGTCATGGGTTCTTAATGCTCTCCCCCATTTCTATTCAAGTTTCGTGGTAATCTTCACATACCCCAATCATTCCTCTAAGAAAATCACAAAAAAACTCTTGATCTCTTTTTTAAAATTAAACATTCCTTCATTAACCACCTAAACATCTAACATTAAAATTTATCATAATGAACTTAATCCAACAACTTATTCCTTTGAAAATCCTTCAACCTATGGTTTAAATCATGTATTTAGTTAATTATAAACATTTGAAAAGTTCAAAGTTAATAAATGACCATTTGGAGATTGGAAATTTGGAAAGAAACTTTGATTTGGGGGCCACCATAGGATGCAACATTAAATATTAATATGGTTTGTCTCACTAAATGATCAAACAAATATATGTTTCCCATGTTTTGCCTCAAATTCAATAGATTTTTTGATCCTAACCACCAAGTTAGAAAATTGCAAAATTAACTAAATACATGTTTAAACCACCACATATCATTAGAAATTCACTATCAAGATATCTTTCAAAGTCCTAAAATTATTAGTTACATCTTTTACCATCCTAATCCATGCCATGCCAACTTTATTCCAAAATACAAAATGAAAAACCCTTTTGTGTTTCATTTGCATACACCATTCACTATAAGAAATCATGTCCAACCCTAAACCCTACTTTAAGCTAAAGTGTTTAACCTAAGTCACGTAGGTTCCTTAGCCCATGTTTTTAGCATAGGTCACCTAAGTAGGTTAAGTCACCTAGCATAGTCACCATTAAACTAGACCTACCACCCTATTTGGGTTATTTAATCTAGGTTGTTCAGCCTAGACTAAGTAAACCACATTGTGCCATTTTTTCAACTTGGAACTTGCCACATACGAACATTTCAATGGTCAAAAAATTTAAACATCCCCAAGTTTTTACATTTTAGTCACAAGTGACTGTATATGTAAACATGTGTCACTACACATTTTAATTGTAAAAATCAATCATAAATGATCATGACTCATAAGTTAAATGGCAATTGGATGAAAAATAAGTGTAAATTGCATGTTGATATGACTGTTGTTTTGACTTGGTGCCATGCAATGTCTTTTGTGACAATAAAATTATATGTCTTGCCCAAAGCAACTATAGGAATTTGTTATCATGTGTGTCATTTACCATTAAAAAATAATCAAAAAACCCAATTGCTAATATGCAAATTCCTTGTAGTGATTCAAGGTTAAATGTCCATTTCCTTCCTTTGTGTGGTTGGTATATCTTTAGCCTATATCTAAAATCTCATGTAAATTAAATGGTTTCAATTCAATGGTATGTAAAACTGATTTTGATAAGAAAACATTAATAATTTCAATTGGGTTTACTAGGTCTAGGTCCCATCCTTCTTTTTCTCACAACATTGGTCTCAAGCTACTCATCACTATTGTTGTAGGGTAATTTGGACCAATGTTATTTCCTTAACAAATGAATAACCATATTAATTCCTTTATTGGTTTCACCCCATACATTCACAAAGCACCATAAAGTTGATAAGAATATGTTATGAACTAGCACATTTTTTCTTGCCAATGAGAATGTGATTGAAACCTGCTATCTTAATTTATTTGGATTTCTCCAAGAAGAAACTATTTCTATTAGCATCAAAAGATTTTAATGAAATCCATCCCTAGAAGCTTGGATATAGCTTTTGGAAAAGCCCAAGTTTAGTCAAATAGTTGGGTCCAACCTAACTTATCCATGTACTTCTCTCCAAGCGAAAAAGCCCACAATTTAGCCATTAATATAAAGGCTAAAAGCCTTGCTGAATAATTATAGCACAAATGCTAACCTTGAAATGCACTCTTGCAAAGCCTTAATTGTAAAACTAATATCATCGACATATTACATAATTAATTGCTACTTCTTTGACCTCAAGAACTAAATGTTTAAAATTTTTTTGGCTTTCACCTCATCTTGGATAGTTGCATTGAACGTCTTCCAACAATTAAGAATAAATACGGTGCTATTTAAGGAACCTTGTTACACCCCTCATTTAATCATGAGCATATTAGATACCTTTCCATTTATGTTAATGTTAGCCTTGATTCCCTCAAAAAAGACTTTAACTATATTTTAATTATGGACTTTTGAAGGGTTAAAATTGGACCTTATTTTTCATAAGTCCATGTGAAATGAAATTTTTTGTTTCTCAAACTTTTTATTTAAAGAACATGTTTTTTAGATATCTAATTGATTTTTGTCCATTTGGATTTTATGGGTTTTTCTTTTAAAACTTTCAAATTGTATCTACCACATGAGGTGTCATCATCATTTTTTTTAATGTAGGCTTTGACTTAGTTTTGGGAGGGTTCATAGGTAGGCACTTAACATTTAATAGTCAAATACTATTATAATAACATCCTAGAAAGTTACAACCATTTCCATTTGAACATTTTTCATGGATTTGCATGAGGTTTGTATGGAATGTTGTATTTGCAAGAGATGTACCACTATATAACATGTATACACTTGCGTACATATTGTGAAATGCATTAAAGCTAAGTTATTAAAAAATAAATTATTCAATTTTCATTAGTGCCACACAATTGGGTACTTGTGTCTTGAACCTTGTTTATCAAAATCTATTGGGATTTTTTCACCATTCTCAAATCTCTTGTTATTCAAAATATAGGCCTTTCTATTGTTTGAATTCAACCACAATGCTATTATGTGGGTGTAATATAGTCATTTCGCATATGACTATTACTTGTCCTTCTAAAGCTTGTAAATGTATGATGTACTAAATTACATGTGATTTGCACAATTGATTGATGGTCATGTGGCTTGTTATAGTAGCTTTGCAACTCTATCCATGTATAAATTGGTGGTGGAATTATATATATCTACATTGTTTTGCCACACTAGATGTGTATGCATTTGCAAGTTTATTTCCTAACCCTCACATCTCTCTTTTAATTTAATTAACTTGCACGTGCAAAATTTGGGATTATCAAGTTGCCAAAATGAAGATGAAACATTGAAACATCTTTCGACAAAAGTACATATATCATAAATATGAACAATTATCAACTAAGGTGGGACTTCATGCATAAATGGGATGAACTAGGAAGAACATTTGTGAGCATTACAAGCATAAACATTTCCTCATGCACCCATGGGCCATATACTCCTACATGTTGCAACATCCAAATGTATGTTTTATATATTATTAAGTATGAGTGGACTATACTATTTTAAATCTTTCTTCAAATTTATTTACTTTTGGTTGGAAAGGTATTTGAAAGGGGACAAAAAATGGAAAGAAAAAAAAGTAAAATTAATGCAATTCTAGAACATGTGTACACATACATATGATTTGTAACATGTAATTACAAGTATATGTATATATTTTTGGTAATATTTACATATCGTAATTGTCTTATTTAGTTATAAGTTGTTTCAAGATTTTTCATGGGCTTAATTTTTAAAAATTATTTTGAATAAATTTATCTCCAAATTAATTTTTAAAATACCTTCTTTTGAATTAACATCATTTGTAGATAAATGCAAGTAACCTCCCCCATCCAAAAATATGAATAGGATAGTTGTGCAAGTGTTTGTGTCATTGATATTCTTGAAATGGGAGTCCTAGTTATGTATTTCACATGGGAATAATGAATATGTGAAGTTAATTGAATATTTTTGAAGGTTGTAATTCATTTTTACTTATGTCTCAAGGCTAGGCTAAGGTGCAATTTTTGTTGCACATTCTTGATGTAAAGTTTATCACGTGTTGCCAAGTGGTGTGGTAATAAAAAAAAGGTAGTATGAAAGGGTTGGTCGTAAATGATTATGCATTTCATATTTTGAAGTGGGAGTTGGCTACATATTAGACAAGGGAATTATGACTATGTGAAATTAATTGAATATCTTTGAAAGGTGTAAGTTACTTTTATTTGTGAATTAACTAGAGGAATGTGTAGTTGAAATAACATATATCAAGTAGAGCCTCCCCTTCCCTCTTTGATCACAATATTTTGTTCAAGAAAAACTAATGTGTTTGACACTACCTCTTGTTATGCACCATTTGGAACTTGTCAAAACCCATCATGAATTTTTTTTCATTGTCCAATGAATTATCTTTTCTAAGCCATACCTTAGATAAAAAAGCATGAAAATGAAATTCCTCCAAATATTCCCTATTGGGAACTTGTAAATTTTGCGACATTTATTGTGACAAAAGCATGCCATGACCAACATTGAAAACAAAGAGAATGGTGTGAGATCTAGAAGTTTAATGCCATATAAAAGCAATTCTGAATGTTGCCCCAACTCACTTAACACCATCTTCACCATGTGTTCCATGCATTTGCAAGTTTGATAAAAACTTCTAACACCTCAAAAATAAAAAAATGAAAGTAATTTAAAGCTTTTCCACATTTACACAAATTGTTAATCGACCTTTGGCTTTCATGTTCATTCTAATGTTGTTTTCTTGAGGTATGATCCCCCTCAACCCCTCATTTCCCCCTAAGACATGATTAGACTCCCATAAACACATCTTCATTTTTTGGTTCACTATCTATGACAATGAAAGCTTTAATATTATTCTTCATGTCTCCAAGTCAATTATTGAGAACAATCTTTCAAGGATCTTCTTTCGGAGGAACCCCAAGTGGGGAGGGGTAGATGAAACCCCTTTATTGATTTAGGTCCATAATAGATATAATGGTGGGATGAAAAATTCCATCTAATGAAAATTAAAAGTTCCATCTAATGAAATCCTTCTCACCAAAGATGTTCTCAAAAAACCAAATATGGTTAAAGTCCTCCTTATGTGATCTCGAATACCAAAGAATTTAGATTCTTTGTGATCCTTACAAATCTTTTTTTTTTTTTTTTCAATTTTTTAATGGAACCATAATGGTGAGCATCCCCAAGTAGTTCTACCTTAATTGGCAACACTTTTGTAAAGGAAAATTACAATAGTAACCAATAAACAACATCGGGGCAACATTTTCCCCTAATTCAAAAACAATTTGGGTGAACTTTGGCAAATTTTTTATGAAAGAAAAAATTTTCACCCAAAAAAGGCCTTTTGGTGATGTTACCCCACAACATGATTGTCCCACTAATCATCTTGAATTAGAACTTTGATTGATTGTTATCACTTGTATAAGCTACAAATTATGTAGATTTCATTTAAGACCAATATGGTAGAAAAATCATAATTTTGAAGATTAAAAAAATCTTGAGGCATGGTTTATGAACTATGTCCAATTGTGCAATTTTGTTGAATCTAGGAATCAACATGAATACCGATGTGTTCAAATTGTTTCATATTACAACCATAAATAAGATAAAGAATGTAAAATACATGATGGCAAAAAAAATTTTTGTAAGACAACCAATTTTGTGGAAATGATCTTAGAATTTTTTTTTAAAAATTAGAAAGGATACATTAAAAAAGGTAATCATGTTAGTTTTATTGATAATTAGGTTGCATTCCAAAGGTTTGGAAGGAAATATAGGAGACATGATTATAAAAAGAAGACATTAATTGATTTTAAAATAAAACTTTGGCTCTTGAAGTGAAAGATTGTCATTCTAGAATGTCATGGAGTTCTACATTCCTTATAAGTTTAATGTTTCAACAAGACATTCCAAATTTTTTTAATTAACTTTTACCCCACATTGTAGCATATGTTGGTTGAAAGTTTAAACACACATAAAAATGGGACTACCAAACCCCTTTTGCCAAAATAATTAAATATTTTAATAATTTATGCTAGGTGTTAGTCATGGGCATAATATCCACCTTTCATTGTTTAACATCTTAGAATGTTCATTTGGTTTCAAAACACAAGATAAAACTAGGTCACAATTCATGTTGTGATAGGTCAACAATGAATGCACACCCTTGAACAAACATAATTGAACGAAAATGTATAATATTTTGTGTTCATTTTTTAATCTTTTGCAAGGAAAATGGTTAGGAATTCAAATCATCCTCAAATAATGTACACATTATTAAAACTTGAATAAGATTTTTCAAATTACATCCAACCCATTCATATGCAAAATGTTCAACATCCATGTTTCATCAAATGTTTATTCATATTATGAAATGCCTTTTAATATTTGTTCAAAAATGGAAATTTGTTAAACCACTTCATCTTTTTGTGCCACAAGAAATCATTGACATTTTGTGATTTACTAAAACAACTCCTAATACCCATGTTGTGATTTTTCCATAACATGTTTGTTTAAACCACTTTGACCATTAATTAATTATTTTAAGAAAAATAATTAAGGTCCTTAGGGTAGATTACATGTTATGCCACATGGTTGCAACAACAAAACAACAATTGGTAACTTGGTATTTCAAACAAATATAACACATGAATAAAATGGCCAAATTTGCAATATAGGTCATCCATTTATCAATTCAAATTGTTTGTTGATTGATAGTTAATTACATTAATGGGCCCCATTTGTCAACAACCACTTAAATAGAAAGGATTATCTATGTTGTCACATAGATTCAATTGCTATTAATTATAGCAATGAAAGGAATGAAAAACTAATACATATGGGTGATTTTTCAAATTTTATTATTGGTCATCAAAAAACAATTTTAAAGATAATTCATACCTACCTCATTTTCAAGCTTAACTATTGCACTCCTTTCCTTACAACTATTTTTTTTGCTATGAACTTTCTTAATAACTACCTTTTATCCTAATATCTATTTCACTCCTTTCCCCTACCCACCAATATGGAATATATGAAAACACAATTAACATGTGCATGTCATAGATGTTAATGCCATGGAATTCATTCATTTAAATGATCATTTATAATAAACTTGTACCTAATTTTTAGTTTAGTTTTAGTTAAGTTGTAGTTCACTTCCAATTGATTTTTAATTGATTTTTAATTAACTCTTAATTAACTCTTAATTAATTTGTAAATAAGTCCAAGTTAACTCTTAATTAACTTCCAATTAAGTCTTAGTTAATTTTTTGTTAATTTTAGTTGATTCCTAATTAAGTCCCAGTTAATTTTCAATTAAAATTTAATTGATTTTCAATTATGAAGGTTTTCAAAAAGCTTCTTTATTCAATGCACACATAAAAACCTCTTTGGAAATTTCCTTGAGTTAAATCCCTAAAGGGGTATAAATAAAAGTAAGACCCTTCATTTCTTTTAGTGTGTTCAACATTAATTTTAAGCATGATTTTGCACCATAACCTTGTCATTTTCTTTTCATGTTCATGTTTGCATATGTTAGCATAATTAAGATCCATTTTCACGTTTGTCTTACACATCTCGTGTTTTTGTTCATGGTTTGTGTGTTTTTGTTTTTGTATCACATAATCTTGTTTTGTTTCTTATTTGAAGGTTAGATTGAAACCTTTCCTTTAACCTTTGTTTTTGTGATTTTTCATGTCCATGGTATTTATTTTAATTCAATTAAACTAAATTTGAAATTGACATAAATAATGATGAACTATTGAAAACCATATGGGCATATAAAAAAAAGGAAAAAATAGTTGGTTGTCATTGGTAATGCAAAGCCCAAGTTGACAAATGAGAAAAATCTAAACAAAATTTTTCTTTATGTTCTTACAAATGGCATTGAGATTGGAACATGTGGTGAATTTATTTACATATTTCTTTGATGCAAAGGTATACCAAGTTTAAAACTTAATATTACTTCATAATATTTCTGTTTTTTTTTAGTGAAATGAATACATATGTTGTTGATTAACAAATGCAAATGCTTTATGGATGATAAATGTCCAAGACCTTTTATAATAATTCATTTCCAAGTACTTCACATGAATCATGCAATGACAATAGTGATTATTGAATTATAAAATATTGAATTAATAATTCATTAAATTTAATTTAAAGATCATGGATAAATTTAATTCAAAAGTTATGCCAAAAACATGATTATATGATTGTACTCATATGATTAATTTCTAATAAGTGAAGAAATAAATAAATAAATGACTACATAATTGAATAGGACATGTCACTTATGTTAAAATGATTACAAATGGCATATAAAAATGTGTCCTATTTGATTATGTAGGTATGAATTTAGTCATAGATTCATGTTTTTGTCATAGTCATGAAGTTCATCCATCAACATTCCATTTTTATTTATGATGGATACTTAAATAATTGTTGAAAAGGTTTATACATGCACCATGATCATGTCACACTAAAATGGGTTGGAGTTATTCCATTTCAAAACTTAAATACAAATTTGTAATTTTTGTTATAACATCATTCATGATTGTTTGATAAACTTCACTTTGCACTTGTTCTTCCATTAACTTTAACTCTTGTTGTGGATCTTTCATTTTATTGATTTATTTTAGTCAAGTAATTTTATTTCATTCTTTTGATTTCAAATGTTGTGAGATTTTAATTAGTTATTATGAACTTGGATAACCCATATGACATTTGAGGTTGTCCAGTTGTCATAGATTTAATTTATTGCATATTTAATTTATTAAATCTAAGATATTGTGTAGATTTTTGGGTTGGTGGATTGGATAATTTTTAATTATGCAATTTCAATAACCATCTTACAAGTAATGGTAATCAATGGAGATATTTAATTTTTTGGGATAACTTATAAATGATTAAAACTATGAATTTGATAGTGAAATCAAACCTTTCAAAAAATTAAGTCAAGATTTCCACAACATATATGACTAGAAGTATTTATGTTTAAAAATTTGACCATGAAAATTCTTGAAATAATTCATTTAACATTTATATTCACTCCAAGGTTAATACAAATGATGGTTTAGTACATAGGCCTTTGTTTGGTATCAACATTAATATCAAGGACCCCATCACGTTAATATGACACAAAATAATACCAACCTTCTAATAATATTAATTAAAAAGGGGAGCTTGAGGTAATACCAATTGTTTAATAATTTTATAACTATTTCAATATTAGGTGTATATATATTTGCTTTCGTAAGAACCATAAATGTTTTTGGGCCCAACACAAAGACCATGATGAATACTTTTATAAATATTTATAAATAAAAATTTATCCATTTCACATCTCAATGGCCATTGGTAAAAAAATATGTCAACCTAAAATCCATAGTAAATCTTCCCACCTAAACTCATAATCTTGACATCATTATGTTACACTTCCAACCATTTGCTAATAATATAAATTCACAATTATAATTACAAAACTACATTAGACATTACAACATAACAATAACATCCAAATATATTTTCATACTAAAATCTTGTAGCTAGGGAAAAAGTTTTAGATTAATCCAAGATTATAAAATGTCAATTGAAAAAATATATAACCTAGTATAATTCATAATTTCTTTGATTCTTAATTTTTTTGAAGTAATAGGGTACTATTAAACACATCTAAAAAACACTCAAATTTTCATATTTTTTCAATATTGTGTTTATCATAATTTAAGGTTTCTTTGAAAAGTTCATGAGGTTTTTACGAGGTGTAAATGTGATGTAATGTATATGTTGTTTTTAAAAAATTGTAGCTTATAATATAAGAAACTGAATTTGAAAATGTTAACATGTTTTGGTATGATTGGAAATTGTGACAATTTTTCAAGATGAAGCACAAATTTTGGCAAAATTTGTACACTTTCAGTAATTTATATTTATTCAAAATTGATTCTTAAAAAAAGATATATCAGAGTAACTATAAATATAATAAATAAAAAGGTTCAAAATATTTTATTTAAAAAATCCTCTTTATGAAAAACATGTTTCTTTAGCAAAAGGATCCCCAAAAGGACAATAGTTTTAAATGCAAAGTAAACACATTAACTCATTAAATGTCGTTTGGACCCTTATGTGGATCAATGTTCAAAAAGGTTTTACGATCAAACACATGGTCTTGGAAACTTGTGTTCAACTTTTTTAAGGTATCCAAATGGAGTATTATTTTTGTGTGTGGTTATGGGTGTGAAAAAAAATTAGTATTAAAAAAATAACAACTTTTGTTATAATTAAATATGTTTGGTGATGGGAGATGAACACCATATTTTCATGTATATAGTTGCAAACAAATAAGGTGGAAAATATTCTAATAGTCAACTTTTGAACATTTGGTTATAGGTGTGTTTTGAAACAATTAAAAAACAAATTCAAGTGATTTTTCCAAAGGCAATGTTTGGTGTAGGGGTGGGTTGGACTCATTTTCATAAAACAACACTAACAAATCCAAAAGGGTGTTTGGTCATGGGGGTTTGTTTGTGATGTTAAA
>Ga0116231_10002479_pt1 | contig 38623 bp, 39 predicted proteins | sample S1TSphgellanicum_2_FD_89695 | JGI IMG/M metagenome (GOLD analysis project Ga0116231, IMG submission 89695) | Host-associated microbial communities from peat moss isolated from Minnesota, USA - S1T2_Fd - Sphagnum magellanicum MG | ecosystem: Host-associated > Plants > Peat moss > Unclassified...
GAGCATCGATTGTCGGATCTCTATTCCATGGCTCTTCCTCAACATACAGGTCATTCCTCTTCCCATCTACTACCCACGCTTCTTGACAATTTGCATTCGATTCCCACATACATGCTCGTCGTTGTGCCAAATAGTGTTTCGAGGGGGTTTGATGATGCTACCTGCTTGCCGTGTTCCAGTCGTCAGTAGAAAGAAACGTCCTTGCAGTAGTTGCGAATTGCGTGTCGTATCGTGGAACCCTCCCTTTTGCAGAGCTTTAGAGCTTTAATGGCAAGATGTCGAGGTCGAGAGCTGATTGAAGGAAGGTCTGCAATACTGCGCAAGGATCTTTCACTGTAGTAGTAATGCACATCAGTAATGAACTTCTTTCTCTCAAGCAGTTTTTCTTTCCCTTCCTAGCTCTGTGATAGACACACAGTTCTGGGAATTCACCTGATCTCCTACAAGTACTGATATGATCGGTGATGCAACAGCGATCAAACCTTAGGATTACTCGTCTGGATACATGAGACAGAGAGACAGAGAGACAAAGAAATCAGGTATGAAGATCTCGCAGAAGAGGTTTTTGCCAAACAGTAGCTCACCAAGGAGAGGGAGCAGGTTTGTGCAAAACAGAAAGATCTTCATAACATGTCCTTTTTTTTCTTGAAGAAGCCTCAACTTCACCCATGAATAAAGCTCTAACACATCATACAAGATCAGTTCGGTCGCAGCAATTCTGACAACAAACTCTTTTGTGTTTTGCATGATCATCGTCTTCACATAGCCAGCAATCAGTTGAAGAGAGGATGATCTGTTGCCACACTGATCATGCCTATAGACTCATCATTGAAACCAACTGTCAGAGCTGGAATCATTGGCAACTGAAAATGCAATGCTGAAGAAAGAGTAGAGAAGATATCCAGGGGTTGCTCAGAGCAGTTTGAACTCAAAACAAAGAAATGGCTTTTTGATCACTTGATTTGTACTCTGGATGTACATGTTCCAACACCCTCCACAGCCAGTCACCCATATGTCAAACTCTTCAAGCTTTCTCTGAAGAAGAATGATCATGTAGCTACAGCAAACCCAGCAATCCCATAACCCCCAGTGATGGACCTTTCTAGACTAGCTGATAATTCTACTCTTAGGCTTGAGGGATCACATGCCAGGGATTTGTGGGGAAGTGTGGTGTTCTTCCAGTGGCTTCAACTATGAGTTCTAGCAACAATTGTAAGGAGTTTTTAGGAAAGCAAGGAGAATGGTTCATGAATGGATTGAAAGGACCTTACCTGTTAGGAGGTGTGATTGTGCAGATGACATTCTGAAGCTGGCTACATTCCAGACAGGAAATGGAGAGCAAACTGTTGGCATTGTTCGTGGTGATACTGTTTGGTACATCTCCACAACCATGATGGCAAACTTCTAGGAATTGTACTGGGAAAGTTTAATATGTTTGTTGGGTGGTGAACCATCTTGAAATAGAATTTGTGCAGTGATTTGGCACAAAGCATTGTGCACAGTGAATGGTCTTCAAAGGTGCCCAAGCTGCTAAGTATCATTGCAAAGGGGGAAATGGTAGGGACTAAGACAGTACCAGTGCTGGATATGTGGTTTAGAGGATCTGCACATCTGCACAGGCTATTGAAAGCAACAATAATTCTGTCATAGAGCAAATGTTGTTTGTCATGGAGCTTTAGGGCATTCCTAGATTACTGCATCAACCCTGCTGAAAACACTACCTGTTTCCACAGAGCTTGCAGTTTGACTATTGTTCTCACCTTGTGATCACTGCAAATTATCAGTGGTGAAGGAGTCATTTAGCACAAAGTTCTGTGATCACCAGGGAGTTGATTGGTATGGAAGATATTCAAATACAGTTAACATCATGTAGACTGATGGGGAGTGAGGGATGGGATCAGGTCTCTTCAGGATGTGGCAAAATTGCCCCCAGGCATATTACCAGCCCAAGTGTCTGACATGATGGGTGTTATCCAGCACTGGGACCTGCTCAAGAACAGGTTTGCTTTATTGCCCGTGTTGTGATAGGCTCTCTCAGGGTGTGGGAGGCTGCCAATTTCAAGGAGGCAAAACAGCTCCGATGCAAGGGAAACTAACTGGAACAAAGATCATCTTCACAGTCTGTATATGTCAATGCTGCAACAATTTGCCAATGAATTTGGGAGTTGTCCATGCAGTGTTATTGTATCATGTAAGCTTATGGGACTACAGCTGCATCATGTGATGGCAGCTTACAGCTAGAGGGAGAAGGAAGGAGATTGAGTGAGGTTAAGATCCAAGCTCCCATACCCAGACCTACGGGAACAATAATGTGCATTGGAAAGAACTATGCTGATCATATCAAAGAAGTGGATACTTGGAAATCTGCCCCTGGCATATCCACTCCAGAAGCCCCAGAGGTTAGGTCTTCTGCATCTTATAGCAATAGCTGTAGCTGTTGTCATTTCTGAGATGTGATGTGGAGTTAAAACAGTTTGATTACAGTCTGATCTGTTTGCCCTCTGAACAAGGGTGCAATCAAACTTTGATCTGCATCAGGTATGTACGCTTGGTTTTGATCTGCTTGCTCAGACACCTTTTGCTTTCTAAATGCAGCACATGATCATATTCACAAAAGCACCACAATCTGTCATTGGCCCTGGAGCTGCAATCAAGTATCCACATGGATGGTCTGAGCTTGTGGACTATGAAGCAGGTGTGCTCCATCCTTCATGTTTATTCATTGTCGTACTTGGATTCCTAAGTCCTTTAGATCAGAGTTTTTTATGCCTGTTTGTGTCATGTCTCAGAGCTTGCAGTGATCATTGGCAAACCTGGACATGGAATTCGGAAGGAAGATGCCCTGGACCACATTTTTGGGTCAGTGCACTGGTCCTTTCAATGGATGTTGTATCTGAGGTGATATGTGAGACTTGGACAAGGACCTGTGTGCCAGATAAGAGTTTACCCAGAATGGTGTGTCCATTTAGAGAGGACTGTGAATTTTGATTACATATGTCACTGAAGGTGTTACAAAAGGGATTGGGTACAGGTATACCATTCTCAATGATGTAACTGCAAGAGAAGTGCAAAAGCGTCACCAGCAGGCAGGGCAATTGTACTGTCTTTTGCTCCATCTTATTAGATAATTGTTGGAAGAGGTGTCAAGGCACACCCACACCAAGAAAAACCTCTCACAGCAAACTGGAAATGCCCACTTGTCTCAGTATTAGCAAGGGTGGTGAGTATATCTGAGTCCAGCTCTGGTGCACTACTAAAATCTTGCATTGAACCAATTGGTGTGCAGTGGTTCTTGGGCAAAAGCTGTGACACATTCTGTCCAATGGGACCCTGGATAGTTCCTGCTTCTGAAATTAATGGGCAGGATCTTGCAATACAGTGTTGGATCAATGATGAGTTACGCCAGGTTTCATCCTCTAACACAAGACAATTTTAAATCATGACATGCAATCTGGCTTTGTTCTTTGCTCAACCAAGGAAATTTGACAATATCTAAAGCGAAAATGCTTTTCCCGGATCATGTTCTTATATAAGCATGTCACCAATGTTTTTCTTTGAACAGATGCTTCATGGTGTGCTTCACCTTTTCTTGTGCAAGAAGCCATAAATTGTAGAATCTTCTGAATGGGAAGAACCCACTGACAGGGCAGGGTTGTCTTGTCAGGATGCTCGCACATCTCTAATGATATTCTCAATCACAGAGATGATAGCAACAATATCTGCTGGTATTACTCTTCAAGCTGGGGACATTTTGGCCACAGGCACACCTGCTGGTGAGTGTCTTGACATGGGAGAATTTGACTGTTGAAGAGTATCAGTACATGATTGATGTCAATGATGTTCTGCCCTGGAAGACACATGAGTAATATGATGAACAATTGTTTGGTTGTGGTCTGAAAGAGGGAGGGTTGCTGGAAACAGTTATATGCAGATGACACTCACAACGTATGTTGATCTGAACAGGGGTTGGATCGGGCTTCAATCCTCCACGGCACCTCAAGCCAGGGGACACAATCCGCATCAAGGTGGAAGGAATTGGAGAGCTGCATAACCATGTGGAGTGAACAGGTTCAATTTTCTTCATTAGATATGTCACAATTGCTTGAAAATCAGTGACAGTCTCCTCAACTATCCTCCTAACACCTTTTCAACAAATTAGGTAAGCATGTAGGGAGACAGAACAGGATTTTACAAGCATACAGAAGAAACTAAAATACAGTCTTACTCTGCCAATCAACTTGATTGGAAGGCTCGTGAAGGCCGTAGTAACTCATAGTGTCATCAAAGATATTAATTAAACATTGTTACATAATTTATGCACAAATATGTACAAACTAAATACAGGGAGGTTCCTTGCATACAATGTGATTTGACATATTTAATAAGGTGCTGAACTGGTTTAACATAATGTGTTGTGGTTTAGACATAAGATTGGCATGAGCAAAGTGCTTGGAGTTGTGGAGAATCTGTCTAAAAGCTCTGGTGTTTACGACTCATCCACCATAAGTGGTATTGCACCAACATATTTGTCAACACTGTGCATTAAGACTTCCCCATCCATCTATAGCTATACTCATCCCCAGATGATAACATGAAATTTGAGTCTCCCATGAGACAGACAAATTTCCATTACTCTGTTCTGACTTCTAGACACCTAGTGCAACGGGAAACCCAATGATAACTCATACAAAAAGTTTCACTCACAGTCTTTGTCTTTCCTCCCAACAGTTCACTCCATGAAGAAACACCACAAACGGTAAAGAAAATGTAAATATGCGCTCTGTCTTTACACTGTTGAATGCCCCAGTCCTTGGATGTCACCCTACACAACGACCAGATGGATATTTCTTAGTTGTAGATGAGGCTAGTATGTCATAAAACATAATTTGACCTCCACAAAAAGGGGAATGTTTTGTTGAGGAGTGTGCTCATATGATTTAGAATGTTCCCACTCTTTCTATTTCTATTGTCTTAAAAGAAATATATATATAAATTAATTCATATTCAACTAGTGTTTCAGTTTATAGCTAATGTATTTTAATTTCAAGTGTAAATTTGAAACTATGATACTATATTCAGATCTTGTTTCTTCGATTTCCACAATAAGGTTCAAAGACCAAATATACACAAGAAAAAATAAAAAACCAAAATAATCAAAATAATTTACAATAGATTGGACTTTAGTTGATGAGCTAGTAGTGAAGGAAATGGTCAACAATTACAACCATGCCAATTGGTATGTCAAGCTAAAGGGAAGACAAAATGACGAAGGAGGAGTGGCAAGAATTTTTGGTCTATCCTATGAAGGGGTTGTACCAATTGGAAGAGAAAGTTACAACCTTATTGTTGCAACTTGTTTCATTGGAGATGAACATGAACACTACATACCACACATAGAATACCTAATTGTCAAAGCAAATGGCATGCAGAAAGGTAATTAGACTAGAAGCACTAATGGAGATAATGCCCTTCAAACAAGGAAATAAGTTTGCTCTAGGTGCTTTGATTTCAACAATGTTGGCAATAGAGAAAGAAAAGGTTAACTGGGCTACTTGGTTTTCCCAGAAGTTGCAAAATGAAATTATTGCCATTCAATGCAAGACAAGGAAATTTGGGAATACATTAGCCGAACCAACTTTGACCATTATTGGTCATTACTTGTTGAAGCAATGGGAACTAGAGAAAGAAGAGTCTATTGGGACCACGAACAAGACCCAAAATAGGAAGGAGAAGATGATTGTAGATCTCAATGCAATCTTGTTAGTAAAGAAAAAGAAAAAAAAGAACAAACTGGCTATAACCACAAGTAAGGAGATCACATATGTATCTCCAACCTAAGAGGGTAATCTTGGTGAGGTTGTTAAAGCCTCAAGCATTTTGAGTGAGATTGGAGGGAAGAATGTTGAGACACCTAGTGAGAAAATGGCAAAACCCTTAATACCCATTGTGGAAGAAGTAAAGACCCAAATTGATAGAAAAAAGGGTATGTAGAATGCTCTAACAAATGTGGATATGGAGAAGGAAAGAATGTAGGAGGTAGTCAATGAGGAGGTGATCACTAGAGGAGAGGACGACAAATCTCAATACTTAGAATATGAGGATGTGGAAATCACTAGAGTAAAACATCCATTTCATCAACAACTAGAGAGGGAGTTGTTAATGCAACTTGAAGAAGATGAACAAATAAAGAAAAGTTAACAAGAAGAAAAAATGTAGTAGAAAGAGGAAGAACTACATGCAGGAACATTAGTATTGATGGACCAGCAATGGCAAGAAGCTGCTAATGATATGGCAAAGCAATTAGTTATTATGGAAAATGGTGCATCCACCAATGGGGACTTGGATGCCATGGCTGAACAATTGGAGATATTGGCATAGAAAATTGGGAAGAAGGATGGTGAAGTTTAAGAGTTGCAAAAGGAAAATGAGAGGATGGCAAAACATTTGGAGGAAAATAGAAGCAATTGGCAAACCAAGTAAAGAAAACACTTTATGAAAAAACTAGCCAAAGGATTTCAAGAATTAATTGAAAACAAGAGTTACTACTCTAGAAAATGAAAAGAGGGAGACAAGTGAAGCTTTAGCAAAAGTACAAAAGAGGAACCTTCATCTTGAGGCTTAGCTAATACAAGACAAGTCAAACTAAAAAAGGTTGTTGAAGTAAACAAAAAAGAACTACACCAATAATTCATGAAATCACAAATTCATCAAGAGGAAATAGTTTTGATGGAACTAAAGATGGTTTAAAAAGTTGCACAAACAAAGAAGAAGGAAGGACTGAAACATCGTCAAAAGATCATCACAAAAGCCGATGCAAAAATTGACTTTAGAAACAAGGAAATCAAAGTACTTAGAAATGAACAACTTAACATGTATGAAGAACTAAATGGAATGGAAGAGGTTCTACACCAACGAGAAGAAGAATTGGGTACTCAATTGGCAACTATGGAGAATGCTTGTGAAAATCATCACAAGGATTGGACACTTTGGGTGGCAAATGAAAAGAAGTTATGGAAGGAATTACAAGTGGCACAAGGCAAAGTGGAATTACTTATTTTACAAACTGCTAATGATTGGGAAAACATGGCCATTGAAAACAAAACCAAAGCAATGTTGTATGATGAATTCGTAAAACAACTTCTAATAAAGATGGGTGAACTACTAGAAGAGGCTAAAGCAGAGTTCAAAAGATGTCATTTTGAACAAATAGGGAAGTACGCCAGTGCCCTTCATCACAAATTTATAGGCTTCATGGGTTCGTTATAAATTTGTGTGAAATTTGTTATTTGATGGGTTTCCATCATTTAAACATCAATTTCATGCATTAATTAAACATAGAAGTCATGTGCACAACTTTCATATGTAAACAACATGAACAAACATACAACATTTGTGTCTAAACAATACAAACATGCATATGACATTCATGTCTATTCCATACGAACTTATGAAAAGCAAATTTCGCATGACTATTATTGCCAAATCATAACTCATGAAGTTTGTGATGTTGATGTTACATATGAACATATTTGATAGTTGGAAAAAAAAAATAAAGAAGAAGAAGACACATAAGAGGTTGTTAGTGAAAAAACAATTCAAGAAAAGGGAAAGCAAGTTTCTTTATCATAAGATGATGAGGATGAGACAACATTTATTGAAAATTTGATAAGAAATTAGGAAATAATAGTAGATCCTACAAATAAAGGCAAAATAAAATAGCAGAAAGTGGGAAACAAGGATCAGGCTACCAACATGGATGGAAAGGGTAGAGACTAGGTTGAGGAAAATGATCTATGGAGTTGTTGTTCCTAGGGTCAAACATCCAACTTTAGTAGAAAAGGTAAGTGTCAAGCTATATTCTAAGAGTGATATGGTGCATATGATGCTAGAGTTAAAGTATGTTTTATCATTGCTACTAAACCCAAAAACATATTACTTGCTACATCATTTTTAGATTTGTTTGAGAGTAAGAATAACATTGCTAACACTAGGAGGTCATATCATAGAAAAACAATTTCTAATAATGTGGGTTGTATAGGATCTGGTGGAGAAAATTCCTAGCTTACAACATAATATGTTGTTACATTTAATATCATCAACCAAAAGGATATGGAGTATTAGAGTTCGAGGTGGGTTACTTGGGGTTCTATGCCTTGAAATATTATTATAGGTTGGAGTATGCCCATCAAGAATATTACCACTGGCACCAAATTGTTGTCTCTAACAAACTAACTTTTGCCATGACATGAATGGAAACCATCTCGGATCATGTGGTAAATCAAGCTCATGTTGAGCCTAAGCAATGGAAGCAACCAATGGATTATTGCCAGGAGCTAGCTTGCTTTATTGACTTGGGAGATCATGTTATGGACACAATTATGTGGAGAATGAACTATGAATTCACGAAGTTTTAGGTGGCAAATGCACACCTTGGCCAAGATGCATTGTACCTACAAGCAGCCATATAATGCAATCGACACTTGGTGGATAAATTGACAAAACAACCACACATTGGTAAGATTGCACATCACCAACAATGCCTTCGTCACCTAGTGAAGCCTAATTGAATCAACCAATATGTGAAGGGTGAACAAATTATAACAACTAAGGATGGAGCAAAAGTCTTTTAACAATGAAATAGAGGACTATCTTACCATTGGTCAAATGGTATTCTATGCTAAAAATAGTGGACATCTTAATTAGATTTAAAAAGTTTGATATGTGGGGACACTACAACAATTAAGAAAGGAATAATGTTAGGAAAAGGATATAGAGTAATAAGCATATAGGCAAGTTGATATACATAGACAAATCAAGATTATAGAATAGAGAAAACAATGTGACAAAGTAGGCAATTTGGTATATAAACAAATTGGTATGGCAACATATCATTATGACAACACAATGTAGATGATTTGTGACAAGTTGAGTTGCCAAATAGTTGAATAGTTATAATTTTTTTTGTAGGGAGTATAAAAACACATTTCGACTAAATTGAGGGGATTTAATGTATGTTTTTCTAGTAACCTACTAAAAAGAGAGAGGGCAAGGAGAAAAGTGATGAAAGGAAGGAAAAGAGAAAAACATTGTAGAGCTTTGTGGTTTATTGGAATATAAAAGATGTTTTTTCTTCCATTTTGTGATGTTTTAACAATACATGTGGATTTAATTGAATTAATTTCTAGAATTTAAATGGGTTAAATGTTGTTCTAGTTAGTATGTTTACACGGTACTCATTTTAATGGAGTAGGACAAGGACCCATTAGTGATATTTAAATAAATAATTTATTCATGAAATAATATATTTAACACTTGCAAAATCATACCAGTAACAATGCTACAAGGGAGGTGGTTGCAAGACGATGATGACAAGGGGGAAAGTGCGTTGTCCTCCCTTGAATATTGGTTAGTTTTGTACCTACAAGAAAAAGAGAAGGAAGGTGCCTACGATGCCCCTCCCTTGAGTATTGGTTGGTTTTGTACCTACAAGAAAAAGAGAAGGAAGGTGCCTACGATGCCCCTCCCTTGAGTATTGGTTGGTTTTGTACCTACAAGAAAAAAAGAAGGAAGGTGCCTACGATGCCCCTCCCTTGAGTATTGGTTGGTTTTGTACCTACAAGAAAAAGAGAAGGAAGGTGCCTATGATGCCCCTCCCTTGCTTTGCTTTGAAACAACCAACATGGGGGCAGGGTGTGTTTCCAACATTTCTTGTTACATGAATAAAACAAAACACAAGGGGACTTGCTGCCCCCTACTTTTATTGTTGCAAGGTGAAGACAAATAAAAAATAACATGAAGTTTTTTGCCAAAAAATAAAAAACAAAAACAAATAAAATAAAATTTCTTGAAGTAATTATAGTGTGTTGCAAGGAAAAAGAATCAAGGTTCCTAGTTTTAAGAAGCAAAGTTCAACCATAAACCCTACCCTAAAACTAAATAGGATATGAAACATGATATAAATTTATTAGTGGGGATATTTTAAAATGATGTAAATTTAATGGTGGGACCATGTTTATTCCATAGTTGGTCTTCATTTGAGACGTTAAATACACCCCCATTGAATTTTGTTTAATTTTTCTTGTTTTCTTGCACATGTTTTTTTTTCAGCCTTGCATGGTTTTACATAGAACCATGCAGCATGGTTCTACATGTTCTTTTATTCAACAAAAGAATCAATGTTTTTCAAATTTTATGTCTATTTGATTTGTTTTTTTGAATTAAGTGGATTAGCACATTCGAAATTTGAACCTCCCAAGCATAGAGCATGGTACTTGCCACCAGCATAGGTTTAGGCATTGAGGAACTTATGATTTCTTTTTTATTTAAATAAGTCCTCAAGTCAAAATGTCAAACCTTGTGGCAGAACCACACAATTCTCCGCAAGGTTGCATTGTTAGGCATGGAAAGGGCATCGGGCAATGCTCCATGGGGGGTAGATAGCATCTTTCGGTCTCCACGAGACATTATTTTATTTTTGTGGTGGGTCTCCAATAAACCCACATTTCCCAACTTTGAAATGGTGGACCCATACATCATTATTTGAAAACAATGGGATTGGACTGAAAATGTTTTTCATCCGTCATCTTCATCATGGTAATTGGTATCAATGTGGGTGTGGTTTTGCCATGGCCCACTCAAAAGGTGAGGTGCAAAAAAGTCCAAGTAAAAAGTTCAACACAGAAGAGTGTGAAATGCAAAAAAAATTCAGCATGGAAAGGTGAGGTGCAAAAAAGTACAACATGGAAAAGCGTGAGATGCAAAAAAAAATCAACATGGAAGAGCACGAGATGAGAAAAAAAGCTCAACATGGAAGAATGTGAGATGGGAATCAATAGGTAGGTTATTAACTTAACCTTGGACCCTTGTTGATAATCAGCTGATTTCCCAGTAACTGACCAATGTTGATAATAGGCCGTTTTCCCAATAACCAACGAACATTGGTCTGTATGCATGGTAAAGCTTTACTTGCCACTTTTTGCATTCACGTGGTTTCATGTTGAACTTTTTTTGCATCTGACATTCTTCCTTATTGAACTTATTTGCATCTCACATTCTTCCATGTTGAGCTTTTTTTCCCATGTCACACTCTTCTATGTTGAAACTTTTTTTGCATTTGACATTCTTCCTTATTGAACTTATTTGCATATCACATTCTTCCATGTTGAGCCTTTTTTCCCATGTCACACTCTTCTATGTTGAATTTTTTTGCATCTCACACACTTCAGTGTTGAACTTTTTTGCAGCTTGGACATTTTGCACTCACCCTTTGAGTGTACAACTTTTGTACAGCAAGACTTACCCCTATTCACCTCTCCTCTCATATCCATTAGACAAGCTGCTTCCCAAATGCAATTTTAAAATTTTTTTTTTTTGGGTTTGTAATGAGCCAATCTGATTGGCTCATCCCTGAGCAAAGAAAGAAGGTTTTATTTTGAAATGTAGAATTCCTCCTCTTTGGCCCATGTATGTAGGTGAAAGGAGGACAACATTTGCCAAAGCATATGAGACAAAGTAAAATGCTATTGGGAACAACCTATGGAAAATATTGAAAACCTGAGGAACATCATTGGGTACAGATTGAGAACATGATGAGGACACAAAAATAAAAGAATTCCACCCTCTCACTCCCCCCCCCCCTCTCCAGAAGGAAGAAAGATGAATCCTCTTGGGTGTATGTTCAGTCATCTCATTGGTCTGAGGCATCGTGTCATAAAGATCGAACATTGATTTCTTTAACAGCACATTTCTTTAACAAAAAATAAAGATTGAGAAAGGCTAGGAGCCACTGGAGTAAATGGGAGATGTGGAAAGGGGGTTCTTGGAAGGAAATCCAAGTGGTTGGGATGTAATGTTGCAGTTAAGCAATTGAATGTGGACTTTGACATTAGGGAATGCAATTACACTTACAACCAATGGGAGTTTTTGATTAGATTTCGACACCCGCATAAAGTTCAATTGGTAGGAGTGATATTTCCTACTAATGATGATGGTAGGTGGAGTTGTAACATTGTCATGCACTTAATGGATGGAGATTTGCTTGATTTAATTGATAAACGTTTAGATGAGAAGGAGGGTAGAGGTGTGCCACTTACTCAAAGAGAGTCAATTGACATTATCAAACAAATTGCAAAAGGAATTCAACATTTGCATATGAAAGGGTTGTATGCATGGGGATATCAAATCTAAGAACATATTAATGAATGACCATGGCAATTACATTGATGCCAATGTTTCTTCATTTATGATTTTAGGCCAAGTGGCGAAGGAAGGCGAAGATATTTCCATGATCATTAAGACATATTCCTTTGAAGGAGGGTAAATACCAAATACAAAACTCGAATTAGGTGCAATTTGACGGATGGCTCCTGAACAATTTCTTCACCATGACTTGGGCCATGATAAACAATCTACTGTTACATACTCAGCCAAGGTAGATATATATGGTTTTGGAATAATGTGCTATGAAATTTTGACAGGGAAGTTGCCATTTGATGATGTGCCAACCAATTTGGTATCATGGCAGGTCATAGGCCAATCTTGCCACATGATGTTGATGGAAAGTTGAGGGATCTCATCCAAGCTTGTTGGAATTCTAACCCATCATTTAGACCTACGGCTATGGAAGCATGTAGAGTACTAGATGGTTTGAGGTCTTTTAATACTCACTATAGTGGAGTATTGGATCTTGCAATGAACCCCAAGAAATTCTTGAACAGCACAAGGGCCATACTTCACCACATGATGCATTTCTTTTGCCTCGATGGCCAAAGTGGCTTTAAACAAATATCAAGTGTTGGGAATCTATTTCAATTGGATGGAGTGAAGTCAAGCATGACCACATGTGACATGCAAGGGTTGCCTAAGTACCTTTGCATTGATCCTTCAACAATTCAAATTGTTCGAAGGATATATGGACATGAAGATGATCATGTGCAAGTGATTGAGATCAAAATTGAAAGTTGTAAATATGCTCTCAAAATCTTCAAGAATTTTGAGGGACAAGAGCAAGATCCATCTTTTTGAGTGGAGCTTGATTTTTTGGTCAAATTGAATCATCCTCGCATTGTTCAATTGATAGGATATTGTATAGACCATTTTAGAACATCAATCGTTCTAGAGTGGCTACCGAATGACCTTCGAAAGCTTATTGAGTATTGGAAAGAAACCCAAAAAACAAGACAGCAACTTTCTCAATTTGAAGCTAAAGCTTTGATCATTCAAATTGCTAAAGGCCTGGCACTTTGCATAGTAAACATGTGTTCCATAGGGATTTAAAAGCCAGAAATGTTACATCCATGAACATCCCAATAGTTTGCATGTGAAGATCACAGATTTTGGTGCTTCCCAAAATGTCCAAGCTTCATAACTAGTTCATAGTGTAGGTACTGGCTATTGGAGGTCTCCAGAAATTTTTTAAGCTATGCGAGACAAGCAGTTCAAAGACCATGAACGCTCAAAAAATTTGATTTCTTGATAAGTGGATCTGGCATGCCACCACAACCTTCCTTGCCAGGCAACCCAAATGATCCATTGAACAAGTTGATCACAAGTTGTTGGGATGATGTGCCTGAATATAGACCAACTTTTAGAGACATTGTCATTGAATTGCAAAGCCATATGTAACGTTGCATATTAACATAAAAGTATGTGCAAAATACATTTACCTTCATTAAGGTGAACATCTTCCAATAAAGTACTTGAACAACTGTGTACATGATGTATGTTACACACTTCTAGATCATGTGTAATATTACCAAGTTTTTGTTACAAACTAGAGTTCTTATGTTCAGCCATATGCTTCATTCATTCTAGTTTGGTACTTGTTATCTGCACTCTATTTGTGATCAATTTCTCAGAAACCAACAAAGAAAGTATTGAAACCAACCCTTCTCCAAACCCCTCCAACTTCCAGGTCCCCCCCACTTGCAAAAATCTCTGCAACCAATTGATCCTGAACAGTTCCTTTTCTCCTAGTTGCTGACATCAAGTTTTCTTGCTCTCCTCTTCAGAACACAAAAAAGAAAAAACTGGGGAAGTTCTTCAGAAGCTCTGCATGTGCACCCCTTCTAACTAGATTGTATTTCTGATTCTACTGACCATGTTCTACTGAACATCTGCCATTCCTTAAGTTCAGAAGAGACAAAAGTGCTACTGAATGTCTAACATTCCTTGAACTACAGAAGGAATAACTGTGCTCTGGACATTTACAAATCCTCAGACTGCAGTACAAATAAAAGTGCTACTGATTTAGGTTTGGCAGTCAGGTAGTCCACTTGAATCAGCAGAATTTGCACCAGCAGCTGCAGAAATGATTATAGTCTGGAAAGGATAATTGACTCAAGGATACTCATCAGAGACAAGAAGCCCCAAGGATACTGCAGAAAAATTGTGAAGTGGAGCAACTAGCCACTAAGCAATTCTTTATGCATGAGCAGAAATCACACATTTCATTATAAGTCCTATGACAAGAATGTACATGCCTCAATTAAACTACCTCATGCCAAGAGCACTTTTCAGTTGCAGGTTCAGTAAAACATCTCTGCTGTTGGACACTATGGACTGGACTAGGCAGAAACAAACCAGGATGATTCAGCAAACTTGATCAGGTCACAAACCACTTCATGAAGCACAACTCTGTAGGAGACAGGCATCCATCTTGTGTCCTCATGTCTCCCTCATGTCTGTTCCTGCTGGTCTACGTTCTGTAAATTCTGTAGCCAACCAGACCAGCTCTCTGCTCAACAGTGCAGCTCTGTCTTCAGTGTGCATCAACAGATCTGGATAGACGCACAGTCAGGATGGTAACCTTTTTTGCTCTCAATGTCAGCTGGTGTTTACAGCCAGATTATGATGTGATATATCAAATCTTTATTATTCCATGGAGGGAAATGCATCCTTAACAGCTGATGCAGCAGTCAAATAATTCAATGTGTTTCTCAGAGTCTCCTTCTCTCTCTTCAGGCGGACAGCAGTATCTTCCAATTCTAGCAGCGCCTGCTGCTCCACAGGAGCACCTTCAAATGTGCTGCCCACCCAGAATGAAAAAGGAGTAGGAAACAACTTTTTACGCAAGTCATCTGGGACATCCTTGTCTGGTTTCCCATTGACACGATTGGAAATGCGAATTACATCCTTCATATATGTCTCCACTTCTGTTGCCAGTGTCTCTACATCTTCTGCCTCCTGTGATGGCTTGTCCTCAAGCCACTCTACCTGTGCCACCAAATAGGGCTTGGTGCGCACCATGCTGAGCACTCTGAAACGTTCTTGCCCCTTGCATATCATGAAGAAGCGGTCATCAACCAGTCTTTCATGCTTTATTACTTCTCCCACACAACCAACAACAGCAATTCCTGTGCCCTTGTCTGTATACACCACACCAAACCGCAAATCTGTCTGCAGAAGTGTATGCATCATAATACGGTAACGGAACTCGAAAATTTGCAATGGAAGGATAGCACCTGGGAAGAGAACCAGTGGAAGAGGGAAGATAGGAAGCTCAATTGGCCTGTCTGCATGTGCCTCCTCAGATGCTGTACACTTAATTACTATATGTTGTCTTGACCCCTTATTCCTTTGTGAAAGTACTGACCCTCCTATGTATTCTCCAACACTTTGGTCTCTCACTTGAACACCCTGACTTCCACCAAAAAGCTGATTCCTCCCTCTTTCAACTGCCCTATATTCTGCCCGCTGGGCAAATACATAGTTGCTAAGTCCTCTATGAGACAATATCACCAAACACCTAGGCCTGTGAAAAAAGACTGGAGGTTTGCTGGAAGAAAGGTAGTATGATGAGGTAGCAAGACAGGCAATCATAGATGGTTTCTCATTGCTGTAAGTCCCAGAGTCGCAGAGGAATGCTGGATGCATGAGCTGGGTTGAGGAGATTGCTGTACACATTGTATTCTGAACCCATCACATTGAGAGACATCAAAAAGTAATACAAGATTCATCTGTAAAAATTCAAGATAAAGATTGGACTACATTTCAGCAGCTGTATCCCTTCTAACTGCAGCAAACCCTTTAGGAAGTAAATCACTGAGATGGTGGGCAAAACAGAGAAGTAAGTTGTTGGGAAAGCAAGAGATGACAAACACACAGTCCATGCCATGGATAAAAGAAAAAAGAACACAATCCAAGCACTGAGGGAAAAGGAATGTATGGACAGAAGACAGTTGACCTTCAAATAGAGGAGAGAGCAGGGCAAACCCATCCTGGGTCAAATATACATTAGAATTCAGGATCTTGGTTTGAATGCTGGTTACTGGAGGGTAGGCACATTGTGAATGCACTACTGGAAAAGTAATCATTGACAATCTATGGTTGACCTTGAACAGATAAGAGATCTTGAACACAATCACAAAGGTATGCAAATACAATCTTTGGCTATTAAGCACAAGGCAGACTGGGGGAGTACTGAATAATGCTCCTATTGAACCATGAGGAAATCACAACACTGAGGGTATGTTGCAAGAAATGACTCACCATTCTCATAGGAGAAAGAGTCAATAGAACTTCCTCTGTGCAACTCGATCAGTCCCTGTACACAATGTCTTTCTACAAAGAAGCACAACTACTTGTGCAGTGCTTGGAGACTGGAAAGCTTCAAAGTAGCCTGCTGTCAAATTCCAAGTATGCCTCAAACCCAGACATCACCACCATAGAGCCTGTCATCCAGCTCAATAGACCCACCTCAGTAGTTGTTAATTAAACCCCTAGACTCAACCTGAAAACAGGTAACGACATCTTCTGCAGCATTACTTTTGCCAAAGTTAAGAGGGAGAGACACAATTGGTCTGGCACCCTCAATTTTCTCTAAAGAGCAGTAATAGTGGATATTGATGAATTGCAGACAAAAACCAACTTGCCAACAAAACTACAGAGTCTGAATGTCCTATCACCTAACAGGAACCCACATGGTTGAGGAGGCATCATTTCAAGGCCAGCTCCTTGACTCATTCAATTTCAGGAGCTGTTTGAGTTGACAGTAGCTGGCTCACTTAGGGAATCTACAAAGTTGTGACCCTAAGACCCCAGGAGTGACAATCTTTTCTGTGAGAAACAATCAATCCCTCTACATATATGCATTGCCAGGAATATCATTGGTGAATCTTCCATGCCAATGCCTAGCTGTTTACAGTGCTTGACTTGGATGAGACCCCTAAATTGTCAGCTTACATCCCTCAAAATGGTTTTGGACAGTTCATGTATAACCGCAAGAGACACCCTCTTTGGGAATAATACTTTCCAAACGCTATTGACCATTGCCCCAAGGAATGCTAAGTAGGATGTTTTGTGGGGAAGATTGGGCAGAGCCTCAGAGCAACCCCAACCAGTCAAACCCCAGACATACCTACTCTCCCAGCGCACACACACAAGTGTCCAGGAGAACAAAAATTCAAGAAAAATGCTGCTCCAAACATCCGTCTATGATTCTAGCGAATCCCGCAAACAAACAATCTCCCTCTGTCGTCATCCTACCAGTTAAGGACCTAAAAGACGCTGGATATTCTCAGATTTCCAAACCCCTCACAACAGTTGTCAGCAGTCCCAAGCAGTCAGAGACTTCTTCCGAACAACCACCAGCACTAACTAGATTTCACCGAGACGAAACAAATGCTCCAAAAACTGGAAACAAAGGAAAGAGGGACTGAAATTTTTGGTGGGGGGAAAAAAACAACAGTCTCGAACCATACCCATGCCCTAGTTTTTTTCCCTTTTCCATTCACCCCTATTCCCAAAACGTTACTCCAGAAGCAGAAGGAGCATAGAAAGCTGGAGGAAAGAAAAAGCAGGGTGATTCAACAACAGGTGCCACACTGCAATTACTGATGCAAAAGAGAATAAGAGGAAGGAGGGCAACAAAAGAAATAAGTACCAAATAAACGGGGAGACGAAGAAGGCGATGTAAAACCGCATGATGTCCGTTGTATGTCCTGAGCCTGTTTGGCAAATTCCACAACATGCCGCCGGAATGAAGAAGACGAAGACGAAGAAGACGATGATGATTGATGCGAGGATAGCAACAGGTGGACGTGATGGTGGTGGTGCGCGTGGATGGAACGGCTGGTTGGCTTGCTTGCTTGCTTTCAGCTTCTTAGATAACATGGCCTACGTAAATGGGTTATTACCCATGTGTTGTGTCTTTTTCCAACAATTGCGCTTTCACAAGTGTGAACTGCCTGGAGCGACTGGTAGAAAGTTCAGATAAATGAAGAAAAGAAATGGTGTAGGGTAAAGACACAGGGCGGAGGACATTCCCAAAATAAGGGGCTCAAGGCGTCTAGATAATAAATGAGTTCGGCCTCACGATTCGAAAATTCCCTTTCCCACAAAATGGGTCTTACCCAGATTTCGAAGATGTGAGCCTTACCTTATGTAAACCATGAGGTAATCGTTATCCTAAGCCTGAACATAGGGAAGGGGAGCAAACCTAGTGTTAGGTCCTTTTAGCAAACACTAAGCTAACATCGCTAAACTAACACATGGAAGTCTATCTAGACCTAACAACATCAACCCTAACATTCCCACACCTTTCACACCGCCACTTTCCATCCACGCTAGATAGCTTTAGGTACTTACAACCCCTGTACCACCACAGAAAGTTCTCCCGTGTCCACACCAACTTGTGGCTATGTTTCTTTTTTCACCCATCATCCCACCCAATTGCTCTTGTATCGGCAACGGCTTCCTTTGCACCTCATTTGCCTCAAAGCGCACCTTCATTTCACCTCGTTTTGTAAATTCATTTGATCTCTCTCACATCTATCTTGCAGTTTTTGTTTATGTTCGGTTTGTGTAATTTTCACTTATGTTTGCAATTTCTTGCCTTTTTCTTGCAACACTGTTGTGTTATAGGGCTTTTTGCTTTTGCAGTGATTGTTTCTTGCACCACTTTTATCAAACATTGTATTTTTATTTTTTTCACAATTGACTTTTGCAAGTTTCTATTTGTGTAATTTCTCACCTTTGTTTTTAGTTTCTTGCCTTTTTTTTTGTAGTGTGATTGCCTTGTAATGCCTTGTGTTTTGTAGTGTCAATCTCTTGCATTTCTTCCATTAAAATAACACATTCTTTCTTGCAACTCATTTTTATAGCTTTCAAAAATCTCTTTTTATCATAGATTCATTGCAAGCACTTGCAAAAACACAACTTTGTGTTTGCTTTTGTTTTTGTTTTTCATTGAGCTACTTTTTATTTTCTCGCAGTTCACAATTTCTTCTTGTCATTTTATAAAATTTCACATGATGTTTTGAGGGCTTGCAATTTTCTCAACTCTCCAAGGTAAACTTGTAATTGTCAACAATGGATCAAGCTCCTTCATCAAATTTGACTTGAACCCTCAAAGCATTATTTACATGGTTGCAAGTCAATTTGACAATTTCACTTTCAACTTTTCAAATGGACATAACTAGTGGTAACAAAATTTATTTTGGAAATGCAACCCCATTTCATTGTAATTGTTAGGACATTTCAATAGTTTAAAAAGGGTTCAATTTGAATAAGTTTTGGTTTTTAAACCTTGATCAAAAAATTGAAACATTCTTTGAAACTCCCAACTCCCAAAGTGGGATGCATTGATGATACATAATGTTTGGAAAAAGGTTTTTAATTTTGAAACTATCAAGCAAATTTCTCAAATGGTGAAGCATAGTAAAGCCCTCACTATAAATAATTTATTGATTTTGCCTATAAGGAAAAGACCACACACATCTTCACAAAATTTAAGGATAATTTTTTGGTTCAATGCTTGACCAATGTGGAAATTACACATGTTTTAAAGATGTTATAAGATGTTATGTCATGCCTCTAAAATTGTTATTTGCTTGGATGTATTCTTTAAATAGTAAGTTGTTTATGAATACTTATGTCACATAACCACATATTTCCTTACTTTTTTTCATGTCTAATTTTTTTAGATAGAAGAAAACAGAGAAAAAGAGAGATCATACAAAGAGAAAAGGAAGAGGAAAAGTTGAGGGTAGGATTGATAGAAACAAGATTAAATTCTTTTAAGGTTCATTCAAATGAAAAAAAAAAAAACACTTGTGAAGATATTACCTAGTTTCAAACATTGTTTAAACAACATGCACAACAAAATTCAATGATGAATTTCATTTTGCGAATTTGTCACTATTACAAAACCAAGTTTTTCAAATGGTGCAATTTGATTAACCAACCTTTCTTGATTAATGAACATGTACATTTTGAGGGTTAAATGACATGTGTCTTTTTTGACCAGTGAACTTGACTAATATGACCTATTTGGATATTTGTTAAATCAAATATCCAATCAAATTGAACCAAAAACTAATCACTTGAATAAAAAAATGGCCAATAGGTTGTAGTCAAATAAAACATTTAGTTAAATTGGACAAAAAAATGACATCTTTGGTCAAGATGGCCAATGGCTTTTTAGTTAGATCAAAGATTTTACACTAGTCAAGAAATCAAACTAGATATTATATAGGCTACATAGATAACATAAGTCTACCTACCTACCTAGACCTATTTACTACCTACTTACCTACCTATAATAATAACAATCTTTTAAAAATTGATTTTAGTTTAGGTAGAAATTTGACCAACCAAATGGTCCATTGTTTGATAGTCAAAATGATTAATGAAATAATCTTTTATTTTACTAGAGCAAAAATACCACCCAATCACAATGAACAAGCTCAAAATTGATTTATAATTTAGATTAACATGATAGTTTTTTTGACATTTGTTCAAATGGGTCCTTTTTTACTAGATTTTCAGGTCAAATAAATTTGTTTTTGTAGTAATGTCTGTTTATTGGTTGTTTCTTTCAAGGATGAAATGGATAAACCACCCCAAATGAAAGTCTTTTACATATAAAAGTCTTTTTAGTTTTATTATTGCAAATCTTTTTGTAAATTCTTTGATCTTGTGCTGAAATAATGAGTTTGGTTTGTAAATGTAAAAGATAATTTTAGCATGGATGTTAAAACAAAAGAATGAAAAACATAATTTGCTTAGTAAACTTTTTTTTAATGATCAAGGTCTTGGGAAAAATATCTCTATGGTGGCTTTTATCTTCAATATTAAGGTTTTGGTTGTAAGTGAAAACTTTAGGGTGAAAGCATAACAAAATATATATAAAAAGTTGATGAATTAAAAACAAATTGAAAAATGTGACAATTTTTGGCATAAGTACAAGAAAATAAATTCAAGCTTCATTACAAAATCAGCTATCTTTGCATGGATTTAATATACATTGATTACAAAATTTGAAATTTTTTGAATAATAAAAGTTGAAAACAAGTACTTTTGAAATTGATTGGTCAAAATGGTGTTCAAAAGTATTTTTCATTAAAAAATTCAATGAAATAAATATGTACTAAATTAATATATAAAGATCATTGCATATTCAAGCAAGGAATTGAAAACGATTATATGTTTTCCATGTTAAAACATGCTTGACACATACTTGAAAAAAATTGTTAGATTATGAAAAGTAAATTTCAAATGTTATTTACATTCTTAAAAACTTACTTTCAGCTTACTTTTACAATGCATATTTTAAAAATTAATGCACAATAATAAATAAGTATTTTGTTGTTTATCACGCATGTAAAAACATTGAATGTACAATATTTTTATGTTAGGTTTCATTGCTACTTTTTATCAACTTGACAAGTAAATCGCAAAGGTAAATTTTTTGTATGATTTATCTTATTTTAACATTTAATTCAATAGAAAAATTTCCAAAATAATTGTGATTTTCCTTGTGATTGTTTTGCAACAATGGGCATAGAAAATTTGAAATTACGTTGCTACATCACAAACTTCCAATATCATTAAATTTTAATAGGATAAGTGTGAAAATCATAAAACATTATGTTTGTGCAAAATTTGTGGGCTTCAAAGTGTAAAAATGACACGAAATAAATAAATTAAAAAGTGAATTATATATTTTATAAAAATGATTTGTCTTTTGTACTTGTGATGTTCTAATGTGAAGTATGTACAATTTACATTTTAACTAAATCTAGGTGATTTCGTGATGTAATATTGCATAAAATTATGCAATTTTTGTGTATTAAAATGCATATTCACGTATGTTATTTGCAAAAAATGTTTCATTAGTTTGAATATTTAAGATATTGAATATATACAAATATCGTTTTATTACCATAGCATGGAATTCATACAATTTTTGTACGAAACTATAAAAAATGAAGTTTGCACGAAATTTGTACAAACTTATGAAGCCTAGTAAATTTGTTTTGTAGAATGGTAAGCTTGGGGATTCTTATTTACCATGAGAAAAAAGGACAAACAAAAATGAACAAGGAACGTATGATGTAGTTGTAACAATGTACATGGTTGTTGGAAAGGAGACCTTCTTATACCCTCATAAAATAACAATTTTTTTAGCTTATGCCAATTTGCATGCATGGATTGGTTTAGGATAGTCATGATGAAGCCCAAACCATAAAAAATAGGAGCAACTTGGAATTTATGTGCAAAACATAAGAGGTGTTTGGCTAAAACATTAATCTATAACAATATCACTAACTTGTTTAGATACTTCATTTTTTTGTAATATTTTCCATGGGACATATATCAAAAATTTATCTATTCAAATGTTAAATCCCCATTCAATTAGAGATTAGTAAAACGCTACCAAAAGTTTCATGCAAGTATTCTACCTAGTTTGTTGCATTGAACAGAGGGTGAGAACATTATTATAAAACATGTATTTAGATTGTTATACATACGACTCATTTTTCAGTGGTATATAACAAAGCTATTATAATGATTTGTGATGTTCCTTTGTGGTTTCATAAATGGTGATTGGTGTTGTGTGATAAAAGACAACCATAGAATCATGTTTGTGATGGTTGCAAAGTATTATAAATAAACAAGGATTTTTTTCTTACATATATATATATATAGTAGGTGGGGGAGGGGGGTCAATGGTTGCTATTTATGGGTGGATTTCTAGTGGTGGAGTTTGTTCCCATAGAAGAGCGGTTTGTGATCAATTATTGGAGTAGTATGTTGATTTTTTTATAATGATTGATAAGTTTATTAATGAGTCTTTGAGTGGTCTCATGAATGATAATTTATTAAATTATAATATGACTAGTTCTAGGGTTGTGGTTTTATTAGTAATTTATGGGTGATGAGTTCAAAGGTTTCAAAAGTGGATTTTTGGTTGGGTTATTTGTGGGGTTAGAAGTAGTTTTGTGGTTGGGGGTATGGGTGCGTTTATGATGGTATATAATGTGGTAAATTTACTTCACAATCTCCACCAAAAAATGGTATTATCCCGAAGGTAATCAAATGCATGAAGGTTTCACAATTAGGGCCAAAGTGTCACACCAACACGTGTGGTTCACAATTTTACATGGGTGATGATGAATTATACATTACATTATGATTTTGTTGTTTGGTTAAGGAATATTCAACATTATGGCAAAAAAAAAAAAACTTCATAAACTCACCATTGTGGGGGTCATAGCAACACCTCCCAGGCTCATAGGTGATTTGTTAGCTATTAAAAGTCTAATGTTTGAAGTTGTGCTAGCCAACAACTATGTCTTGTTTTGCAAGTCAACAAACCATCAGAGTGTGAATAAAATGTTGTGTTACATACAACCATAAAAAAACCCATGTTGTCATTGTTTCTTAATGGAACTCCATTTAATGTCATTCTTATGTTAAAATACAAATAACTTCAATGAAAGGCCCTAAGATTATCTCATTGGATTATGGGCATGATTTTGTTCCAAAACAATTTGTAAGATTCCACACCTCCACACCCAATTTCAAAAGTTCTTTCACACAATTTTGAAGTCACATTGTCCATCAAACTAAATTATTAAATATATTCAAAAAATTATTCCAAATTTGAGCAAAGATTCAACTCATGATTTCCCAAATAAAAGATGTAAAACATGTTTCTTTTCATGGACAACATACAACACACATGGCATAGGACCTAGTGGTGCATTCTTTTCATTAAATAAGATAATATAAAATGTTGGATGGAATTTTACTAGTCACATATGTGTGTAACTACTTTCTAGAAAATCAGATTAATTTGAAATGCAATTCAAGTTAGTTGGATTGTTTAATTGAAAGTTGAAATTTATAATTTAATGCACATTATTTGCAATGGGGCATGAACACACTATGGGAGAATCAACATGTTTGAAGAACTAAGGTTCAAAACAAAATTTCATATCTGCAATCAATCTTAATAAACTAATATCAAGTAATGGATGAACTTTTACCATGTATGTATTTACTTTTTAAAAAATCAGACCTAGGACCCTACTTCAAGTAGTTGAATTGTTTAGTTTAGATCTAAAATTTACAATTTGATATCATGTCATTGTACTTGCAATGAAACATGAACATTGTGTAAAAGGGTCCACATATTTTAAGGTTGAACCCACAAAATTTCATGCCTCTATTTAGTCTACATTAGCTAACAAACTGATGATTTCAAACTTTAAAGTTCAAGTCCACGGAATAGATACTTGCATGAAGACGCAAGGCCTATTGTTTTTTTTACATGTAAGAATTATTACAACTAATGGTTTTTGGAGTTGTTATTATTTGTTAACTTGCTAATTTGTTGGTGGTGTTAATGTTGATGGTTGTTGGTGGTACTAATGGTTAGTTGTGGCCTTAATGTTGTAGATGTTGGTGTTGTAATAAATACATATGTTGGTAACCTTGCTCTTGTGGCATAATTGGGACTTATAAAACAAAATCGCTAAACATGTTACATTGGGGAGTAATTTTTAATTATCCAAATTCCAAAAAGTGCAAAATTCAAGCAATCACATGCTATTCCTTTCCATGGACAATAAAATAGATTTCAAGTGCATGCCAATACTAGTATAAAAGCTTCCACCCATATTAATACGAGGGAAAAAAAATTGAAAAAAAAAAAACTTCAAAAAAATCAACATAATTTGAAAAAAAGATTAATTGGTGCACATGTTAAACCCTAATTTATAAGGCTATGCCATAAGTAAGCTCGAATTCATTATAAAAAAAACCAAAAATTGAATTTTTTTTTCCACCATATGAATTCACTACACTTGCAAATATGGTGGAAAGAAAATTTCAATTTTGAAAATGCTTCATAGATCCTAATGGTGATATTTTTGCCTTGGTGCAAGTACTTTTATTGATGGATAGCCCATTGTGGGTTTACCACCAAGAATCATGAAACTAAAGAAGACACAATTTAACATTGAAAAATAAACATTTTATTATAAACTTGAGATTGTGTCACGATAACAATTTCAAGTGAACCAAATTTGAGTTGTTTAGTATGAACAAATTAGCATGATGTGAATTGAACCATTGAGCTTTGGCATCCTTGAAACATGCAAAAAAAGGCAAACCCAAGAGTAAGAACTAGTTTTTTGATGTTTTGAAGAAGGCATCCCTTTGGAGATGGTACATTTGACATTACACCATAGAACACATTAATGTTTTTGTCATCTCCATACACACAACATGGAGATTGCACTTTTCTTCTTTGTTTTGAAAGTAGACAACCCACCTTGTTTACAATTTTTAGAGCATCTAATGTAAACCGTTTAATAATTGGACGTACTTGAACAATGAACTTTATCAATGTTTTGTCCATTTTTATTTTTATTTTGTATTGTAAATTCTTATTGCTAATCAAATACAATAAATGCCTTGTAAAACCCAGTGAAATACCATTCAATTTTGTGCCATGAATAGTTTTTTTTACTTTGTTCTTGGTTTTAAAAATACTAATTTGTTGAAGCCAAGAAATTCATTATTAAGGTGATTGTAGGCATTTGTAACTACATGAATAGTGCAATAGAATTATCATAACATCTGGTGTTTATTACCGACCTTCCATCCATGCAACCATTCACAACTCATAAAAAAGTTTAACAAAATTGGTTCTTTTGATGACATTGTATTAATGAATTTGAAGGAGTTGTCAACAAAAGCCCTCCTTGTGTGTATGTGAATCCCAAATAAGGGGGTAGTTTGAAGGTGAGGTGTCATTTAAGGCAATTTGTGTTATTTGGTTTACGTATGTGTGTGAATAGTGATAGTTGTAAGTGTCAATATGGTAGTGCATGACAATTGTCAAGAGTGTTAGTTTAGTTATTTAGTTAAGTCTCAATTAGATTAATGTTGAGCTAGGTTATTGTAATTAACTATGTTTTAGCTTAGAACCAATTTAATTGTGAAGTAGGTTCGAAATATTTTGTGGTCGAAATATGATTTCAAATTGTGTGCTTTGAAATAATTTTTGGTGATTTGAGATTTAAAAACACACAAGTTTGTTGTTGTAAATTTTCTATGTTTTTATGTAAGTTTTATTGTGCCACATGGTTTTGTGCGTATTTCATTTTCATGTTTTGAGCTTGGATTCTTGTTGTTTATAGGTGAGTAAATCCTTTGGTTTGGACTCGTGTTGTGTGTGTAAATGGTTTGGGACTTACACTTTGTAAGTGTAAATCCCATAATGAAATTTAGTTACACTATGTGCAAGTGTAAGTGTATAAAATTGATTTACAATCATGTAAGTGTAAGTGTAAAAATAAATTTATTTATATAGTTTTACATAGTTTGATAAAACAATGTAAATGTAAAAATATATATATTTATATAATTTTACATTGCTCTATGAAACAATATAAATACATAACAATATAAAAATATGTGATTTTTACTTGAGGAGATTCAAAAAAAAAAAAAACATTAGCATTCAAGGGTGGGGGGCCCTCAGTTTTTGTGGTGAATTGAGTTTCACCTTGTCTCTCCTTTTTCTTAGCGCCTCCATTATTGCTCCTACTTGTAAAGCCACTATAATTACTCTTGAACCTTGAACAATTTAGGGTGTTATTTAATTGACATGTGTGTGGACAGCAATAGTTGTAAGTGTTCATATGATACTGCATCACGTTGAAGATGGATGCAATATCAACATAAGGGGAGTTGCAAATCAATTTATTTTTCAATAGTCGTGTGAATTTGTTGAAGAGACACACAATGAAGAAGCCTTGAAACAACCAAATTGACAAACAACTTAAGTTTCCAAATTGGTATTTTTGATCTCTCTTACTCCCTATCATTATATGGTCTATGGCTTGCATCAATTATTGTTCAATTGCTCTGTTCAAGCAAAAGATACTTTTGCAGGTGCTATTTCCCATGTCTTGCATGGCCTTCATAGTTTGAAATCCACATCCAATAGATAGACAGATGATGACAACAATACAACTCGTATCAATGTGGTGCTTTTCCTGGGATCAATCAGCCTGATGGGATGGGATGCATGATTTCTTTAAGGGAGATTTCACTGAATGAACTGTCTGGCATCTCTGACTGTGGATGCCAGCAGTAGGCAGTTAGTTGTCATGTTCTTGATGACCAGTACCAGTTTGCAAGCACAAAGAGTGAGGATTTGCGTTGCAGTGTCCATGAATTCATCACATGCACAAGGTGTTTTTCAGCTCAGCAACCAGAAGATGTAGGTGATCTGAATGGGAACTAGGTTAGGGAGATTTGAGTTTATATAACTCCCAATTGAACTATCTAGTAATCACTTCTTTTGCATGTATAATTCTTCATCTGTTTTGCAATTATGGACAATTGACAGCCAGGTAGAGTAAAACTGAAATTAGACCTACAGTTTGTGGGCAATAGGTAGATTAATGCTGATACCTCCAATTTGATGATCCAGATCAAGTAAATGCACATATCTCAGGCACATATGGTTATGTAGGGTGCTCTGCTCTACATTAAAAAAAACTTCCACAAAATTGCAGCAGGCTTGGTGCAGAGAGAAGACTTTTAGCATGTGCAAAAACCCCACCCCCAACCACCCGCCCCCTGCTCCCGCCCCCTCCTTTCAGGAGTATTGAGGCACCAAGCTACATGTGTCTCTGCTATAGCAACTCCAATGTGGAGCCATTTCATATTTTGTTTGTCATAGAACCTAACTGTACTTTCTCTTCAAGTCATTTGTTTCTCCTTTTGTGCCCTCCACATCCAACCTCAACTTTTGCAAGGTTGAAATTTGTGCTAGAGATTCAATATCATTGGTTGTCCTTGAATGTCAAGTGATCAATCATAGATTGAGGAGGAAACATAGATGAATATCTGACCAGATACTTTGAGGGATGTGTACATGGAAGGAAGGGAATTCATTCTGAGGATTGGGATTGCACTCATGAAAATGGAAAAATGTAAATAACATTCATTTGAAGTTGACAAAGCACACTATCACTTATGAAAACTCATATGTATTAGAGAATTGTTCATCATAAAAGGTACAAATCATTTGAAGTTCCAATTTGCATCTTTTCACCAAAAGATGACCATTGACATCATAAAAATGACAACTGTACATGGTGATTCTTTGTTTTTGGGGAAGTGGCCATTTTGATGGATCACAAGATCAATTGTGGATTCGACAAGATGATACATTTTTTTTATTATCCATGTACATATGGACCATAATCATTAATCTGAAACATGTCCATATCTTGTCTTTAATCATCAGCAGAAAGCAAATCAAGCAAATTGCATCTTCAAAATGCCATTTCGTGTTAAAGAAAACTGTAAGTTTTGATCAAAGCCACAGTAGCAGAAACTTGGGAAAGAGAAAGGGAGAGAAAGAGGAGGGCAATTTCTGCCACATGTAGGTGGATTCGCAGACTAGTGAGATTAAGCATAAAATATTTTTAGCTTAATTTGGGCACTGTAATTTTGCTACATCTTGCAGTTCAGCCATAAAAAATTGTGTCCACATAAAGGATTTGCAATTAGTGAATGGTGAAAAGCTGGAAGATTTAAATCAGTATCTAAGCGTACAAACCCCAACTCCACACTTTGGCTACAACAGTTCTTATTCTTCTGCATATCAGCAATACTTTACCAATTTGGATGGCCCTTTGATCTCATGAGTAATAGAATTTGATCTCAATGCTATTACTCAATCTAGACATCCCGCGTAGACAAACACATAACTTCTTCTCTGGGTAACACTACCACCTGAGGCACTTAAACTTAGCAGGAGGTTTACCTTTTGTTCACAATAAAAAGTGAGAAGAAATTTTCCTCTAAATCATTCTATAAACAGGGGTTGCAACTTGCAACCTTTCCAAGGCACTGTAACCACTTCACTTCAGCAATTGTCAAGGCTAGAAAACCCCACTTAATACAATATTTTCTATTGATAGTACCAATCCCTGTCTCAATATATCCAGAGTTTCTGTACACCTACCTTGGCAGCACCCTTGCATATGGGCTGGGTGGTGTGCTACTCATCAAGGTCCTGTGCTTGCATATATTCCTGAAAAGATCTCAGATGGTGTTTTCATATCAACTATGCAATCAGTATACACAACAAATGTTCAATTAGGAACCAAACCCAATCTATCCACAAACTGCATAAATTATTTCACAAGATCACAACTTCAAAGTCTTGTTTTCCACTCCCTTGTGGTCAGGGAGTATGATACACTAGTAATACAAACAAGCACCTGGTCGTCACGTATTCGCTCTGCCCCTTATGGCAAGTTCAAACCAGCAACAACAGTTAAAATAAGATATGTTCCATGAAATACTTCCCAGAAAATGAGCTCATAGTTCACAGTAACACATGGTGAACATTCCTGAAGTGGGTGGTGGAAACTACATGGTCTCATAGTCTCTCCCTAACAAGGTGGGACAGCAAATACGGATGTAAGTTTGGTAAGCGGGAGGCACTAGGAGTCGAGATAAACAACATTATGCTCTACAGGTGCACGACCTACATGCAGATGGTTACCAGGAAAGTCAGGGTCCGCGTAACCAATAGCTATGCCACAAATGATGGCCAACTCCGGCTGAATGTTTAGCTCCGTGCGCAGTATGTCGGAGTAGCCCGCTAGCGATACCTCACAGATGGTGCCTAGGCCGCGTTCGGTGAGCGCTAACAGGAGGGTTTGCACATACATTCCAACACTCATATCATCCGCACGTCCCAGATCTTGGTGTATGCAGATGATTGCCACCACAGGTGCGCCAAAGAATTCGTAATTGCGTAGCACTGCCGCGGCTCTGCTTGCTTTGTCCTCCCGCGCAATCCCCATTGCTCCGTACACTTCTGCTCCCAGTTCCTGTCGAAAGTGCTTAAACTCCTCCGGTAGTTGAGGGATGTTGGGGGCCGCTCGCTTGGCTTCCGTGATCAACGCCTCTTTAAGTCGATCTCTTCGGACTCCGTCCGCAATCAGGACATGCCATGGCTGGATGTTGGAATTTGACGGTGCGAACTGCGCTAATGCCAGAGATTCGTTGAGCAAAGTTCGTGGCACCGGTGTAGACAGGAATTTGCGAGTCGAATGCCGGGCTTTGACAAGTTGGTCAAAATCAGCCATAGGTTCTCAGCCCTCCTAGAAGAAAAGGCGATGTCGATTGTGTTTCCTCTTAGACTATTACGGGTGGACTCAGCAAAGAATTACTACTACAGCTCTGAAAAAAACTAGTCCTTCAGCAATTGCAGAGCAGGCTGGACAAGGAGAGCTATCCCTTGAAATCGTCAACTAAGAGTTCGACTTCACATTTGGAGCGGGCTTTTTTCGCTCGCATAAGTATTAAGTACCACTCACTCAGTCACCTGGAAGGCATCTTTGCAGTAGCCTGTAAGTACATAATGGAGGCAATGGACCACACCAGGATTTTTTAAAAATAAAATATAAAATGTCCCCAAGTGGCAATAGGACAAGTCCTCTGATATGCAATAGGATATGTGTTAGGCTTCTTCTGTAATTTTGATAGGGGATTAAGTGGCTTCTTGATCAACAACCAGTTTTTGGCAAACATGGATATTTCAAAATAGCCCTAAGTGGTTATAAGAAATAAGTTCAAGTGATGTTCACAATTTTTTTCAAGTCAATCTAACTAGCGCTCACTAAAAAAACTAGTGGAGAATGTGGCTCCATTGTTGAAAAGGAAGGAAATAAACACAAAAAATGATATTAATACATCCAAGTTCAAAATTTTAACTGTACAAATCAAACACGAACATTTAGAGGGGAAGTTGAACCCCAATTTGATATCAAATTTTGCCTAATGCAATTCAAAGTCCCATCCATCACATCCAAGTGTCAATAAACCTCATAACCTCTTAAGGGACCAAACACAATCACGATTCACCAGACTTCTCCAAATTGTGAAAGCATGAACATTGGAGGCTTGGGTTGTGAGAAGAGCATAACTTGCTAAGTAGTAGGATCAATCCAAACTTTCTGATTTTTCCAAGTTGTAGTGACCTTGTGATAAAAAAAGTTAATTTGAGTATAAAATTCTTTTGCAAACATGCAAATAGTTATTCCCAAATGCTAATTTAATTGGTTATGCAATTTTTCTTTTATGAATGCAAGTGCGGAGAAAGTCCTTTCATCTTTTACAAATCCAAACATTGACAACACTGCAATTTTAGCATGCTTCAAGTATTCATTAGCCGTTGAGTGAGCAAGCCATTGTTGGTAATTGTCACCCAATACTTTGATCATTGGATTAATATCAAATGGTTTAGCCATGGCCTTTGGCGCTTGCATCTTCATGGCAAGCTTAAAGAAACACATTGATAATTTTAAATGGCTACCATTCAAAGGTTTTGCAACCTACAATAGTGAAAGTTTCACCCACTTTGAAGGATTGTGGTGGAATTATTTTTCACCACATTTGAAAACATTTGGAAGTGTTCATGTTGATAGTTAATTATAAGATTGCATTATTGTTACAAAGTTTTAGATGAAGACATCTTTCCATTATGCAAATTTGATCAAGGCATTGATTGCCTTCAACAATGATAGTAAATAAGACAAACCTAACAATGTGTGTAGATCACAAAGGAAGTCTAGATTCAACCTTGTTTGAGCAACATAAACATTATCCTATGACCAATGTCTTTTACTTCACCATCACATGTTTCAAAGGCTCTAACATGTTTATCCATGGAGGTTTCACATTTCGCAAAATTTTTAACCTCTTTGTTCCTATGATATCGGCAAGTTTAATGAATTTCAAATGTTGCTTAGGGGAGCTAGAGAAATATGAATACAATGATTGTAAGAAATCTTCCAATTTAACCACCATGGGTAAATTTGACAAAAGTTGAACATCAAGATTCATCTCATGGGTCATGCAATATTGTCCCATCATGTAAGGATAATATTCCTTCTTCAATTGAAATGTCATTCTAGTGTGGTTACCTTCGAGAAAGGAGGTCCTGTCAACATTAAAACAAATGAGCCTTGTGTCTATTTCTTTTTTAGTTAAACCCCCTTGTTACATGAGGGATTTAACAATTGCAATAGTAAGATTATCTACATTTCCACCTTCAAAAAATGTTGAAATGTGAATAAGATTTTTTTTACATGCATGCATCACATACACATGTATTGAAAGCAAGATTGAATGTCAATGGTAATAATTTCATCTACACTCAAAGAAAGAAAACTTGCTTGAACTACAACAATTGCTCACACATGTAATTTGTCATCTCTCACCTAGACCCATCATACCAATGTTTAATGGGATTGACAAAACAATTTAGTTATGCAAATAAGTTTTGCATTGTCATGATGGAAGGGTGCTTGCAATTGCACACATCAATGATTTGTAAAAATTTGGTGATGCCATCAATGTTTTTTGAACTCATTTTCCTTTTATCCCTTTCGTAGGCCTTAATTTCCATGAGCCTTTTTGCAAAAATTTGCACCAAAAAAAAAATTGTTATATTACATGGATGAAATTCAATATGTATGAGCCTTGAGGATGAACTTCATTGAATCATGAAATCATATATGAAATTTGATAACATGGATGATGAAAAACATTACATGAATGAAGACATTGATGACATGAATGAAATTGTGTTCATGGATGGAATCAATCATATGAATATGGTGTTGATTGTGTGGATGAATTTCACATGGACAAAATTAAATTCATCAACAGACAGAATCATGTTCACTATATCAGGTTCTATAACTTTGATGCACAACCTTAAAGCACTAAAATTCCACTTTAATTAAAATTAGCATGGACCAAGCTACACAATTCAAGGAGTGAAATCAAAAGAGGTCCAAGATGTTGTGACAATTTGCGTAAGACAAGACAACAACACATCAGTTGGTGATGTAAGAAGGTATCATCCAGTTGTTGACACGTAAAGGTTGCCTTATGAATTCCCTCAAGGGCCAATGCATGACGTTGGTAGTGATGTTAGCTTGGACATGATAGAAGAAGAATAATAACTCTGGGTTCTCAGCCGCTTGAAGAACACATCCGCAAAACATCATTACTGGGACCCAGGAACCTCGCGGGCTCTGGGCATGCAGCCCGCACAAATGAGAAGTTAAATGGACCAACTTCCTCCGAAGACACACCAGCATTGACTTGAAATCATACAAATTTTGGGGTGATTTACGCTTCCATCATAATCCATGACCACAGAAACTCTGCTCTACTCCAGACATCAGACACGTGCAAAAGGCGTTATGGCAATAGCGACCGTCGATTGGGCATGATAGGGTAAGAATACTAATTCTGGGTATTGCAGTATGCAGCCCCATGACGAAAACGCCAGCGGAACGTCATCACTGGGCCCCACAAACCTGGCATATTCCACAAAAAGTCTGCACAAAAGGAAGGCTAAAGTGAAACTGCATGTGGTGCATAATCCTTAGGTGACCAAGAACCTACACTGGTAACATTGTCAAAACCCTGGAATTTTTGGTTGCTCCTAAACATTGTATATTTCTGGTACTAAGACGAAATCAGGATCTCCTAGTAAGAGATTGCAAAAATGAAAGATTCAAATATGACATTTTGAACATGTCCATCTCTGAAGGTTTCCTCTTCATTATCTTCTATATCTTTCGTTTTTATTATCCTCACATGAATTTTAGCTTCTCTAGGAAACACCCCTGCATGAGGGGAAGCCTTTCCATGTTGCAACACTTTTAGGGAGTCTTTTTCTGCCTTGTCAATTCCAAGTAATGTTCCACCGTCTAGATCTGCCAGCTCCATAATGTTCTGATCGAGTTGTATGTTCATCATTTTCCTTTTTCTGCCTTTTTTTTATTTTCATTTCTTTTACTTACAAAAGCCTGTTTGCACAAGTGCAATTTCTAACCTAATTCTGCATGTCAGAACATTTGAAGTAAAAATTCAAAAACACTTTGCAGTTTTATTATTAAAAAATCTGATAAAATCAAAACAAAATTTTGAAAATGAATTCATTTGCAAACCACCTTTGACTTGGCAATATCACATTAGATATAGATTTCTGCCAGTTTATCAGTCATTACGTTATAGATTTGAACTGAAGAGGATTGCAAACTCTGTGTTCAATATGCAAGATTTGATCAGTAAATTTTAGAATGTATTGTGAATCCCTCAAAAAGAAAGTATTTGGGTGTTTTTCCATGCATTGTGACTGCACCTCATGCATACCCAGCTTGCCACAAGAGATGACCTCATAGATATTGGGAGAGAGAGGGAGTATACAAAAAGCATGTAAGGTAACCAAACAAATGTTGTGTCAGTTTTGGCCAAATTACATTGCCATGGAAGGTGGCCCCAATTCATCTCTAGGCCACATTCTGCAGTAGCAATTGGAGAGGGAATCAATAAATAATAAATACAGAGGTTTTCACATGTGTGCCATGCTTTTGTTATTGAACACTGAACAAATTCAGTGAAAATTGGGTTGCTGAGTATGCATATCTTGCTGTGTTCTAAGGAGCTGTTTCCAGAGATCAAAGGGTTCCTTGATGAGCTGTGCATTTTTCTTGCTGACAAAAGCTTTAAACAACTCATCAGTGACTAATCTCTCAATAGGCCAGAAAGGATGGTTACACTCAGCTAGAAGATCAGACAATACAAAGAGCACACTTTGAAACACGCAAAAGTGGAATGAAAAATCTTATGAGATGAAGAGTTCTGTAGAATCTCTACAACTCAAGACCAGCATCAGTTCCATCTGCAAATGTGACACACTTGAATACCTTACACTGAGGACAGATGAGAACCCCAACCTGCTCACGATAAACCAACCAACAAGAGCACATTCCATTAGCTTACTGGAGGTTTAGTTACTTATGTGCACTTGAAGAATGCGCACTACCAAACCTACCAACCTTGAGAACTGTCTTGAGAGCTCAAACAACACTCTTAAAAGGAGTTGTGTTTGATTTTAGCAGAGACAAGAACTTACAGCTCGACAAGTAGGACAGCGTCGGTAGAATCGGTTGGCCCTCACTTGCACATTTGTTTTTTGGCCATTGCAAAAATCACAGAGTAGCCAGCCCCTGCCTTTGCATGAGTCACAAGGAATGTTGGGCTCTGTCTCCCCCTGATATTAGGTGCACCATTCCTTCAGTAACAGAGTTCTTCAACAAGGGCTGGTAACATTTGTTACTATGGAACAGGTCACATTGCAACTCTCATTCCTGTGAAAAGATCAGTAAACTCATAACAGGGCAAATGGACCTTGAACAGACAGCTAGGGTTCACAATGTATACCGATTTGATTCTGCTGAAGTAGTTATCCTCTGGTGGGCCATTCTCAACACCTGCAACAATTCCAATCTTGTCACAACTTTCACACAAAACAAGGAGGAGTAACCAAAACTGCAAAACCAAGATGACACAAATTTGATTTCTTACCAAGAGGACCCCTTAACCCTAAACCCTCAAATTAGTGGACCTCTATACCTAATTCTAACTCTCTAACTCAATTTCTTCTTCTGAACTCCGCACCTCCACCCTTTGCTTGCAAAACCCTAATGTTGTTCATTCCTGTCACATGTGCTACACCAAACCCATAAGTTTGTCCTCCACAATGTCCTGACATAAAATTCCACAGTAAAATTCAACAATGTGAGAACACCAAAAATCCTACTGTGCACTTTTGCACAAGTTCTACCATGCATCCAATACAAACCCTTCACTCAATCAACAATCAGGTCAAAGAATCCAGATTCATCACAAAACTACAGAATGTGTATGCTGCTGAAAATATAGACAGGATCACAAAACCTGATGAAAGTTGCAAAATTGAACCATGAATTGGGAAGGCTATAAACAATCTGTAGAAAGAGAAGAGGGTTTACAGTTTGCACATTACTAAGCATACATGGTGCAGTTTTCTAGGTTTTCCACAAATGTGGTCTGCTGTGTGGGACAGGCACATTGGATTGATTGCAACCGTGTTGCAAGAGATTTATTGCAACCAAAGAATAGAGACATGTGAAATGATAGACCATTGCTCTAGTCTTCTGGTGTGCAAGGCATAATTTTTCTGCTCATCCAATAGTTCTCATGCACTACTTTGGAGATTGTCATTTTTTCTCTTCCAGTGCTCAACAACAACAAACATAGTTCAACAAGAGAACCTGATTTGCAACCCTCCTCTTGATTGTCTTTTGATTTCTCATGGTTTCAATACTCCTCTTGATTCTCTTTGATTTCTCATGTTCACACTTGTATGGTCGTGAAATTCACAATGTATGTCTACGCTACAGAATCAAAACCGAGTGCTCGTGAATTTCGTAATGCAGCCGAAGGCCGTTGACTGTCCATTGAAATTGTGAAGGCGAGGAAGATATGGGGAAATGGGAAACATTCGAAATACTCAGAAAAGAAAAGGGAAGAAAAGGAAACTTGAAGCTTACTGGAGACAAGAACATTGCGGGGAGCTGCTCGACTGAAGAACGAGCATCCCAAATGGCGATGGCTAATGAAATCCCCCATCGCTGCCTTGGGTCGGCCTGCTTTTCTCCCTTATCTATCTGTTTCTCTGTTTCTGGTCCTCCTCAGTGCGAGGGTTTTTTTACCCAATTTTGTGATGTAGCCAAACTGGCGATCATCCACAAGAAGATTTAGCCAAATTTGGCCACAAAGCACATGTGAAAGTACAAAAAATTAAGATCTGTTTATATTTTGGCTACATGAAGGAACCTGATGTAGAAAGCTGGCGATTAATTTTTCTATTTTTTTTTATTGTGATCCTTGTTTCAACCTTCGTTTTATTTTTCTATTTTTGGAAATCTGGCGAAATTTGGGCCAATTTTTTCACAAAAAATCCTTTGTAGGTGTTGAAATAGGCGGGGTTGGACAATGCAAAATCTGGATAATGGCTGAGGGTTTCTGCAGGAAAAAATATGACATCCCTGGAAGCACTTTCACAAGTGTTGAGTTGTAGCTAGCATTTTTTCCTGTGTGTAACGGCAGGGGCAATCCCAAAAGGTGTGCTGAGGGTCATCGGTGTCCAAGGTCTGACCATTCAACATGCGAACAGTCACTTGGAGGGAAGTTTTCTGACTATAGTATTACTAAGCATATTCGAAGTGTGTAGAGGGTGAGGAATGGATGTTTTTATGCATGTGTGCCACATAGTCTTCTGTTCAATGGATAGTATATACAACTCTAGAGAGTTCATTTTGGTGTGGAGTTATTGGTTTTGGTCTTTGAACTAAGTTTAATTGATCTTTACAAGAAGTTCTGTCCTTCAGTGACAAGTGAAATTATGCTCAAAGTGATGGATGGGTGTGTAGTGTTTAGGTTTAGAGAAAGTTGGATTTGTGAACAGAATTGGTCAATAATCAATGTGGGAGGTTGCAGTGAGGTTAACATTGGTCTTCAGAGGTCTTATCCAACATCAGGGTCTCACGTGCCAAAGATGTCATGCTGCCTTTCCTCTGCTATGGGAACCACACATGTTGCACAAGAAGTTTGCCTTCCAACCTTTTGCAGCCCATGAAGGTGTAAAAATATGGACTGAGAAAATATACTCACTCGGGATGGCAGCAAAACTCAAATAGCTTGTTTATAGCTTTCAGTGCAATAGGTGCAGTGTTCTAGGAGACACAATTTTAAAACTAGCTTGATAAGCTCAGTGCACTAAATATGGAAGCCACTCCTTTTGCATGTTATTTGTTTTTGGCTATTGCACATGACATTATCACCTTGCTAGTAAAGGACCACCATACTTGAATTGCTTAGTAATTGACTCACATCTTCCAGGACTAGAGTCAATGTTATACTATTTCCATAAGTCCCAGCAGAGAGAGAATCCAATGCACATGGAACACAAGGCTGCATGTCTACAATGTGCAGGCAATCAAAGCAACTCAAGGGGGCATGTGAACTATGAAAATTGACCTATTTTTGATTGGCAGTTGTCACCTTCTTCAGTCACATATTGGACCTCACCTTCAACTAGCAATGTTTTCATGAGTCCATATTCTGTTACTGATGTAGCATGAACTATATGGACAATTAATCTGGTATCTCACATGCTGTTGTACAGAGAATGACATGACTTTTCAAAATGAGTACAATGAATCTCTTGGTGGCATCAGCATACTTGTAATTTCTCCTCAAAGCCTTGGCAAAGGTCTAGTCTCATGAGTTGTGACTCAAATTGGCAACCCAATGACAGATATTAGCCGATACATTCTTTGCCCAACAGATAGGTTGGCAGAGTCATGCTCATTGCATTTTCCCCAACCCTTTCTGTCTTCTATTGCAGAGTCTATAGCTGATACATTCTTTGCCCAACAGATAGGTTGGC
>Ga0116231_10002480_pt1 | contig 38614 bp, 30 predicted proteins | sample S1TSphgellanicum_2_FD_89695 | JGI IMG/M metagenome (GOLD analysis project Ga0116231, IMG submission 89695) | Host-associated microbial communities from peat moss isolated from Minnesota, USA - S1T2_Fd - Sphagnum magellanicum MG | ecosystem: Host-associated > Plants > Peat moss > Unclassified...
GTGCCGTGGAGAGGCACAAAGTATACTATATGGGGGAAGGTGGTGGCTTCCCCCGAGTCCGGGTTGTGGTGAATTAGGTGAGTCCAGAGTTGCCCGTGGCTTATCCTAGCACCAAAGGTGCTCCAGAATGTGAATTAACCAACTTGTTGGTTGGTTTGATGCAGGTTCGAGTAAGTGAATAACTTGTCACTCTTCCTAATCCCATCCCAGAGCTTTAGCACGACCCTCTACCCCTTCTAGTGTTGAGAGCTGGGAGTGTGCTTCAAGTTTTTCACAATTCCGTTGTGAGAGTAACTTAAACCCAACTTGAGTCTAACTAGGGACTTGGGAGCGCATCATAAACTCAACCAAGATTAGAAATGGATGGGTCCACTTGAAGTTAGACCCAACTCAATGTAGGGCTAAACATAGCCTAGTGGGTCTTAAACAATGTTTGGGTGGGTCTGGTTCGTAGGTTTGCAATTTAAGTAAATAAAAAAGGGAAATGTTCTCCCAAGTTTGAATTTGCCACCAGTTTGGTAACAATGACTATCCAAACCATTTGACTAGATTCAATTTTTTATTCAAACTAATTTATGTTCCTTTTATATTTAAATATGAATGCCAAACTTTTGCAACATTTCAAAATGGGGTTGCCAAACCCTTTTACTTAAGAATAAGTAGATTTGTTTTCCTTCCTTATGATTGGGCTACTTTTTCTCCCTTTTTTAGTTGTTATACATTATATTGTTAGAAATGTAGGTTATTAAATAAGGTTTAGGTAGGGTTCAAGTAAGGTTTTGGGTAGGGTTTATATAGGGTTTAGGTATGGCCAAGGTAGGGTTTTTGGTCTAAATTTCTAAAACCTTAAAACCCATAATTGACTTTGGATTCAAAATTGACAAGGCCTAAAACTATCGAATTCCGGAACAAATCATTTTAAAGACTTAACCCAACCTAAAACTAGTGGGTATTTTCTAAATTTTTTACTAAACTCAAAATTGACAAATCTTGCATATATATATAAATATATAATTGTATTTGATGATTATTTTAATTATTGTTGTTGGTTTGAAGTTTGAACCAATGTTGGTTGGTTTTAAATTGAATAAGGGAACTAATGGTTTAAGGTGTGATCATAATCAAATGACCCAATGCCCATATCAAATGACCAAAAAACTATCAATTTTCGCAAACATATTTATGTTGCGCCACTTTAATGTCATGTTGATCAAGGAAATTTGTGTTAAATGATTTACATGAATGTTAAAAAAAAAAAAAAAATTTTAAATTTAATCAATTGAGTTTTGATTTTAATAAAGGATTTTTGAACTTTAACACCCCAAAATTAGTTTTATGAAGCACTAGGCTAATGAATTTTTTAATAAATAAATTTTGATAAGATTTTTTTTGAAATGATGATAACCTACCATCCACACCTGAAAAGCACTCATAATTAAAAAATATAATGCTTGAAGTTTTTAAAAATTCAAAATATAATTTTAGAATGTTCAAATTTGAATAATCATTTATTAGATGTAAATGGATCATGATGTGTATGTCATATGAAAAAAGTTGTGGCTTATGATACAAAAAATTAAAGCTTAAAGTAGTTAGATCATATTTTAACCTGATTTGAAATTATGATCTTTTCAATATGAAATTATGTAGAATCTATCAAAATTTGTGCACTTTTAAAAAATTCATAGTTATTAAAAAGAATCAACACAAGTAATGTAATTTATTGGGGTAATTTTAATTATTTAAAAAAATGTTGCAAAAAAAATCCCTTTTATGAAAAAGTCAGAATGTTAAAAAAGAGCCCCTTTGTGGTTGAATCCTTTGTCATTGTTGATTAATTTGATTATGATTGCACCTTTCAAAAAACTTGACTTATCCCCAAAATTGACAAGTTTTATTTTTTGAAACTTGCTACTAGACCTAGAACTGATGGGTCTTGCATTTTAAAAAATATACAAGAAAAAAACCCAATGGTTTTTTAAAAATTTAACCCAATTGGTTCAAACTAGTGATGTGACTCTAAATGTCAATAGCCAATATACATGGTGTGTAAATCTTGTGTAGGTGTAAATGAAATCATTTACATTTACATGTTTGAACTATTTGCATTTACACTTACACATGAGTAGTGTAAATATTTGTTAGATACACTTACATGGTGCCATGTAAATGTTTTAGGGTTCGTGAATTTACATGTATTATATACCTTTAATAGGTATACTTACTTGTAATCCATACTATTTAGTTGTGGGTACATTTAAATATGGGTGCATGCCAAAGCTCAATGCTTTTTTAACAAGTTGCCACTTTGATTGGCCCATTGCAAAAACATCATGATGTTTTTAATACTCTCCAAATAGAAGCATTTTCTACCAATATGGGACCATGTCTATTTTTCCCTTTAGTTGCCTATATATAATAGAAGAGAAAACCTTTAAGCAAAGGATATGGGACAAATTGTGGTGTTATTATAAGGAATATTTTGAAAACACATTTTTGAATGCATTTTGCTTCACCTCATTGTTTGAGTAAATTTTATTCCTAATTTTGTTCGTTGTTATTTTTGGCCTAATACTTCACAAAAGCTTGGATACTTATTATGATATATGTTAATTAATTTAACTAGTTTTCATGCATCCCAAAACACAAATGTTATTATTAGTATTATTATTTGTTTTTTTGTCTTTTTTTTGTGCAATGGATAACTTTGATTGGCCTATCACCTAAAACGTTCTAAACCCAACCCACCCATTCAAGCTTCAAAAACATGTTTTAAGACTATTTTAAATGGACACATAAAATCATATAATTGTAATTATTTTACATTTACATTGTTATATACCATATAAAATAGATCAACACAATTTTACACTTACATGGAATGTAAATAAATTTCATTATGACATTTACACTTACATGCAATGTAATTCCTAAACCATATACATACACAACACTAGTTCAAACTTCAAAACAACAACAATAGTTATAATAGGAAATGTTCCATTAAGTTCCCAAGAACATAAATTCACATTTTAGAGTAACACTTGGTGAACAACATTGTTGAAAATGTGGGACTAAATGAAAACTTGTAGCTTTCCCTTACAAGGAAAGAGAGCCAACAAACCAAATCATTAGGAATGATGATGTGACCTAAAAGGGAACCTAAGTTGAAAAGGGGAAAAATTCACTACCTTAATTTGACACTTGATGTGTCCAATTGATCATTTAGAGTTATGGTGATCATACTTTGTTCCAAATCACTTTTTTTTTTTGGGTATTATGTTTACAAGGGCTAACATTCATGAAGAAGGGAGGAAGGTGGGTGGTTGCCAAGTTTGTGTGTTTTAATGGTGAACTTACAAGCTTATTGTTTTTGTTTCTTGGTCATCATGGTAGATAAGAATGTTTTGGCTTCGATTGGTTTAAATGATTGTGATGGTGGGAAATTGGCATAGTTGCAACTATAAGGAGTGGGATGTTGCACAAGGCAAGGCATTTTTTGTTTTTTGGAGAAAGTTAAATATCCTAGTTAACTTTGTTTTGTTTTTGGGTGGTTGTTTGGATTTTTGATGCACCTATGAAAATAATTCTTGTGGTGTATGCTTTGGTCTCCAAGTTTTTGCTAGGTTGGAAATTTAGTTTCTAACTAAGATGTTAGGATGGATTGTTGGTGAATATGATGAGGAAATAAGTGGGTTTTAGGGAGGTCTTGAATTGGCAATATCTCAAAAGCAATTGTGCTTGAGTTGCATACTTTTGAAAAGTGAATTCTAAGATGGGATTGAAATGAGTGCCCTTGTGGGGCACTCAGAGATACATAAGAGTTGTAGTTAATCTTGACAAGAGTGGGCAAAAATGGGGAATTTATGCAATTATTAGGCAAGGGGTTGGTTGCAATTCTTCCCTTGTGCAAGCTTTTGGGTTGTTGAGAAAGTTTTTGTTGAGAATGGACTTGGGTGACAAGTAATGCAATGAAGATAACTATGATGCTTGATGAGAGTGAATATAGAGAGCCTTGATTCACTTAAGGCTTTTAACTTTGTAATATTATAGCTTTTACTCCTTATGTGACAAATTGTGTAGTGATTTATATTATGTCTACAAAACTTGTTTTGTTGTTGTAACTTGATTTCTTTATGTCATTCCTTTATCATGATGCAATCAATAGTCTTCCAATTCCTTCCTTTTGGCTACAATGGAACCATGTAGTCCCCTTTACACAAATTGAATAAGAAAAAGAAATTGAGAAAAATATACATATTGGTCTAAAGTTCAACCCAAAATTTTAACCCAAAAGCTTACAAACTAAGTTAATGCAAGGTGTTTGCCCTTTGGGCAGGGCCAATAATGGAGGGGCAAGTGTGAAAAGAAGACAAATGGAGGAAGATAACACATAGAAGTGGTGTGAGTGTAAACAGGGAGCAGGCCATTGATCACTGGATGTATGAAAAATGGTAAACCACTTAAGAAAAACATTCCAATGTGAACAGAACTTCGAAAGGGGTTGAATATTACCCCTCTTTATTCCCACTCCATTATTACAAAGTCTTTTGCTTGCGTTGCACGTGTGGTCGGTCCGTCCAGGGACGGATGGAAATGTGGACTCGATGGATGAAGTTCCATTTGGATGAACAGGACACGACAGAGTCCTGATTGGGATTTGTGGGAGTTTTCATCCATGAAGAAAGGGTAGGTCGGTCTTCCGCGTCATAGTTTGCTTGGTTGCCGTCGCTTTCGTCGACGGATGGAAACGTGTAATATTTGGATGAAGTTTCATTTGGATGAACAAGATCCGGGCTTCTTGGTTGGGGTTTGCGGGAGTTTTCATCCAAGAAGAACGAGTAGGTCGGTCTTTCCTGTCCTCGTTTGCTTGGTTGCTGCTGTTGTCGTCGACGGATGGAGACGTGCGATAGATGGATGAAGTTCCATTTGGATGGACAAGACCCTGCTTCCTGGTTAGGGTTTGCGCGAGTTTTCATCCAAGAAGAACGGGCAGGTCGGTCTTTCGCGTCGTCGTTTGGTCGCTCGCTGGCTCGCTGCTGTCGTCGTCGAGTGCGCACAGATTTTGCGTTCCGCGGAACAGACTTGGCGATCACTGAGGATGGCTGCATCATTCGTCTTCGTTCCTAAAGCCCAATCGGAAACAGCAGCGAAAATGATCTGAAGTTCGTCGTGGACGGCTACTTGGATCGCATTTCTTTTCTTTCGGATTTTCTAGCTTTGTTTTCTTTCTTTCTTCGCAAGGTTGTGAGCTTTTTGGAGGAGCTTTGCGGTTGGGAGCTTGGAAAGAAGGAAGGAAGGTCGGGGGGCTTGGATTTCTGATGCGTTATCATCATCATCATCTTCCAGTTTCTTTTCAAATAGGTGAGAACATGAAGAAGAGCGGATTGTGATTTTGATCTCATGTTTTCAGCCCATATCCAATTAGGGTTTTCTGGATTTTCGTTTGGGAGTTGCTAAGAGTCGCTGCAGAGGCTTAGGGCAAAGAAAAGGAGAACAAAAGGATCGGGGAGGGAGAGAGAGAGAGAGAGAGTTGTTTAAGAATTTTTCTGAGAGAGTTATTTAGAGTTAGAGTGAGAGTTGTGTAGGGATTCGTCTGAGAGAGTTGTTTAGGGTTTTGTCTGATCGGGAAGTTTGGGTAACCTTTTTAGGTTAAAGGAAAGGAGGAACGGGGAGTGTGTGGGTTGTGGGGTACTCTCCTCTGGAAGCTTGAGCTATGGCGATGACTCAGGCCACAATAAACGTCATGTTGGCTATGAATGCAAAGCGAACAACGCCAGTGGACATGTACAAGCCACTGAGGCAGTACATAGTGCAACATTACTCGGAGAGGGAGGCACAGGACATGGAGGAAGATCTTCAATCAGTTAACCACATGCGCAATGAGGTCGAGAAATCCACGGATGCATTGGAGACACGGCGGGATTTGTTGCAAAGGTATTTCAGAGCTTTGACAGTGATGGAGTCCAGGTTTCCTATCTCGAATGAGAGAGAGCATGTCAACACTTTGCAATTCACTTGGTATGATGCATTCAAGCAAGGGCGGAAAGCAACACAACCAAACATACACTTTGAGAAAGCAGCCATTGCTTTCAACCTTGGAGCTGTTCAATCCCAGTTAGGTTTGTCAGCTGATCGCTCATCGGCTAATGGCCTAAAGCAAGCTTGCAATGCATTCCAAGCTGCAGCTGGGGTCTTTGCCTTCTTGCGAGACAACATCTCGATGAAAGCAGCAGGAAATAATTCTACGCAGGATATCTCTGTGGAGTGCGCAGGTATGCTTGAGAGGCTTATGCTTGCGCAGGCACAAGAATGCTTTTTTGAGAAAGTGGTAAGTGACAAGAAGCCATCTTCGATCTGTTCAAAAGTTGCTAAACAGGTGGGATTATTCTATGAAGAAGCATTGGCTGCACTGGTGCTGCCACCACTGAATCAGCATTTTGATCGCACATGGGTTGCACATGTCCAGCTCAAAGCTGCACAATTCAATGCAGAAGCTTGTTACAGAGCAGCGCTTGAACTTCATGAGAAGGAAAATATTGCTGAAGAAATTGCGCGTTTGAAGACAGGCAGCCACATGCTCTCTGAAGCTCGGAAATCAGGGAAAGGAGGAGTTGGACCCCTCATGGATGCAGTTGCAAAGCTTGAGGCGAGCATAAACCGAAACCTTGAACGTGCAATCAAGGAGAATGATAGGGTGTATCTGATGCGAGTACCATCTCCTGATTCGCTTCCCCCTCTCACTGGAGCTGCACTTGTGAAATCAACTCCTGTTTCTGAGGTCTTTGATGCAAGTCAAGAGAAAATGTTTGCAGGTCTTGTACCAGATTCTTCTGCAAAGGCACTCTCAAAGTATACAGAAATGGTTGATGATATCATTCGAGTGCAAGCTGAGAAACTGCAAACTGAAAGTGAGATCACACGTGTGAAGCTGAGGGAAATGGATCTGCCTGACTCTCTTCATGCCCTTGAAGGCAGTGCTTCTCTTCCTGATCAGCTGCAGGATGATGTTGAGGCTGTTCAATTGGATGGGGGTCCAGCAGGTCTTGAAATGGAGATGCAGCAATTACGTGACCTGCGCCGAGTGAATGAAGAATTGCTTGCACAGACTGAAGAGCTTTTGGAGAAAGAGGCAAGAGAGGATGCACAGATACGGTCACAGTTTGGGACCCGATGGACACGGCCACAATCCAGCACTCTCACCAAAACCTTGCATGATCGGGCTAATGGATTTGCTGCAAATTTGAAACAGGCAAGAGACAGTGATGCTCGGATTGAGCGAACAATTCGTGACAACATGGTTGTGATGGGGATTTTGGATTCAAAACCAATTGAGAAAGCCCTACCTACTTTGGGTCGGCCGATGCTCTCTTTGGATGGGAATGAAGATCAGATTGTTGGTGGTTTACGGCAAAAGCTTGTGGAGCTTGAGCAGCTTGGATTACAGAGAGCTGGACTGGAAGACATGCTGAAAGACATGAAGCGTAAAGATAACATTCTTCCAAAACTGATGACAACATCCAGTTCTTACGAAGATCTCTTCAAGAAGGAACTTGCCAAGTATGACCAAGTATCTCTGGAAGTAGGCCGGAATGTGGAAGCTCAAGAGAGGGTTCTCCAGCAAATCAAGTCACAGAATGATCTGTTTTCTGCCACGTTCAATCTGGAGGATTACAAGACTTCTCGGGAAAAGGCATTCAAGCAGGTTAATGTGGCAGTTGCGAAGTACCGTGAAGTCCGAGACAATATCAATGAAGGTTTGAAGTTCTATGTTACGCTGCAGGATGCAATCACGAATCTGAAACAGCAATGCAGTGACTATGTCATGACCCGCAACATCCAGTGTCGTGAAATGATGGAAGACCTTCAACGTCAGATTGCTGGACTCTCTTTCAATGACAACAGGCCACCTCGTTCATATCCATCAGTTGGCGGAAACCCACAAGCACATCCGCCTGCACATGCTTCCCATGATTCATCATCGCATAATGCATTCTTCCAATCTTCATCAAGTGTTAGTTCTAACCCTCCATCTGCGCCGCAGAGTGGATACTCTAGTTACCAGGCACAAGTGCAACAAGCAGCACCTGCTCCTCAACCCCCATACTATGCAGGAGGTCAAAATCATCCTGCAGCAATGCCTCCTCCTCCCTACTACACTCAGCCACCACCTCAACAAAACCCAAATTTTAGTCAACCTCCATACCCAGGATGGCAAGGCTCATACTACAGTGCACCACAAGTGCCAAGTCAATCACAAGCAGCAGCGGGTCAGCCTCCATATCAAACTCCACCACCTGGAGGCTATTACAATGCACCACCAGGAGGCTACTACAAGCATTGAAGATATGATCCAAGGTTTGTGTCTAGGCTGGTGCTGCTTGCAATTTATATGTACAGTGACTTCCTCTACTCAGACTGCAAACTTTATAATGAAATAAAGGAGCAGAAGTTCTAGCTCTGATGTTCATTGTATAATTTGTGACACAGGAATGCATTCAGCAGGTGTGGGGCCGATATGGTACCATTGCTGTCTCTTGGTTTTTGTTATGAGGATGTTGTTGCTGGATATATCATGGAGTCTGGTCCCATGTTTCTTTCCAAGGAGGAGTATTGGTGTTGAAGATGGATGGTGTTAGCACTGTAGCCCTGAATTAGAATTTGCAGCTTATTTGTTTACAAATCAGGCTCTGAAATATGAGGCTCTTTCTAGTGAGTCCCCGCAGTGAGCTGCTTACTATCTTTGCATCATCCATCTAAAACTGGTAGTGATTGAGGTTATTTGGGAATTGTTTATATGTCTCTAAGGAGATACTGATGTACTGTCTCATTCTTAGTTCAGATTGGGTTCTCTAGTGTTGTGTCAAACTTTGTAAGTAAAGTGGATAACATACTCTTTGCGAGACCTCATTCTCATGTTGGAGTTCAGGGTTTTTAGATGACAATGGCAAAATAGTATCAACTATCATCAACATACATATAAAGTCATAGCATCTTATGATGGTACACATACATATAAAGTCATAGCATCTTATGATGTACCATCTTGAGAAGTCATGGACTAAGATTGTTCTCAATTGGTTTAGACCTGTGTTGGCCAGTTCTTCCTTTCTTCTCTTCTTTTTTTTCTCATAACCATGGGAGCAAGTCCTTAGAGAATATTTTTTTTCTGTCTCACACGGTAGCAAATAACCAGATTTTGAAGTTGATTGAAACCTGCCTACTATCAATTTGCTTGCTTAAAATGCTTGAACTGTCACTTCCAGTAATTTATGGAAGCAAATTGGGTTCAAGAACCTGATGGGACAAAACGTGGAAAGGTATGGATTGATTTTTGGTTTTCATCAATAGTAATGCCCAGGTCACAAGGGTCTCACTGGGTCTCTACAGAACAGATACCAGCCAGGTAGGGTCTTTGTTGAGTACATGACCAATTTCAGACACAGCAGGTCAGCTGCAGATAAAGTATATTTGTACCCTTGTTGATGACTGACCATTTTCTCAATCACCAGCATTGGCTGGTTAGGACTCAGTTTACATTACCCTGCTGCACCCATTGCTAGCACCCCATATGATATGAGTGGGAGGTGTTATCACCGGATGGTTGTTGCAAGAGCAGAGTATCTCTTTAGTGCAAAAGATTGAAGAGTCTTGCACAAACAGAGAAAAATCTCTCCATTGTTCCTCTTGAATCCAACAGTGCAAATCTGAAGCAAAAATCAAAATTGTGAACGAGCAAGATCTATAATGTGACAGTCACAAATACAGACATATCATGAATGGCTTGAGTGGGAACAATGAAGCTCCAGACACAAACTCCACTCTTCTTCAACTGCACTTAGAGTCTGTGCTACTCCACAAAATCACAAGATTGTTGAGTAACTCTCCAGGAGAATCCACCATCTTGATGGAACCCCTAATGCAGCTGGACTCTATGAACAGAATGTAGCATAATATATATACATATATTACATAATACATGAATGCAAAATGTCTGCTAAATTAATGAATTTTATAGGTAAACTGGTGGAGATTCTCTTCTCCACTTTGCAACTATGATGTCTATGATTGTATGTGAGACCAGGATGTTCACTGTGAATGTGAATTTCCTCTAAATGCTCTATCCAATTTCAAAGAGTGAAGATGCGCATGCTGGGGACTTGGGAACTTTTTGGCAAGTTGCCTAATCCTGAGTGAAAAAAATCAGGTTCCTGGAGGGGTGCCACTGCCTGAAACACTTGAAAGGATGACATATGCACACAGGACAGAGGACGAGAAGAGAGAAACCCAAGCACCACTTGGTACGAGCTCCATAGCTGCAGTCACAGGAGATTTTTCACGGCCTTCTGCCCAGAGACGCAGTCGCTCAGCCTCGGCAGCATATACTGCTCGTCCCTGTGAAAGGAAACAGTGCACATTATTCAGTGGAACAGATTCCCTTGGACTAGCCATAATGGGGTAACATCTCATACTTCCCTATGTACTCTCCAGGTGATCATGATATGAGCATGATCCTAACCTCACAAGATCATAAACAAAATGTCTCCAACAGGATGCTTATCAAGAACTGCTGGTCTTTCTTGTGTGCAAGTACAGTCGCTATATATATGTTTCCCAACCTTCCAAGTAAAGCTCTTTTGTTGCATCCTGCCAAACTGGGGGACTACAATAATATGCCAGTGCCAAGCATTTCCCCTTCCAGAAAAAGACTCATGAATAGGATAATGAGTCAAGGATCACGTACTTCCTCATCGAACCAGCGTCCGCGCCGAAACCATGCATTCACAAAGGCCAGCACAATTCGTGGAGGGGTAAGGTAGTTCACTGCTTTGCCAGTGCCTTTGACAGTCCGTAAATTTGGCACTAATGCTCTTGCAACAGTCTCAGGTTGCTCGCAGATGATATTGAACATCTTCTTGTTTTGCAGGGAAGCACCGCTGGAGTCACATTGAGTATTCTTTGTCAATACTGGAACAAAAAATATTGTACATTGCAAGCATCCATCCTCAAGTTTCTCCTCAGCTTATGCCATGACAGGAAAAGTGAAGTTTGATCCTAGAGCTCCCATTTTTGGAACCTAGTGTTGTGTTAGAAACACAACACTGTCAAGTGATGACCAGAAATCAGAAAACTTTCTGTGAGTGGGTCAGGTTGTCTACTTATGTCTTGATAGATGATCATGTACCTGAGAAGTAGTTCAGTGAGCACCATGCCTGGGGATGCAGTGTGGATGCCAACACGAGAACCCTTGCACTCTTGCAAAAGGGATCCAGACAACTGTCTCAGGCCACATTTTGTTGCTCCATAACTGGCACATATATCTATGTCAATTCATTGTGGACAATATGATTCCATGAAACTTCAAGGCAAACATCTGAATCCTCCAATGCATCAGAAGAATACAACAGCTGCTGACATGAAATGGAAAGCAATTGAAAAAAGTACTACCAAAAAATGTTGACCAGAATTGATCAGCTATTAAGGAATAGCTACCTACCTCTCTAAGAAGAAATCCAGAAACAAAAAGCTGGAGAACAATTCAAAAGACACTTACGCTGCAGTCAGAGGAGTACTTGCACCACCAGAACCAGCCCCATCCATGTTGAAAATATGGCCTCCTTTAGGTTGTTTCTTCATAACACGAATAGCTTCACGGGTGCAGATTAAAGATCCAGTCAAATTCGTGGACACAATCTGTAGGCAAACAGGACCACTAGTCAGACCTCAATCAATCAGTGAACTACCTTACATCTGTCCAAAGCAAGGATCTGCCAAAGAATTAAGTATTCTTTAGCCGCAAAGACATTGCTGGAAATACATCAACCTCTCACTTCATATAACAAATGCTTCTTAAGGATGTAGCAGATTTCTTACTTGAGAGATTTCTTCATCTGAGAATTCCACTAATGGCCTGAAGCCCTTATTCATACCCGCATTGTTGATCTGTTACACATCACCATGTCTACTTTGTCACATGCACCAGTCTAGCTTCTACAGCTACAAGTATGTTGTTCCAATGAGACTAGCAAAGCCACCAACAAATATATACAAATGAGCATGGAAATTTTAGCTCACCCAAATGTCAATTGTTCCCAGCTCTTTCACAGCAAAATCTGCCAGTGCTTGCACCTCCTTACTCTTGGCAACATCACAAGGTATACCAACCACCTTTGACCCTCTTTGTTTTGCTTTTAAAATTTTTGATACCATTGCTTCAGAGTCTGCAGCCATGAGTAGGTTATCATATTTCTCTTGAACCTCTTGTTGGAGCTCCCTGACTGTGTCTCTTACTGACTCAGGGCTGTTTTGTCCAGGAAGAAATCAAGAAACACAAAGCTGAGTAAGAACTTGCTCAAAGCTCCACAAACATGTGTTCAAATCAACTATGGAAATGACCTTTTTTTAGTTGAGCCTCCATAGTACAAAGAGAAGTTGAATAACTGAGTGAAAAATAAAGTGGCAACTGAGAAGAGGAAAAAGTATGTCAAGAGTTTTGACTTTGACCTACCTACGAGAAGCTATAATGACATTGTCTCCAACACGCAGAAACTCACGAGCAAGTGCCTTGCCTAGGCCACGGGTGCTGTTGAAGCTCAGCAAACAAACAATCTAATCAGTAAATAGAATGTACTGCAGATTTACCCAGCAACCTTCTCATTCTTGAATACTCCGATTGCACATGCAAAGAAACCTCACATAGACATATCTGCAAGTTGATGCAATGAAAGGAGACACAGCATCACCAAGGAGGTGATCGTCCAGAGTCAGACTCAACGTATAAGATTTGCAGCTGAGGTTAGGAACTGCTGATTACCTTCCAGTGATGACAACATTGCGGCAACCTGATCTGGCATGGCTGTCCAAAACCTGACCAGCACCAATCATGGAACCCACAACAATTCCAGCAAGCCAACTGAACCACAGTACACCTTCCTGATGTGATTCACCTCCTGTCAAGTTCATTCAATAAATACCCTGGTAAGACACTATGCCGAATTCTTTTTGGGCATAAGCAGAGCAATCTGTGCAACACAAGCTGGTTTTTGCTATGCTTGGTTCTTGGAATACCATGTTCCATAACTGAATTTCTCCCACAAAAGGAATATTGAGGTGATATAAAGCCATGCCATAAATACAAGGTGGTCACAACAGCATGCACACAAAGCTCCTCAAAGAAGAACACATATTGCAAAGCATTCGGCCAATGACAGGGAGTCAGTGTTAATGCCCATGTTGCAAGCATATGTGGGACTTAACATATGTAGGCAAATCATGCTGCAAGCACATCAGCAAATCTGGCTATGAATGAGGAATAGATTGACACATTCCAAGTTCTTAAGGTAAGAGTTGAGCACCACCAGCAAAAGAGCTCTGCAAAATCAATGTCAGTGGTAGGTTAAAACCTTTGGCAAGGGTGTGAAGGGTGAAGGAGATAATATATCATACTGCCTTTTTCCGGGAAAACACTAGTACCATGCTTCTTCTAACTTCTCTGACAACTGACAAAAGATACAATAATCTACACTTACCAGACAGCTGAAAGCCAGTTGCGAGAATGGCTCCTGTCGCTGTCATGATGAACATGTACTTTCCAAGCTCCTTTGAGAACTGTCAAATACCCATTTCACAGAGAAGAAGAAGAATAAGCAGACAATAATCTTGAAGTCCGACAAAGCTCAAGGACAAGGATTGCACAAAGGAATGTTACTACTCTCCTACAACAGCAGAACATTTGCTTATCATCAAACCTATTGTACACAACTGCAGCAGACACACAAAGTGCATCCTGTGGGCTGCAGCAGTATAGAAGTAGGCATGCAATTGTGGACCTCAATTGCTTTGCCTTGACATATATGTAAGAGCTCGAGCAGCAGCATGCACTATAGTATGTCCAACAAGAGAAAAGATGCGACAAGTCGAGTGAAGCTCCTGCAAGAGAAATCAGAAATTGCTATACATACCGCCATGAAGTCTTCCTCAGCCCTATGAAGTCCATCCACAACTCTCCTCCTTAACGGCTCAATGGCTGAAGGACTACTACCGTCGAGCAAGCGGAGAGGATGCCACCGAAGCTTTCGCTTCCTCCTCTTCGATTCTGCACCCTTTTTCTTTTGAGGAACGCCACTCAGGAATCGGACAGAGGAGCTCACGAGCTTCCTAAACGACGTGTCAGGACTACTGTCAGCAAGGTGTACAAGCTTCTCTTGGTCTGCAAATTCTGGAAAGCTTTCTAATGGAGAGACGTCAGGTTCATCGAGCTCCAGTAAAGAAGAAGGAGTTTGCACATCCAGCAAGTTCTCTAGAAGTTTGTTCGTCTGAACAAAAGGATGCGCAAGAAGCTGCTCTTCTTCTGTTTGTGATTCAGCATCTCTTCTTTCTTCTTCACCTTCGTTCGTCTCATTTTGCGCCAAACTCCTGATCCGTGTCTCCGTCTTGACCGCGCGTGAATACTTCCGCTTGAAACCACTATTTCCTCTCTGAAACAAATTTCTCGTCGACAAGTATAGCGGGGGGAACATCATCACAGATCTGTATGTCGAGGAAGAAGCTTGCAACCTACAAGACTCGAATTGCTGCTTCCTAAGCACAGGACGACTCCAGAAGACTTTCTGACGATGATGCCTTCGCAGTTTCCTAATTCCACTACTACCGGGCAAAGCTTGCACCAAAGACAGAGCAGGACGATCATCGCCATAGCCATGGATCACCTGCAAGCTTCCTATTACTACATTCTGCAAACTAGCCATCTCTTTTATCTATCTATCTAGCTACACACGAAAAAAAACACACTTCCTGCAAAACTCTCACACAAAATACACTGCAAACTCTCTCGCGCCCCCGTCCAGTTGCAAATCCGAATTCACGGAGTCGAATTCCAGCAACGAAATCCGACTAGTCCGTGAACAAAAGCATCAAAAACTGGAAGGAGGCAGTAGAGAAAGACAGTAGTGAACCTGAGAAGAGTCACACCATTGCCATCTCTTCCAAACAGACAAGCTTCCTGCAAAAGGCGGCAGGAACATTCACGCTAGCAAGCACTGGAGATAGTAGCACGCAATCTCTTCCATGATCGTCGACTGCTCGGTCAGAACTGTGAGAGACACGAAAGCGACGATACGTTCGGCAAAAGAGGAGAACAACAATAGCACGCAAGCCTTTCGATTATCGTCGAGTCCTTGGTCAGAAACGAGAGCCACGAAAACGATGTGTTCACCGAAAGAACAGTAGCGTGGAGGAGGAGGAGGAGGATACCAAAGCGATGATGGAGTGCGGTACACAGTAACAGGGAGGGACGCACGCATGCACACTCCCAGTTTTTCAGGTGGCGTGCTTGAGGCAGCACCGCATACGACTATTGTCAAGATTGCTTAACAGATTCTCTCACTGCCAGCCAGATTCTTCTTCTGTTTCTTTTCCATTAGATTACTGATTGTAATTAGTGCGCTTGTGAGATCGTAATCTCTGCCACAATTCACACGTTGCGTGCGAAATCGAAACACCAAACACATGGCTCAGCTGATTAGTTTATGCTGATCAAGAGAGAGAGAGAGAGAGAGAGAGAAATGGGTGGCACAAACCCTAACAGACCTGGTGCTTCAGATAGAGAAAGAGATATTCATAAGACAAAAAAGCAATCACACCTGGAACCTTTTGAGCAGATGCAAAAATGCACAAGCAAAAAAGCCAACAGATCTGGAAAAAACTTTGGGAAAAGTGCATGCATGCATGATGCTGTTGAGCACCAGAAAACACAGCAACCCAAAAACTGGCAACAGAAAAACTTGCAACACTTTTGGATTTTTCTGGAAGAGTAATAAACAGCAACAATGCAAAAGGTGTTGGGTTTTTTTTTGTTAAGAGCTTGCAATTGCCAAAAGCTTACACAGTCGTTTTTGTTGCCTTTTGAGCATCATGAACATGGCGGGTTGGAGAGAGATAACTAATGGCTATGGAGAAACATGCCTAGTCTTCATGGATCATGATATTCATGCTGTGTGTTCTCCCCAATCTTTTGCTAAAGGATTTGGTTTGCACAGTGGATGGATTTCCAAACCATCATCATCATGAGACTCTCGTGGTGCTCTGACCAATCACCCTCATCCAGGCCAGAAGAATCACAACCCTATGAACTAAATGGAAGAGAAAAAGAACTGGCCTTGAATACAGGACTTGGTGTCTTCCATGGTGCCTTTGGGATTTGGTTTGCAGAGTGGATTTCCAAATCATCATCATCACAGGACTTTTGTGATGCTGTGACAAATCACCCTCATCCCAAGAAGAAGAATCACAACACATGGAGAACTAAATGGAAGGGAAAAGAACTGTCCTTGAATACAGTCTTTCTTCAATAGCACCTTTGGTGATAAGCAAGCGAACAAATGCCCCTGCCCAAATGGCTGTAGAGGAGAATCACAGTGCTGGCAACTTTTGAGTTTTGTTTTCTTTTGGTATCATCACAACCTCCTCAATTCCAAGAGCAAAACCTCCAAATTGTCATAGGCCTTCAATTTGAGCAGAGATTCAATCATGCAAAAAGCAAGCCCTGCCATCTGCTCCTCCACACCCATAATTTTTGCTGCTACAAGTGATCAATTCTTCAAGTAATTGTGGATTGGTCCATAAGTGACCTGCATAGTGAAACACTGACACAGATCATGGCTTCTCATCAGACATAAAGGTTGATGCTCAACACAGAACCTGCAGTGTGAAGTGCCGTCAAATGGAGGTTCCCATACACATATAACACTGATCCAAGGGGGTCATCTGCTCAGGAAGACTCTCAAGATCTGTTTGAAATTTCAAATGCTGCTGATCCACAGTTTGAATGTTGCTCAAAGCCTCTCATGAATAATACTGTGGAGAAAGAACCTTAAGAAATGTGCAATGACATGCTAACAAAAACACTGACCTTATGGCTTGGAGTCAAGAGGATACAGCCATAAGTCCAGGACATGCCAGGCCTCAGAATGCAAGGTCAGATGAGAATAGAGAATTCATTGAATGCCAGGAGTTCACAAACATTGCATAAATGCATACAAGGAGATCAGTGAGAAGAAGAGCTGAATACAGAAAGACTCACCTGTTGAACAGTATGGTTTAAGCACAAGTGCTCTTCACCAAATACATTGTGTTACTTGAACTACAAGCCATTCATGAGGACTTTGCAGCAGCACGTTTTGGTAGACCAGAAATGAAACCAGCTCGTCCATCATGCTGCGATGACTGCTTGAGAGTACCAGCATTGGGAATACTTTCTGTGTCTTCTTGCTGTGAATGCTTCAGAGTACCAGAGATGGAAACACTGCCTTGTCCATCCTGCTGTGGCGATTGCTTGAGAAAAGGAGCTTCCAATCCTTCAACTTTGTATTGCCCAGTGCTGCTGCCTTCCTTGAAGAACCCTAGTTCTGTCAAATCCTGCTTCATCATCAAATTCCTGCCATCACCAGAAGAACTCCAGCTCTTTGAGAACTTCCAAACTGGTGTCTGCAACAACACAACCATTGCGACACAAAACTTTCAAGGATGATTGATTGATACCTTTCCATGCGACACTCCAAATAGTCCTTGGAAAACTTACGGCATTTCTCCGATTCGTATTTGTTGGCCTTCAAGCACTCCATGTACGCTTTCATTGCCTGAAACATACAAGAATTCCGCACTATCGCCTTCTCAGCTACCGATATCTTTTCTCCAAGAAAAACTCCAAAAGCTAAATGCATTCCAAAAGGATTGAAAGCAAAACTGACAAGAAAACAAATCATAACTTTCTTCACAGAAAGCTACAAAACCTTGAACTTCGCTTGAACCAACATCAGAGCGCCCCAGCCTCGCTACAGCGTTGATGAAAAAAATGATTGCGAGACAGAGGGATCACAGTGGGAAGACACAGCGAGAGAGAGAGAGGGAGCACGTACTGGTTTGCATTCTTCGAGATGGTCTAAGGGGAAGACTCCTTTCTCCGGAGGTATAGGTTGCAGGCCACGGCCTCCTCCGAAAGCTCCTCCTGCAGCCATGGCGGTTCTTGACGTTCTTCCTGTGATGCACGAGAGGATTTTGATGCTTTGCAAATCCTTCAGGAGAGATCCTTCGATGTGTGTGCTCCATAGCCCACGCATCTGCTGCTAGTGATCTTCCTAGTGGGTGTCTTGCCCGATCTAACCCTAACCCTAACCCTAGGAATCCTCTCTGCGAGCACTAGTCCTCAACAGGGATCTTTGGCGTAGCGAGCTTGGGTTTTGGGGTTTTGGTGATGATTGTGGTGCTTTGATTGGATTCTGTCGTAGTATACTAGGATTCGAGCTCTCAAGCATTGCAGAGAGGTTTTGCTCGGGCTGTTGTGCTGAAGAAAGAAAAGGATCTTACCAAGGAATAGGGGTCAAGAGCTGATCAAGATGAAGCTCGACGTGAATGTGCTGCGCTATCTATCCAAGGAAGAGTTTCGAGTACTCACAGCGGTCGAAATGGGCATGAAAAATGTACGTCTTCTTCTTGCCGTCTCCTTACCTACCTGGAAACTGTCTCTTCTGCACATGAACAAAGTTGAGCTCTTGCTGATGACTGTCTTCTTCTTCTACTTTCTCTTGGCGGTGGTGAGAATTTTTTCTTATGAGTGTTGGTTTTTAGTGTTCAAGCTTTGGTTCTGAACTAGTTGTCACAGTTAGCTTTGAGATGCGTCGCTGCTGGTGGAAGAAGCAAACAATCTGAACTCGATAATGAAGGTGGAAGAAGAGAATTCTGCTGTGCAAGTGAGCGATTGTGGTTTTGTGCTGATTTTTTTTCTATCTCTATAATGTGACAGCACGAGATTGTGCCAGCAGAACTTGTTGATCGAATTGCAGGCCTGAAGTAAGTCTCTCTACTTCTCTTCTTCCTCTGCTGTGTGTGGGGATACGCTGCTGAAGAATTACGCGTAGAGTGTAAGATGCATGGCGACTGACTGGTATTTGTATTTGATGTGAGTTCTGATAGGTGATGGTGCTGTGCAGGCATGGAGGAGCATTCAAGAATATGAAGACTCTACTGCGGCACAAGCTTGTTCATCATGATTCCTCCAAATGTATGTCAATTTTGTGTGAAAGGCAGCAGGTTGGAGGGCTTGTGAAGGACTAGAAACTATGCAATTCATGGTTTTCAACAAAGAGTTGATGGACATAATTAGAACTGCAATTGCATTCTCTTCTGGCATTGGCAATAGTCCTTGATGAGGAGACTGGGGCTGCGTTTTCTAGAGGTTGTGACCTTTAGCTGATGTGCTTATGTGATGGACAGATGATGGATATCGGCTTACAAACTTGGGATATGACTTTCTGGCAATAAAGACAATGGTCAGTCGGGGGCTGATATCAGGTGTGGGTCGTCAGATTGGGGTTGGAAAAGAATCAGGTATGCATTGTGTTGTATTGGAGCTCCAGATCCAGTGCTTTTTTGAAATCTGAAACTGATTTTCAATTCTTGCTTCAATCCCTGCTGAAACAGAACAAGCATTCATGTGATTCACTGGTTTGATGGGGGTGCAAAGACATTTTTGAGGTGGTAACGCCAGAAGGGGAGACCATGGCTCTCAAGCTACATAGGCTGGGCCGCACATCATTTCGTGCTGTCAAGTCCAAACGTGACTATCTGAAGCATCGCAACAGTTATTCCTGGTTGTATCTTTCTAGGCTGGCAGCTCTCAAGGAATATGCTTTCATGAAGGTCTTCTCTTCCTTCCCCCTCTTTCATCAATTTTCTATTCTTGTCAGGAAACCTTCTGGCTTGTTAGGAAACATTGAATCACCTCCCTAATTGTGGCAAGACCTTGAAGATGGCTTGGTTTGTGTGTATTTGGATCTTAGACTTTCTGTCATATTCTCGGTTTCAATCTTTTCTTTATGTTTAGAGCAAGGGTCATTTCTGTGCAGGCACTGGGAGAGCATGGTTTTCCTGTTCCAAGGGCTGTCGACTGGAACCGGCACTGTGTATTAATGACTCTGGTGGAAGGCTATCCTTTGTAAGTGTTGGCTGTGTCCTGCACATCTGTTCTGATTTCAGTACAGGTGGCAAGAACCACTATGAGAAATTCAAGGTGGATTAGATGAGAGCATGTATCGAAAGAAACTTACAGGCTGGATGTGATTTGTTGGCAGGGTTCAAGTGAAGAAGCTACAGAATCCTGAACGTGCATTTGACACAATTTTAGGGCTTATAACACGTCTTGCAGAGCATGGCCTCATCCATTGTGACTTCAATGAATTCAATCTTATGGTACCTCAAACTAGGCGATATGTGGTTTTGCAAAGTCCATTGTCTTGCAGGAGTCAAAAACAAGCCAACACTAGAGTTAATTAGAGTTGAAGTTCACAAGTTTACAGAAACTCAGGATGCCGATGTTTGTATAATTGTTTGGCCAAATTTTTGAGCAGATTATTGTTTTCTACACCCACCATCCAGAGTTGATGAAGTGGGGAGTAATGACAGCTAGCCACTGTCATTCATGATGAACATGATGGTCTGATACTTTGTGAGTCATACTCAGAAGGTTGAGACTGCACCCATTCTTTCTGTTTTTTTGGTTTTGGCTGTATAACAGTTATCTCAAAGTTCTGTTTTAGAGTTACCTCTGCAATTTCATATGCATGTAGTTATGTAAAAACATTTGCAAAATACCTGAAGTGGGCATACAACTTGGTGTGCAGGTTGATGATAAGGAGAATATCACAATGATTGACTTTCCTCAAATGGTGTCTGTCTCCCACCGTAATGCAGAAATGTAAGGTCAATGTGCTCCTGGCTTGTTGAAATTGAGGCTTTACCATCAATCAGTTGTGAAGTCCTTGGTTTGAGATGTTATTGAAGTTTTGTCTACTTGACTAAAAGACACTTATACAAAGAATCATCAATGGCTGGCTAAAGGCAAAGGTTAACTAATAATCTCTTTCCACAAGCAGGGGTTGGACCCAGGGAACCAGTGACAGTGGACTGCTCAAAGAATGACAGTTTTGTAGATCTGCTGCCAGCAACACTGAAGTCTGATTCTTGTGGGATCTTGAATTAGGTACTTTGATCGAGATGTGGAATGCATTTTCAAGTTTTTTGGGAAAAGGTATGTTGATGCCACTCTGTAGGTCTTAAGTTTGCTGCAGTCTTCAGTCTGATGCTTCATGAAGTTGTTTCCATTGGACCCTTGCATGGCTTTGTAGTCTCTACATATGCCCAGTTTACACATTTCTGAAAAGAGTTTCAGTATTCATCTTCAGACACGTCTCTTGCCTTTTTTATTGGCTTCAGAAATTCCTTGTGTGACCTACCTTGCAGGTTTAACTTTTCACCTTCAGGAGTTTTGAAGGTCGAAAGAGATATGAATGGAGGAGGAGGTGTTGATTCTTATAATGAGGAGGGAGATGGACGACCTGATTTTGAGAGTGTAGCTGGGGGTCTGGGAACACTAGATAAGGAGCTTTCAGCAAGTGGGTTCACCCGTAAGAACCAGGAAGTCCTTGAGAAGGTCAGTTTCTTTTCATGTTTTGTGTTGCACTGATGATCTGAAATTTGAAGACTCTGATATGTGTACTTTTGAACTTTTGGCAATGGAATTCATACTGTGCTGTTGAGGCATGTCAATGGTTGCAAGTTGCAAGGCAACTGGTGTACTGACATTCTTCAACCTTCCCAGTTTGTTGAAGATGCTGAAGGTCTTGAGGAGGAGGGCTCTTCAGAGGAGGAAGAAGAGGAAGAGGAGGAAGAACATTGCATTGTACACTTGCAGACTGAGGTGGATAATATAGATGAAGATGTTAGTGACCTCAGTGCATTCAACATGCTTTCTGTCTCAAATGGGGAGCAAGAAGCTGGGACAGAGTCAACAGTTTTGTCAGATGACATACAAGGAAGGTCTATATCAAGCACTCTGAGTGGTACAGAAGAAGGCACAGCAACAAAGCTGGTAAGCTTAGGTTTTGAGGACACCTCAAGGCTGTGGTGTGTAATTGTCATCAAGCACATAGTGTTGAAGTGGTTAGATAACTGTGTTCACTTGCATGACAACTAAGTCTTCATCATACCTGGTCAAACTTTCTGCTTTGAGGCTTCAATGATCCATCAATTGTAGGTTCCACACTATGCTGCCCTCTTACTCTGGTTTATACTTTTACAACAACACAGGATGCAGGGGAACAAAGTGAAGGAGATGCTGACTCATCATCAGGTGAAGAAAGTCCTGAAATGCAAAAAAGGTTGGGGAAGCAGAGGCGTCGAGCTGCTGTGGCAGTGCGAACAGGTGGACGGGCACACACTAGTAGAAATGCTTCCAAAGACAAAGGAGGCCGTAGGTCAAGGCATGTGAGCAGCTCAAGTGGTTATGACTTTTGAAACTTTTCTGACAGAAAAATGTATGGACAAAATTAGCAACAAGCTGTAGGGAGATAGCAGGATGGTCAACGTTTGAGTTGCTTCTGGTGCTTGTTTTAAAAACCTTACCAGTTGGCAACCAAACAGCTGAATGCAGACCATTTGAAAGCCTCGGATTAAGAGAAACATGAGTATGATGTTTTTCACCAGGTGAAGCATCTTTTTACAGTCATGGATCAGGTGTGATGTCAAATGCACACTGACATGTGAAAATATGATTCTCATGTTTTAAAGCAAAAAAGTCCTCCAGTTAGTTTTGTCATTCAGGGTGATGATTTGCATTCTTGTTTGTCTTTCCAACAAATTTTGCAGCAGGCTGTTACCCCTGCTCCTCCATTCTTGAACATAGGCAGCTAATTAGTGGAGAAACTGTTTTCTTGTAACAGAGAAATCCTTCCTATTGTGAAACTAACTCTGATTCTTAAAGAGTGTTTTTTTGTTGATGACAAGGTTTGATTCTGCTATGGATCCAGATAGAGGAATCAAGACTGGAGATGGATTGATGATGACCTTGGTCTGCTTCAGATTGTCTGCCCAATTTTTTGCAGGTTCTCTCAAGGACAAAGAAGTGCTTCTGGTTTCAATGATGAATTGCAATTGCAGGTAGAATTCTATCCATTAAATGGATTCGAGCAATGTGATGGACTCTACGTCGAGCAGATCTGAAGAGACCTCTGAAATCAGCATACCAAAACAGAAGGGTGAGAAAGCAATCCAGTGAGAAAGGAACCATCAGAAAAAGAAAGCCATCAAAAGTTGCAGCTTCAGTTTCAGCTTCAGCACTGAAGAATGCTAAGGTGAGACAGTGCAGTGGAATGGCAGTGCTGACGACAAGCCAGGAGAGAATTGCATTGCGGTATAGGTGTGCCCATGCTGTGAGGATGTCTGAATGGCTGCTCATACGTAAGCAGATCGATACTACTAAGATCAGGTCTGTAATCATTGCCACTGATGCAAATTTGAAGGCTAGACCATTGTAGAAAGATATGATCAGTGGAAGATTTGTGGAGAAATCTTCAACTGTTGATGTAGTTGTAGCATCTGTAGGTGCAAGTGCTGATGGGTATTTGCTGATAAAGGTGTGATCTGCTGCAGAATTATTGCAGAAGCTGTTGGCCAGCAGAGGTTGTTGCAAGCGCACCCCATATGTGTGAGTCACAATGAGTGTGACAACCAGAAGTATTGTGACAACAGCAGTCAAAAACCCATTGGAAAATCTTTGCAGATATTCCTCTACCTCAGGTCTTTCCAACAAGAGCTTTTGGATGCCGAGCTTGACATGATCATCAGAGTTCAATCCTAGTGCGTAATCAAGAGGCATCATGCCAAATTTGTTGAGTGTTGCAGCTTGGAGGCACCAACGGTCTTCAAGACATAGAGCTTTCACCACAGCAATCCGGCCATTCTGTACAGCTCTGTGAAGAGGTGTTGAATGCACAGCATCCAAAGCATTGACTTCGTCTGGTCGCCACATCAATATGTGATATATAAGCCGTTCATGCGCCTGCTTTGCAGCTGCATGTGCAAGTGTGGATCCATCCCATTCCCCATTCTCCTTGTACACATTCTCAAGCTGCTTGAGGAGAAAGAAGGCTACAGACATGTGTACGTCCAGATCTGTTGCTAATTGCAACAAGTCAGCAAAGAGCTCGAATGTTTCTTCAGATGTTGCTGATCGGAGCTGGGCCGCAGCTCTCACCTTCTCCAGTAGCAGTCTCACAACCTGGGTATGACCGTTCTTCACAGCATGAAACAATGGTGTCAATCCTTCGTCATCTTTACCATTTACAGCAACAAAGTCAACTTCGGATTGTTCCAAAAACATGTGCACAATGACTTCATGCCCCTTGCATGCAGCCAAGTGCAGTGGGGTTGAACCTGAGGTATCTGTCTCATTAACCTTGATGCCTATCGCATTCAATAGCAATCCCAGTATCTGGATGTGACCCCTCTCAGCAGCCAAGTGCAGTGGGGTGGAACCTATGCCATCTTTCTCATTGATTTCAATGCCCGTCATGCGCAACAACAATGCCAGTACCTTGATGTGACCCTGATCTGCAGCGAAGTGCAGTGGGGTCCAACCTGCACTATCCTTCTCATTGATCTGTATGCCCGATGTTGTTGCACTCAACAGCAATTGCACCATCTGGTTGTCTCCCAGTTCAGCAGCAATATGTAGTGCTGTCATCCTGTGGCTCATCTGCTGCTGTGGTGACCCGACATCCTCAACTGGAAATAGACATTTTGGGGCACCAGATTCACTTGTAAAATTAGGCCGAATGATCTCATGCCAATTGCAGGACTTTGCAGTTTTGACATTCAGATCGATGTCAGGCCGCATCTGGAGAAGTAAAGCTAATGCATCTGACTGACCACTATGAGCAAGCAAGTGCAATGGTGCAAATCCATAGACATCCACAGTGTTGAGTACATCAGAAACAGGAGCCTGCTCAGTGTTGTTCTGTTGTAAAAGCACTTTGATCATCTCCATGCAACCATATATTGCTGCATAGTAGAGAGGAATCCTTCCAAGAATATCTCTTTCGTTCTGACATCCCCGCATTCCTCTCCGCCGCTGCTCTTCCAACAAGAGCCGCACCACTTCACACCGTTGGGCAATCGTCCCTCGCTTGGGAAGTAGCTGCTGCTGCAAGTACCCTTGATGAGTGATGGCTGCATGGGTCGAGTCCTGGAGATCCTGATTATCATCACCATCACCTTCAGCCGCCAGATGAAAAGCCGTGAACCCGTCGTCCGTCACGGCATCCAGCCTCACTCGCGGATCCGCCAACAGTAATTGTATCACTCCAGTAGTACTACAAGCAAGCCTAGCGGCCAAGTGCAAGGGCGTTAGGCCATAGAGCGCGGTAGCGTTCACATCCACTTCTTGTCTAGCCAAAAGGAGCTGCACGAGACGACGATAAGAGTTCTCGTTATTGTTGTTCTCGTTCTTCTCCTCGCTGCACCTGCTCGTGACGGCAACGTGAAGAGGCGTTCGCCAATACTTGTCGTGTGCATTGACGTCGATTTTGTCCGACCGCTGCTGCAAGAGCAATTGCACCACGTCCAGCGACTGCTCCGCGCTGTCGTTGTCTCTAGGATCGCAGAATGCAAGCACTGCTCGATGCAGCTCTAGTCCAGCCTTCATGCGCAGAGCTTCACGCTCAGCAAAACTTTGGCTCATACCAGAAGTGACGTTCATGCAGCTGCGATTCTTGAGATTGCGATCTGCAGGGTCTTCATACAAGTCTTCATGATGCTGCTCCTCCTGTTGGGCGGAATCAATTCCAACACTGGCAAGACTTTCTTCTAGGTCATGAGCTTGCACCAGCTCCTCCTGCATCGTTGCCAGCTGAAAATATCACGGGAATATTTGCGACTACAAGAAGTCTAAGAAACACACTACTGGATCAGCTGACAGATCAGAAGGTTTCGTGCTACTCCAGGCTGATATTCTGATGAAAATGGGATCTTGCAAAGCAGCTGGCCGTGATGGTGCGCCAGAAGAACTGATGATTCTTGTGGCAACTGTCGAGGAGGGTTTTATAAGGACGAGTGCACTTGGGTGGGCGGTCACTGCAAAGAAGAAGGAACGCAAAATCTCAAAACGGAGAATTTGGATCAGCGAAACGGCCGGGGGCTGGAGCGGCTCCTGGTGTTCCTCATCCTCCACACACACACACACACGCTCTCTCTCTCTCTCTCTCTCTCTCTCTCTCTCTCTCTCTCAGGGTCGGTGACCCCACTTGGGTACGTGTAAGTTCCCTGCTACTCCTAAGAATACTAGGCATAAGATCCGTTCCACTCCCTCTTACGCCTAGAAGTAGTAGGTGTAAGATCCTTCTCATTATTTGTAAGGATTGGGTGTAAGATCTATCCTCTTTTCTAAGAGGGATATACAGAGACATAATAAGGCAGCTTTAATTCCTTCTCACTCGTAAGGATTGGGTGTAAGATCCCTCCTCTTTTTCTAAGAGGAGTAATCAGAGACCTAAGGCAGTGTAAGATCCTTCTCATTCTTAAGGATTGGGTGTAAGATCCCTCCTCTTATATTCAGAGAGATAAGGGCATCTCCACCCCACACGTGGTGCAAACACCCATTTTCATTAAATCCTGAAATCCTGCTTCACTCCTGTTTTGATGTCCATTTTGCAGTGGTCGTTTTAACCCCTTTAAAATCTTTTTTCTACTATGGATTTGGACAGCGCCTATTACTCGTCTAGATGTAAAGACATAAATGGTCTTTGAGAGTTTAAAGGGACTTTTATGACGTTAGTGGGAGGGGACAGTGATCATTACACACTATTCTATTTTAACATAAAGGAGTTGTTAAGTTTTGGGGTGGAGATGCTCTAACGACTGAGCCCTCCAAATACACTTCTGGAAACTTCTCCAAGTGCTTTATAAACCCACAAGAATTTTACTTATTTCTTCTAGTCTACTTCTGTTTTACAACAACTTTTTTTTTTTTTTCCTATTTCATGTTGAGATTTGAGAAAGGAGTTTGCATTGTCTTTGAGAGACTTTTGTGAGCTGTCAATCACAGAACTTTGAGCTAATAGAATAAGCAAATTTATTCCCTTGAATGAACCAGTGGCTTGCTCAATGCGTGGTGGCTCTGCACCAGTGATCATTTTGGATAAAAATTGTCACTTTTTCTCAAATAAATTGGAAGTTTTTGGACAAATGTTTTTACAAGTGTAAATTCCACTAACTCTTGTTTTTTGGGGGGAAAAAAGTTCACCAAAATTTTTGCATCACAAAATTGAAAAAAAAAAACCCTTGCTCTACAACTTATTGCAAGTTGAAACCAGCAACACTTAGAGAAGGAAAGGTTTCCAGAAATTCCAAAAACATGAACTCACATCCATCTAGTGTTAGGTAAAGCCCTAGGGGAGGGCATTCCCCTAGAATAAGGCCCCACATTCCCCTTAGTGTTAGGTAAATTCTACCGTAGTGTTAGGTAAATTCTATCTTAGTGTTAGTGCTTTAGTGTGGTAGTAACACTTGGTAAACATTCCTCAAAATGTGTGACCAAAAGAAATCTGCCAGGGTCAACCTGCACCCCCTTTGCTATGTACTAGATTAATTAGTTGGGGGAAGGGTTAGCAAGGTGTCATAATGAGCCTCTTTCATTGGTCCATCCCAAAAAAAAGTTTTACAAACTTTGGGGACTCCTCATTTAAAAAAGTATTCAATCCCCCCCCCCCCCCCCCCCCCCCCAACTCTCCTCAACCATAATGAAAAGTGAGGTTGTCAAAGAGAAAGAGAGGGCCAAGAGAAGACAAAGGAGATTTTTTTTTAAAAGATAAAAAAACCCTTAAAAATAATTGTGAATATTTTTTTTCTATTTTAAATTAAGTGTGAAGTGAAGTGGGTATTAGTGTGATTGAGATTAATTAATTGAGGGTGCACAACTTGCACTTTTTTGTTTTCTCTCCCCTTTCAACTCTTTCATTGGCTCAACGTACAAAATGCTAAAATGCAAGCCATAATACACTTAGAATAGAATGTGTTCAAATTTGTTTGCTAATTGTAAAACATGAACTCATGTATGTACGCCCATGTAAAACATAATTTTTATTGAAAATATAAATCAAATTTCACATATGATAAAACTTATTGAAAAACCCAATTTTTTTCAATGGACCTAAAAAGAAATAGAAAAAACTCAAAAATCCCCCTTACCCAAATTTATTTTTAAAAAAAAACTCACATTTCTCTCCTCCCTTTCAAAGGAAAAATAAATCCTAAACATCTGGGGTGCATGCTACATCTCCTCATTGACCACATGTAAGTTTTATTTTTAAAATTATTAATCACCTATTTTGGTGTACATTAATTGGTGAAACAATGATTGGGTACATAATAACAATCATCACTAAAATTTAAAAACAATTTAGATGCATTTTGGGGTAGGGTAAATAGGCTGGTGAGTGAACATTTAAGAAGTCAAAGGAGGTTGAATCCTCACAAATTGTTTTTTCTACTTCTAAAGCTAAAAAAACATTTGTAGCCCTCCTCCATCTAACGTTTCCAACATCGCAAACTTTGCTTAATTCTAGGTTTTTTAGAATTCCTTTGTTAGGGAGAGTTTCCTCCATAGTCAGACTAGATTTCAAAATACTCACGGTGGCTATTGCACATCCATTGTTTACATACATTATGTTTTCTTTCCTTCTTTGCAATTTAATTTTAGAAAAATTGCTCTCTATTGTTTAATGTTGAAAGCGACAAATTTTTCTTAACTTTGAATTTCTTGGGTTTCTTTTGCTTGTTGGTTTCTTATGTTCTTGAGTTGCTATTACTTTTTTTTATACTCTTGTACTGCAACTACAACAGGAACAATAACAACCATAACTAGCAGCAGCATAAGTGAGGGAAAAGGGACACCGGAAACAAGTTATAAGCTATGAAGTTCTAAGTTCCAAAGCTTTGGAGGGAAGAAGGAGTGAACAACTCCAAAGTTTGTTTTACTACTAACTTTAGGTCTTGGGAGCACACACACACACACACACACACAAGTTGATTGTAATATAAGATATACACCAGGTGATGTAACCCCACATACATTTGTTTCCTTGTACATAGGTTTTGAGGTTAGCATATGGGTTGTGCACTCTTGTGTGTTTTTGAACTTGTTGTCATGTGGTGAATAGCCTGTGTAACAGTTTTGGAAGAAGAAAAATAAATAAATAAATAAAAATACGAAATAGAAGAAAAAAAATTTATTTCTTCTCTTTTGCACACCATTGTCATAGAGCTCATAGATGCAGATTGTTATGTAGTGTCGCTACTGGTGCAGTTGTTAAAGCAGTTTGTTTCGTTTTATTGTTCCATCGCAGTTTGTTTTGTTGCGCCATTTTGCCACGTCATTTCGTCGTGCCGTTTTGTTTAATGTTTGTCGTCATTAAACTTTTGTCATTGTTGCATATGATGTTTGTCATCGTCCGTTGTTGTTTTGTCTAACGTCCATTGCCATCTGTTGTTGTTTCATTTGATGTCTGTCACCATCCGTTGCCATTTGTCTGAAGTCCGTTGCTGTCTGTCCGATGTTTGTCCTCGTTTTGTCTAATGTCCATTGTCATTTCACCTGACGTCCATCCGTTCGGCCCCTTCCGTCCACATACATCCATCCACGAACGTTTGTCCGTTGTCGTTCATCCCTATTGACACATTATATTCTTCAAATTGTACGTTGTGTTAGAACATTTTAGTTAGTGTTATGTATTGCTACAAAATTTTGGGGCATGGGACAACACCATGTCCTCGAATGATGAGAACACTACTGTTCAACCAGAGCCAAAGTATCAGCTACAAAGTAACACACAATCATTTGAGCTGATTTCTTTGAGCTCACGATCCTCACGACAGTACCATTAACATCTACAATGTCACTGTCATTCAGTACAACTCCTACCAAGAATTCAAGTTTAGGTTACACTTCATCAACGATACATCAGAGTCCATTTTGAGGGGTTAATCAATGGGGTATGCTTGTTGCCGCACCAACTTTCACACCAGCACTGTATATTCTGCTGCAAGCCATGACCTCTACACCCATATACACCATGTAGGTCAATAATTCCCTTGGGAGAATTGAGAAGTTCAATGGAAGGTCAGGTACCATTTCTTTAAAGGAATTCAAGGCAACTTTCTCAATTGTGGTTTGTGAATTGGAGCTCAAGTATGGCATTAATTACATCGAGGCGGTCGCATTTAAACAACTGGCCCGTTATGTGCACTATGAAACATTAGATGTTTACGAACAACACTCTCTAAGGATTTTGGGCATCACCCAAATCCCCAATCCAACTTATACCACAACCATCACCATTGCCTTTCAAGCTACACTACAAGTTACCATTGCACATCATGGGATTGTGCCCAATAATCCACATTCGGTATTTACTTTAGTAAACTTTTCTCCTCAATAATTCATTGTTGTTACCACAAACATTTTTCCCACCATAGATACACTAGCTTTTGCTGATCCAGTGGGGGAATTCTTTCAAATTCTTAAGTTAAAATTTATGGTGAGGAATTCTAAAAAAAAATGGCAACTCACCACCTTTTTTCGGTAGAAGGATGAAACCCTCAAGATGTTCTATAAGAGGCTTCTCAAGCTTCAAGATGATACTTATAGCATCATAGTCTTGAAAGTTGCCCATTGGGATTTTTGTTCGTTGGAAGGTACTCTTGCACTCCATGCGCAAGTTTTGCAATGGGTTTTTAACAGAATTTGGAAACTCGTACACTTTGCTGGATGTGTACAACATTTTTGAAAAGCTTAAACTAGCTCATGCACATTATGAGGCCTCCATCACGTTTAAGGCCTCAACCTTCACGAGTTGCACCAACCAGATCATCACATTCTCTTTCAAGGGTTAAAACAATGCACTTAATTGCACCCATCCTACCTTCTTCCAACTACTGTGGCAATCTTGCCCACAAAGCTAATGAATGTAACATTCCTTCCGAAGATATCTTTTGTGATTATTGTGGGACATCAAGAAATTGTTTGTTTTACCAAGTTCTCGAAACGGAAATAACTTTGATTACCACAGCAAAATCTGCCAACATCTTACATTGCCGCTCAACTAAAAACCAAGGCACCTCAACCTTCCACTTAGGCTTTCCCCACCAATGGTAATTCCAATAAGAATGCTAGGAAGAAAAAACACAATGTTGACAAGAGGGAGGTGCTTCAAGCCCATGTCGCTCAAATTCAAACTCTGCAAAATGAGCTCGAATCATTGAGGGCCCAACTTGCTAATCTAAAAGGTAAGTCTTCCCAACCAGTTAGTCATGCCCAACCTGTACAAGGTTCAAGATCACAAGAGGGACCTCCTAGGTTGTTCTATGGCCTCTTACACAATGCCATGGTTAGGGAGTATGTTCTTTCTAATTCACACAATTCTAGTCTCACACTAAAATTTGCCACTTCTTTTTACCCTTCCTACTTTACGGCACAAGAGGCTAGTGTGGCACCTAGAGTTTCTACCACTAGGTAGGTAATGCAAACTGATAGACTCACATTTGGTTCAAGCCTTATTACCAAGGCTAGAGGAGTTCAAACAGTCATGCCACAATCTTTTCGTCCTTTCAACACGGAAGAAAAATGCACCTTGTTTGCGAGGGGGGAGGAAACTACTACACCACAAGCTACTAGGGCATCAAATTTTCATGTCCTAGGAATACATGTACATTAGGAAAACACACAATTTTCCACTGATCAGCTTATGTAATGCTAACTTCAAATGTGTGGAGTGGCGCAAAAGCTTGTGAGTACACTGTTGTTAGTTTTCAAAATTTGAAGTTAAACACCAGGGACATAATTGTTGTACTAATGGATACCCTGAACATTACATCAAGTCTTCTACCAATCCCTGATCCACATGTTATAGGGGTCCCATCTAACACCTTTGTCGTAACCCTAGCCTTGGGCTCACGATTAAGGTAAGGGCTTGCAAGGTTGCGGGCCAAGAGGGAAGCTCGGGGGTCACATCTCATGCTCCCGGGAGTGTAAAAGAGTGTGAGGGAATGAACCTTCACACTCTTAAGTGAACTCCCATTTTGGGAATTGGAGTCCCAATGGACTTCCGAATCTTCAAAGGGTAATTATAGGGGTCAAAACCCATTGGATTGAAAAGTTTTTTATATCATTGGAAAGTTATTGAAACGCAAATGTCTAAAATGGCCTTTCATGACCCATTTAGACATTTGAAACACAAGTTGTGGCCAAAAGAAAGGCCGGGAGTCAAATTGACAATTTGACTTTTGACCATTGAAAATCGAGAATTGACCTAATTTCCTTGTGTTCAAGTGGCGTGCAACATATCGTTGAAAAAATTTCAATGAGGGCTACAACTTTTATTTAAACTTCATCTCAATCGAAGGTCTGCACACAAAGTTATGGGGCCCCAAAATTGTGGGAATCCTAACTTTGGGAATTTTGGGATTCCCATTTGGGAGTCTCGGGACAAAATGCCATTTGGATGTGGGCCTCATGGAGGGGCAATTTGGATGTGGGCCTCATGGAGGGGCACAAAGTATACTATAAGGGGGAAGTTAGTGGCTTCCCTCAAGTCCGGGCCATGGTGAATCTTGTGAGTCCGAGTTTATCCATGGCTCATCCTAGCACCAAAAGTGTTCGAGCTATGCACTAACCAACTTGTTGTTTAGTTTGTGTAGGTCCGTGTGAGTGATTAAAGTGCTTGTCAATCTTCCTAGTCCTATCCCGGAGGTCTAGCGTGCCCTTCTACCCCCGAAGTGTTGCGAGTTAGGGAGCGTGCCCCAACTTCCTACTCTTCTGTATTTTCATTTTAGACTCACATTTGAGTCTCTTGAGGCTGGGAATGTGTCAACCTTGGAGAGACATTCGATTGGCTCACGTGTTGTAAATGGCATTCATAATCTGGTCATTAGTTTTAACATGGCTAAATTAGTGGGCTTTCCTACTTCTGATTCTACATTCACATATAAGGAGGGAGCTAAGAACACCTCACTTGTGGATTTGTTACTCAATAAAAGCGTTGTGGATAGTCATTCTCTCCATAAAATCTTTCACTCATTTCCAAAAGTGGTGCCTAGTGAGAGAACTTCCATTGCCATAGGAGTTGCCATTATTGACAATATCGAATCAACAATCCAGGTGGGAAGACATACACCCAAAATGGTACTTCTTGATACATGTGCCCAACCAATGATTCTTGGAGTTCAATTCACCAAGAAGATGGGCATGCTCGACTTGAAACTATGGGAATCTATGTGGCATTTGCATCGCTAGTGGGAGTGTAAAAGAGGTATTTGGGGAGAGTTCGAATTTGATCGCACTTAATTTTAATGAAGGTACAGATCAAAAGCTTTGCCTACAAGTTAGATGTTTAGTCACCAATGCCACTAGTTACGATGTGTTCATTGGGGAACATGCCCTGTTTCCACCAGGTTTCACAATTGATAACTGTTTCGAACATGCGTATTACCGAGTGGATTGGGAGACTAATGGGCACCACTTGGGATACATACCCCTTAATTTACATGGAAACCATAGTCCTACGGCTCACCATTGTATGCTCAAGGAAACACGCACTATTTCCTACATCCAATAAGCTAGCCATGAGTGGATAGAGGGAGATGAAGAGGAGATAGCTTATGGCCAAGCTACTAAAAGCTTGAAGGTGGTTCCTATTGACATTCAACACGGACTAAAGGTTTTACGAAAGTTCAAAGTAGCCCACGAGCCTTTGGTCAAAGCTCTCTCTAGTTTTGAGAACATGGAGAGCCATGGTGAACTGATTAAACCTACTCATCAGCTAATCACCTGGACACCGCCTAAGGAAAAGATTACATTACTATAGCTTTTTGGTGGTATTGGTACAAGTCTTGAAGCCTTACTATAGTCAGGGATGGTGGTTCAGAGGTATTTTTACGTTGATATTGATCCTATTATAAGGCAAGTGGCGGCATCAAGAATGATGGAGCTCATAACCAGATTTCCACAATAGTTTGCAACCATCACATGGAAGGTCAGTTTCACTTTCTTGCCCTTTAACATACAATTAATTTAGAAGAAGCATATGGAATTATTTGGCCCTGTGGACTTCATCATTTCAGGTTGGGAGTGTCAAGGATTTTCAGTGGCTAAATTTGGAGAAGGTTTGAGTGACACAAAATCTAATCTCTTCATGGACACGATACGATTGATCACCTGGGCTTAATCCATTTATCCTACGTTTGGTTATGTAATTGAGAACACCCCTTCTCAACTTGAGCAAAGGGAAAAAGTCTAGGAGCATTACACATTGGTCAAGCATTACCTTGAAGAGCCATTCCTACTCGATGTGGCATAATGTGGTTCTTATGTGCACTAGTTATGCAAGTAGTGGACCAACCTTGCACCATTCTTAGTTCTGCAGTTGGTTGTGAAATACACAATTAGAAACCCCAACCTACAAGTTTTTCACATATTAAATGATCAAAGCTCATATTAACCAGTTATAAGGTAAAAGAAACCTCCTTGGTTTCCAGCGAGCATAATAGGAAAACCAAGAGGTGCTTAGCCCACCTTTGTCTCCTTCCCAAGAGCACATGCCTTTCAGGGAGATGGACCAAGCCTGATGTATCATCATGCTTCAACCACTTGAGATGAACTAAGACTAGAAGAAAGAGAAAGGTTTATGGGGTTCTAAACTGGCACTACTAGTCACACCAAGGTGACTAGATTGGAACGTAACACTCTACTAGGGAGAGGCATGGACCTGAACTCTCTAACATGGTTGGTAACTTGTGAATTCTTTCAAATGTAGATAACATCAGCACTAATTCAATCAACTTGCAGTTCTAGCGATACAACTACATGGCACCTTGACCAAGTACTAGCCTATCTTCAACACTCTACACTTCATTCTTAGTGTTGGGGGGGAGGAGGTACTATGTAATTTGATTCAAGTTGTTTTTGATACACCTAGAGCTACATCAACTTCTAGAGAAACAATTACAACCTTCTACAAATCTGCGCAGTTGGATAGTGGAAAACCCAATACACCAGGTTCTTCAAACACACTTTCTAACTCCATTCCATGTGTTTCCAACTACCCTTTTGTTAGGGGGAACTAGCTCACCAAGAAGGAGAAAGACTGGGTCACGACTTGCTAATTGAGTATGAGAATGTGTTCGCATTCTCAATGAAAGACTTAGGTAGGTGTAAGACCATTCAGTTCTCTATAGACCTTACAAATGAGACATCCATCTATTGGAGGAGACATAGGTTAAGTAAGCATGAATGGGAACTGGTAGATGAAAGATGCAAAAAGTTCCATGAAGCTAGTCTCATTCAGCCATCAAGTTTTAATTTTGTAGCCACTATAATATTGTTAGCAAAAAAAGATTTAGTTGGATTAAGGACTAAGAAAAAGATGTGCGGGGATTATGGGCCTTTGAACCTGGTTACACCTCAGGATAAGTACCCCATGCCCATCCCTGAAGAACTGTTTGATAACATTGGAAACTCAAACATCTTCACAATTGTGGATCTAAGGCAATGCTTCAACTAGATTGTGCTCACTGTGAGGGATTGTAAAAAAATGACATTCCATGGAAGCAACAAGTTGTGGAAATGGCTTGTCATGCCTTTTGGATTAAAGAATGCACTTATTTTCTTTTAGTGAATCATGGACCAAATTCTCAAAGGGGTAGATTTCATGAAGTGCTACATAGGTGACGTCCTAGTGCATAGCTAACGTGCTCTCAAGCTCCATAATGGACTCAAATGTGAATCCAAATTGAAGATAGTGGAAAAGCAAGGAGTTGGGGCACATTCCCTGGCTCGCAACATTTTGAGGGGTAGAAGGCCATGTTGGAGCTTCAGGATGGGACTAGGATGAATGACAAGCATCAACTACTCACACAAACCTGCACAAAACCAACACAAGGTGGTTAGTGCATAATTTGAGCACTTTTGGTGCTAGGACGAGTCACGGGCAAATTCGAACTCATAAGACTCACCACGGGCCAAACTTGGGGGAAACCACCACCTTCCCCCTTATAGTATACTATGTGCCTCTCCACAAGGCCCACATCCAAATGGCATTTTGTCCCGAGATTCCCACTTGCCAAAGTTGGGACTCCCACGACTTTGGGGCCCCATAATTTTGTGTGCAGACCTTTGATTGAGGCAAGGTTTAAAACAAAGTTGTAGCCCTCATCTAGAGCTTTCCAAAAATATGTGGCACGCCACCTATTGCAAGGAAATCGGGGTGATTCCCGACTTTTAGTGGTCGGGAGTCAAATTGTCAATTTGATTCCCAACCTTTCTTTTGGTCATAACTTGTGTTTCAAATGTTCAAATGAGTGATGCGAGCCCATTTTTTACATCTAAGTTTTAATAGCTTTCTAATGATATAAAGAACTGTTCAAACCATTGGGCGTTGACCCTTGTAATCATTCTCTGAACATTCAGGAGTCCATCGGAATTCCAACTCCCAAAGTGGAAGCTTTTTTCGGAGTGTGAAGGTTCATTCCCTCACACTTTCCTTCACTCCCGGGCTTCCCTCTTGGCCCACAACTTTGCAAGCCCTTGCCTTGGTCACGAGCCCAAGGCTAGGGTTGCAACACTAACACAAGACTCTTGCAACATTTGGCTCATTTTGGGGAGTTATTCAAGAGGCTCCACAAAGACAATATGAAGATCCATCCTAAAAAATGTGAGTTTATTATCACCTCAGTAGTTTACTTTAGACACGGAATTTTGCCAAGTGGTGTTATGACTCATTGGGCCAAAGTAGTAACCATTTTGGAGATGCCCAATCCTGTTGATGCTCACATTTTGAGGAGCTTCATCAGATTATGTAATTACTACAGGATTTATGTCCAAGATTTAGTACTATTGCTCATCCTCTTTATGCATTATTAAAGAAAGATGTTACTTGGACATGGAGTGAAGAGGCTAAGGAAACTTTCAACACATTCAAAGAAAAGCTTTCAAAGTTCCCCATTTTGAGAAGACTTGATTTCAGCAAGGTTTTCATTCTACACATTAACTGGAGTGCTCTTGGTATTGGTGCTATTTTTCACCAACTTGATGAGGTTGGCAAGGAATATATTATTGCCTATGCATCCCGAAGCAACAATAAGGCTAAAAATAATTACTTTTCATACGAGGGGGAATGTTTTGTTGTTGTATGGGCTGTCATACATTCCAGGCCTTATCTTTATGGCACCAAGTTCATTTTGTATACCGACCACCAACCTATCAAGTGGTTAATGATCAACGACAAGCTTACTAATAAGTTAGCTCGTTGGGCATTTATACTTTAGGAGTATGAATTCAAGGTTATTCACCGACTTGGTATTACACATTAGAATGTGGATACCACATTGCGGAGACCCTTCATTACCTTTGAATATTTCTCAGAAGCCAAACAAGACTTTGACTAGATTCCAATAGTACATGTATCTTATGCATCTAATTATCTTAGATTACTGCAATGTAACTTGGTTGAACATCCCATTATGGATATATGGGAGGATTTAGACATTTTGAGGTTTTTTCAACATGGGGAATACCTTCTCCAAGTTACATTAAGTCATCAGGATCACATATAATAACAATCCAAACGAAACTCATGGAAGGACAATCACTTCATTCAATGCTTACCCTAAGGTGACAAAGTGGTTCCTCCACCACATGAACGATGTAGTCTTATTCAAAAACTACACTTGGAGCTTGGACACTTTGGAATTAAACATATTTATAGCCTTCTCGCTTCTCATTACCATTGGAGAGGAATGTATGCTCAAGTCCGAGACATCATTGCTAGGTGTGAACAATGTGATAGAGTGAAAACTTCCTTCTCCTCTCAATAGCTCACATTTTCTCCATTCCATATTTAGGGCATGTTCTATAGCTGGTCATGCGATTTAGTTAGAGAGTTACCATAGACCTTTAGGAGATTATGATTGAACATTTTTCAAAGTGGGAGATTATGATTTAGCTGGAGATTATGATTGTACATTTTTCAAAGTGGGTCAAATTTGTTGCGTTACTGGACAAGTCATCACACATCACTAATTAGATTTTCTTACAACAGGTCCTAAGTAGGTTTGGGGCTTGTGTTAAGTGCCTTAATAATCAAGGATCAGAATTTAGAGGAAAATTCTAAAACCTATTTGATCATGCTCTCATTGACCATTGCTGGACTTCAAGGGATCATCCCCAAGTTAATGACCTTGCAAAGAGGATGGTTTAAACATGCAAGAAAGGATTTCAAAAAATTTGCCTCACTGGGAACAAAGAGGATTGGGACTTGGCCCTACCACTAGTAGAAAATGGCCATTTTACAACTAGTCCATGCGACTAAGTTTTAGTTGCAAACGACATTTGCAATTAAAATCTTTATAGTCGCGTTGGACAAGTCGCATAGGACACTAGTTGCAAATGACAACGAATTTTGGATGAAGGAAAAAGTCAACAAAATACGCCTTCATCCTTTAACTTGTCATATACGTATTGTCGTTTACAATTAGGATGCGACTTTTTTGGTGAACAATGGGAACAATTTATGTGTTGCCACGTGTCCCAACTTTTAATAATTATTTTTTTAAAATTCTTTTGAAATAATCCAAGATTTTTAATTTTTATGTTTAGATGGTTTAAATTGTGACACGTGGAATATTAATTGAATTTGTCCAAATTCAATTTAAATCAATATTTAGGTATGTAGGTTGA
>Ga0116231_10002481_pt1 | contig 38614 bp, 32 predicted proteins | sample S1TSphgellanicum_2_FD_89695 | JGI IMG/M metagenome (GOLD analysis project Ga0116231, IMG submission 89695) | Host-associated microbial communities from peat moss isolated from Minnesota, USA - S1T2_Fd - Sphagnum magellanicum MG | ecosystem: Host-associated > Plants > Peat moss > Unclassified...
TTACACATAGAGACATGACCCTATGTTGAGTCATGCAAAAATGTCATGTCACAACACATCCATGGACATGAAGCCATGACACTTTGACAATAAAGTTACCTCATGATTCTCAAAAAGGGCGGATACCGTTTTCACCAGTTTTGGCCCCTTTTTCACCATTTTCAGGATTTTTGTGCAAGGCAAAGCCCTCGATGTAAGCACCTTGCGTTACGACGTGGCGATCATTTTGTGCTTGGGCGGACGCAAGGACCAACACCCAACCACGAAGTTAAGCTTAGCCGGTGACGAGCAGCGTCTTTGGTCGGCCTTCGCTTCAGCGCGCGCTTCGACAGGAGAATGGAAACAATTGCATGGTAACCAGCATCGATTCCTCAGCGGTTTTGCAAGCTCTGCCATGGCCTCTGCACCTCATCTCTCTTTGCCTCTTGCTGCTTCTTCCTCCCAATTTTCGAAGCCTCAGGTCTATTGTAAATTAGTGCAGTTTGCGGCGCTGCCGGCGTCCTGCCGAATTGGGAAGATCAGCTTTTATGGGAGTGAAATCGGTGCAGCAGGAGTCCACTTTTCGGGGTCGCGATTGTCATCACTCGCAAACAGCAGGCGACAAAGGTTTCACGAAGAAGATGGAAGCCGGCGCAACAAGTTGAAGAAAGTGGGAGTTTGGAGAGCAGCAGCGGGAGAGAGTAATAGAGAGTCGTGGGATTTCGGGAGGTTTGTGAACACGCTCTTGTTCTTTAACGGACCACCATCGCTACAAAAGTTTGTGGCATCGGTGGTGCAAGCCATGACAGGAAGGACGGAGCAAGCTGACGTCGAGCAGGCGAACAGGAAGAAGAAGCAGGAGGAGGAGGTGGTGCTGGTGGTTGGTGCGACGGGCGGAGTAGGAAAGCGCGTGGTGGATGAGCTACGGAAGAGAGGCTATCGGACGCGAGCTTTGGTCCGAAACTTAGAGAAAGCAAAACAGCTCTTGAGCTCAGAGGTAGAGATAGTCACGGCAGACATAACGCAAGCTGCGACGCTACTGCCGGAGTACTTCGCAGGAGTGAAGAAGGTCGTCCACGCAGCGAGCGTCACCGTGGGACCTAAGGAAGGCGATACAGCTGATCGTCAGAAGTATTACCAGGGGATCAAGTTCTACGATCCAGAGATCAAAGGAGACTCGCCAGAAACGGTAGAGTACAAAGGGATGCGCAATTTGATAGAGAAGCTGAAGAAGCGACTGGGGACCAAGGAAGGAAGATCGTTGTTCGCGTTGGCATCACCTACGGGAATACCAACAGGTCCTGCGTGGGGAGCATTGGATGATGTCGTCATGGGAGGTGTGAGCTCCAGCTCTCTGCAGATCGATAGGACAGGAGGTGAGCAGGGGATGCCCACAGGTGTGTTCAAAGGTACTGTGTCCACTGCCAACAATGGAGGGTTTGCAAGCATCCGGTCCAAGAACTTCGAACCGGTTGAGGATCTGAGTGCTTATGAAGGACTGGAATTGCGAGTGAAAGGAGATGGCCATCGCTTCAAGTTCATGTAAGAAGTTAGGGGTTGTCTCTCTCTCTGTGCCCCCTGCAAAACATCGTGTCATGTTGCTGCTTGATCCAAGTATGTTGTTCTACTTATTTCCAGACTCAGGGTTTATGTTCAGGGGTTCTGGTTTTGGATTGTGAGAAATTCTTTCTTGTTTTGCTGCAATTGCTGTTGTTGCATCATGCTCACAGCCAGAAATTCTTCAAGGTGAAATGGAAGATCCTTTTGGTAGCTAAGCAAATGCTAGCTCTTTCTTCTCCTCTATGATTCCATTGGGATGAGGACATGCTGCAATCTGGTTCTTTGTCTTTCCAATCTTGTTGTTGCAGTGGAATGGCAGTTGCTTCCTTTCCACTGTGCAGCATGGAAAATGGCAGATGGTTGCAAGCAATCGTGATTCCAGTTTTGTTGTCACAGCAGACTTGTGCCGTGCATTTACTGATGTTGTCTCTTCCTGTCTGCTGCCCAGCATGGAAAATGGGAAATGGTTGCAAGCAGTTGTGATTCAAGTCTTGTTGTCACAGCAAACTTGCACTGTGCTCCTACTGGTGTTGTCTCTTCCCTTCTGCTATGCACCATGGAAAATGGCAGATGGTTGCAAGCAGTTCTGATTCCAGTTTTCTTGTTACAGCAAACTTGTGCTGTGCTCACTGATGTTGTCTCTTCCATTACACTGCACAGCATGGAAAATGGCAGATGGTTGCAAGCAGTTGGGATTCGAGTTTTATTGGCACAGCAGACTTGTGCTGTGCTTGCTTTCAGAATTTGCTTTGATACCTAAAGCAAGAGATCTGTCATAGGGCATATGCTGTGTTTTTCAAGTGTGGTAATGGCTTGGTGTGTGCACTTGTTTGCTTGCAGAGTTCGCACTTCCACTGATTGGGATGCTGTTGGCTACACTTGTGGATTCAACACTACCAAGGGTGAATGGCAAACAATCCGCCTCCCTTTCTCCTCATTTGTGCCTGTGTTTCGTGCTCGCACAGTGAAGGATGCTGCACCTTTCAATACTGCCAACATTGCATCATTGCAGATATTGTACAGCAAGTTTGAATCTGATGGTGAACTCAATCCCAAGTTTGAAGCAGGACCATTTGAGCTTCCAATCTCCAGCATCAAGACATATTTGAAGGAGCCAGTGACTCCCCGCATTGTGCACGTGAGCTCAGCTGGAGTCACTCGACCTGATAGACCTGGCCTTGATTTGACCAAGCAACCCCCAGCAGTTCGTATGAACAAAGAACTAGGCTATATTCTTACTTTCAAGCTGAAAGGTGAAGATCTGGTACGAGAAAGTGGGATACCGTACACCATTGTACGCCCATGCGCACTAACAGAGGAACCTGCAGGTGCTGAGCTAATTTTTGAGCAAGGAGACAACATAACTGGAAAGATTTCCAGACAGGAGATTGCACGCATTTGTGTTGCAGCTCTAGAATCACCTGCTGCATGTGACAAGACCTTTGAAGTGAAGAGCACTGTCCCATTCAGCCAGCCATTTACAATCGATTTGGAAAACCCACCCCCTGCTCAAGATTATGTACCTTTCTTTAGTCAACTCAAGACAGGGATCACAGGGAAAGAGGCACTGGAGAAAACAGAGGCAGCTGTTGTCTAAGGGCATTGCAGTTGTCACCAGTTTCTTTGTTGTATAACACAGGTACATGCTCTCTCACATGGGAAAACCCAAAACCAAGGCTTGCCTGAAGTAGGGCATTTGCAAGAACATGTTTTGTGCAGTCATTGTGTGCTACTAACTTAAAGCTGATTTGTTACTGTTGATAGGAGTTCAGAGTTTAGTGAGCACCTCAGATCTGATTCCATTGCCAAGGTTCTTGAGCTGTTTGTTGATCTTTCAGCAGAGAATGGACTCCTGGTAGACTGTATAAACAATTTTCCAAGTATAAATATGACCTCTTTGCAGGGAGTTTGAGATTCAAGCAACATTCAAACCCACTTAGATTTCAAGATTGTTTGTTGAATTGGAATATGTTTTGCCATTTTTCCATTTCTTCATACAATTTATACATCTCTACCTGAAACCTCTGCATTGATTCATGGGTGTTCATCAATGACATGTTGGATATGAAGTCCACAGTCCACTGATGTACCATTGCCGTCAGAGATTGCATGTCTTACAGTGCATTGGTTTGTTGTACTCAATAAGGACTCTTGATTCAGATGTGTGCTGAACACAAAGCAGCCCGACAGTCTTCAAATACTCCCATAACAAGATTGATTGGAGATACACATGTCCTGCTTACTATTGATGTCAATAGATAACAAGACAGCTTGGAACTCATGCATGCAAAAACCATCTCTGCCTAATGTCCTATTCACAACCTCTGCAGTAATGTCCGCACCTTCAGACCCACACTGAAGCTGGATTGAGAAAGTTGAGCAACATTCAGCATGGTTGAGTTGGATCCACATCTGGGTTTTATGCTGACAGACGTTAGAGACCTCAAACCTTGCTGCTGGTTGTTTCTAACTTGAATGCTGGTTATGGAGGTTAGAAATCTTGTTTTATGAGATTGATGTCAAGATGTTCAGATATCAAGAAATGTTGTTGGGTCATAGAAGAGAAATCTCCACTCTACACATTCCAATTTGACTTGAATGGGTTTTACACATTTTGTGAATCAAATGTCTATACAGCCTGTATTCAAGGATGGTTACCTCTTCGAGTGATAATCTAGAGAGTGAAACCTTAAGAATTTGCAAATGGGTTTCACAGGTGTTAGAATATTGGAAAGATATGTCTCTGTTTGAGCTTCTCATATGTCTAGCTTGTCCTTCACACTCAATCTTCAATCTAAAAATGAATAGAGCAATAGAGGCAAATTAGCTCTATAAGACCCTGGTGGAAATGTAGATGGTTAGTTTGAATGGCAACAAGTCTTCTCTTATGGTGGGGTGCAAAAAGGAATTTGTGACTAATGCATTGGGTTCTATGTTTGTGCTAAATCCACCATATTTTGGTGTTGAATCCCCATGGTAGCCTCAATCATTGGTAATTGGGGTGTAGTCTTTTTGCATTGGATTCAGCTGGAACTGCTTGTACTATCTACTATTGGCAACCTCCAAAGTTGGAGTACTTGGGAGCTGTGTGTAAATATTAGGAGTTCCATTCCAACGAACAACTACCAACGAATGCAAGTGTCAACTCTGACAAGTACCTTTTAGCCTCACTTGAGCTATCAATTTGGCAAGAGGTTCTTCACTTCATCCTCTATGGTGCCTAAACCCTATCTACCCACATGGCCCCACTTACGAACACATGTGGATATTGCATAAGTTGTTGCCCTAAATATGTGAGTTTGCACGGATGATACTTTTAACCATGCATACAATGGGGTTGTCATTGTAAACATGTGTTGCAGTAATGTGCATACTATGGGTTAGTGACAAATGTGGATATCATAAAATATACCTTCAATTTAAGTTCATTTGTGACATGCATTGATGATTATTGCATCTAGCACAATGTAAGTCTTGTTTCAAGGACTTACTTAATTTTTTCTTGCTAATAACATTTTCATTATCCATGCAACTGACTCGCCTGGGATTCAGGGTATAGGATATACAATTTATGATTTAGGGCATAAAATAGAATTTACAAAGATTTATTCTAGGATTTAAGGTTTAATGTATAGGTTTTAAGATACTTGGGTATACTCTATATCAGTGTGAATATAAAAGATAAAATGCAAAATGAAGGGTTTCAGGGTATAAGATATAAAAGTATGGGATTTGAGATTGGCAGATTTTGAAGAATGGAGTTGGAACCAGAGGTGCTCTCAAGTAAAGCCAGAATTGGAACTAGAAGTTCTCCTCAACATGTGAAACCAGTTGACACTGGTCTGAACACCAATTCAAATAGGGACCCCATTTAGAAGTGCAAATGTTTGTCTTCTGATTCACAGGTATGAGGAATTTGTATGGATCAGCAATTCATTACACAAGCTCAAAAGTGAAAGGGGATCACCCGGGTATTCAACTACTGAATCCTGATGAAGACTATTTTGAAAATACTTCAATCAAAACGAAGAGGCAACAACATTCTTCTACAAAATGTAACTCATGTTCTCTCTTAAAATGTCAGCTGACTTGCAACGTTTATTGTCAAAGCTAGTTGTTGATCTTCAACATACAAATGGAATTTCAACACTTGCCATTGTTCTTTGACTCCTCTATTCTCTACACATGAATTCTGCTCTCTGGATTCTTCTGAGTTTCCCCAAACTTCTACACCTCTTAGAATTGTTGGTCACCTTGAATACCAACCAACACAGCACTTGTCTATTCAAGTTCTCTCAAAGTATTCTTTGAACATGAAAGGACTGCCTAGAAAGCCTTGCTGACCAGCCATGGACCGCGAGTACCCAAAGAGACTAACTATAAGTTGGAATTAAAAGATTTTGCAACTAGATCAGGGTGACTTGGTATCAAGGATGACAACCAATTGACATTAAGCTCACAGCAAAGAGGTGGTCTCCAAAAACTCATCAAACCACCAAGCCCTTCTCCAAATATCTACTCCTGTTACACAACCCCATATCACAGAAAGCTGTGGTGTGCCTGATTGAGACAATGATTCATGCTTCAACAAGAGCTCCAATGCCATTGCTCGGGACCTAGGTTCCTGATTGCCTTGTCTTGCAGATGCTCCTGTCTAAGAGTATGCATTCAGATACCAGAATTGCAGAACAAGGAGAGAGTGTTTGTTTCATGACAGTAAGTATCAGATCATCACTGCTTAGTTGGTGAGGGTTCTTGACTTGGTGACCTGTGCACAATATGTCCATGCCACCAGCACATTTGTCAGATCTGTAAAATTGTAATCCAAATTAATATTCTGCCTCCAATGTGCTCTATATCCATGCTATGATTTCATGTAGAACACAAAAAACTACATGCAGGAGAAAGTCAAATTCTGAACCTTACATGACCCTGAGGTTTCGACTGCATCCAAGCACTTGATGATGCACATATTAGTTACTATCACCTTGTTGCCGTGGACTCAATTGGCATTGACAATCATGGGAAGCATTTCCCATTTGACTCCCATAGCAACAGATATTCCACAGAGAAGGTTGCTTCCTCAGTGCTTGGTTGTGAGGCAACTGAGCACAATAGCAGTTGGCACAAGATAGCTGACAGGAAAGGCAAGAGACTATCTGCATACTCATGCTGGCATGTATTCACCACGGCTCTCTTGGATGGTGCTAATGGTGTCTTCTTCCTGTCATGAGCCACAAACAGATATCAGACCTGGAGAGCACATATGTTCCTGACAAGTATGATCCTTGATTCAAAATTCAGATTCACAATGCAAATTGCAATTCAAAAATGAAATTTCCATATGGACACACATTTCAATGAAAGAGGATGAGGTTTCAAGCCGTATCTAGGTACCATCTGGGTAGCACTCTTACCTTACTTCACTTCATGGTGCTTTCACCAACGATCTGTTGGCAACATCAATGTGACATGGGGGGAAATAAACCTTATCCTGAAGCACATATCCCGAAATTCAAGTAGGGAGATGCTTTATCCTACATCAATTCCGCCTGGCTTCTCCACTGGCACTCATTTGCTTGCCAATGATGCTTGGCTGCATGCAACAAGCAGAAACCATCCATCTCTCAGAACTTTGGTTTGGTACCAATACCTTCAATACAACATGCTAGGCAAGAGCAAATTGAACAGCATTGGAATTCAAGAAACAAGAAGCCATAACCTTAGTATCAAGCCTTCACCATCACACCAGAATAAAAGCCCGGAAAGAAACATTCATTGACAATGGTAGCAAATCCTTACTAAGCACATGCACTCACCAGACAAGCACGTCCTTTGACATGAGGAGACAAACATCACCACAAATCAGCTTGCCAGAAGAGAACACCACAACTTCTCCAGGGACTAAGTCTTTGTGGTTGCAGTACTGCAAGGAAGACTACCAGGAATCAGCCCATCCCTGTAAGACAGAGTGGCATTGTACCAGTTCCAACTGTTTGGATTTTGGCCAAGTACTACTCGACTCCTGCAAATACTCAGCAACAATCTGTGTCAGAACAAGTGTTGGATATTCTAATATTGTTTCAGATTGCTTTCTAGGCATGGACTGGTTTTGTCCATTGACACATTCTTGTGGAATTGTAGACTAGCAATATACAGACCTAGAGTCAGGACTTGTGACCTCCAAGGTATCAAGCAAGAGCCGCATGAGTGTCAGACATGTTGAAGCCAAGCTGCTCAAACTGAGAGAAATCCAAGGCAAAGCAGATATGAAGACAGCTGCAAAATAATTTCACACCTAGAAGAGACGTGATACAACAGGGAGGGTTTAGGGTTTACACCTGACTTGGGTCACACCTGCCAAACATGGAGGATTGCTGTGGCAACCATGATGGAGAGGGTTGAGATGTGCACACAGATGAGATAGCTCCTGAAATGGTAGCCTAGACCAGCTGATACCTGAGAGCTGAAATGGAGCTGCAGATAAGAGATTTCACTTGAGATGACAGAAACGAGAAGGAGAAGGGTTTAGGGATTAGGGTTTAAGAAGAAAGAAGGGGAAGAACGTGCCGAAAGGAACCATCGGTTTGGAGCAATTGTGAAAGCTGCTGCTGCAGATATGAGATTTCATTTGAGATGATAGAAACAAGAAAAAGAAGGGTTTTAGATTTTAGAAGAAGAAGCTAGAAGAAAGAAGGCGAAGAGCAGAAGTCTTCCTGTAAAAAGAAGGTGCCCAAAGGAACCATTGGTTTGGAGCAATTGTACAAGCTGCTCACCTACAAATTTGAGGAAATTCTAAGAGCATAAGCGATGTTGGAGATTGAGAAGAGAATTCCAGGGCGGCTCCACAAAAGCTTATCTAGTTAGGTTGAACAGGGCAATCCACCAAGCTCCCATCGTCGATCCCCTCTTGTCTATGACGATTGCAAACCCATCGAATTGGAAGACCTAGCTCCGCCTTGCTCCTCCTCTGCACGTTACGGTATTGCACCCGACTCAAGCCGAAAAGCTTGGAGATGTCCTTGCCCTTGAGAAAGTTGACAAGCCATTGTTCAGCACCGATGTTCTCATTTGCAATCCTCATTGCATCTTCTTCACTAGGGAGTGGAGTTCGACCTCTTAGAAAAGCATCTCTCCCTGAGCTTGTTCCTTCTTCAGTACCACTAGGGTTGGGACTCCGGTTTGGAGTTCGACGTCGACCTGGATCTCTCCTTCGTGAGCTCATTGAAGATGATGATCCACTGCTACTGCTTCCAAAATCAGGCAAGAAGTTGGAAAGGCATTGTGTATCAAGAGCCAATGCAACTCCCTTTCCCAGATCAGGCACCATATCTCCAAGTCCTGCTGCAACATGAGCACCCACCTTCAAGAGAAGGGAGAAGATCGACAAACCTCTGATGACAAGTGGGGCAATCTCTTGAGCTCTTGCAGAAGATGTCAACAAAACCATGTCTCCTTCTTGATTCTCCACAACATGAATCCCTTGCAAATGCTCGCATAACAAATGGAGATGGACCCTTTGGAACATCCCTGGCATCATCAACATCTCCGACACAATGAGCTTCCGTTGATGATGAGCACCAACTGTGGTGAAGAAAACATTGCATGGAACTTGACGTTGTTGCAACTGCAAAGACAAGTTTATGATCGCGTCCAATTTCGATACGAGTTTGTGATGTAATCTCTTTTCCAAGCATCCAATCTCTTCTCTCCTCTTCTCCATCACCTCTTGTAATCTTTTCTCCATGGATTTGATCTCTTCTCTCGTCTTCTCCATCACCTCTTGTAATCTTTTCTCCATGGATTTGATCTCTTGTTTTGTCCCCTCCATCACCTCCGCAACAACTTTGTCCCCCATTTTGTGAATGTGTTTCTCCAAGCGATCCAATTTCATAAACAAATGTGTTTGAAAGGATTTGGACTTCAATTGCAAATCCAAATTTGGATCTTCTTCCAAGCTTAAGCTTGCTTGACTTGATGCAATTGCACTTGAAAATTGTGGTTCAGAATTATGATCACAACTTTGATGAGAATAATTGATTTCACTTGAGCTTGCTTCAATTTTGTTTTCGGAGCTCGGTTTGATCTCATTTGAGCTCAATTTGAGATTGTTGACATCATTCTCAAGTTCCTTCAAGTTTTGAAATCGTCTGTCAAAGACATCTGTTGTGTCAATTGCACCCAAAAGAGATGTCGCCGTATCGTCCATGCCTTTGCCCAAGTAATCCATATCCTCCTCACCTACATCCACTTCTCCCCATGGATGCACATACGACGAATCAAGGTTTGCAGCCAACAACTCTTGTTTCAAATTCTCCACCAACACAACTTGGTCCTTTCGATTCTTGCACAACAAGAGTCGTTCCACACACTTGGGTCTTAGAATCCCTTTCACAAGTGCAACTCCTTGGCAACCATGGGCATCACTACACAAGTTTTCGATTTGTCTCACCACATGAGCATCGACAAGCGAAAGAGTTTCAAATGAGCTCTTGGATGACTTCACCAATATGTCTATGAAGATGTGGCCCATCATATGGCCACTCAGCTCCACCAAGATCTCCAAACCATCAATCCAGATCTTCACTAGATTTTGTTCATTTTCACAAATTGCATGAGTTGCCAACAAGTTGGCAAAATAATTGTGTAATTTCACCTACACAAGATTCATGCACAAATACTTTGTCAGAAACATTATGGAATTAAGTGTAGCTAAAAGTCCTTTTAAAAGATTGCAGTAAGAGAACTAATCAAATGTTGTGTACTATTTTACCAAATTTGCAAATGACATTGAACGAATAAATATGTATAGAGGCTAACAAATGTATATATACAAATCATACATGAATCTTTTATCGACGAAAGATCACATAAGCAATTGGAATTAATTTCAATATAAAATATATGTTTTAATTGTAATTCAACTTTCAAACATGTACCTCATGTGTGAGTAAAATTCATATTATGCTTGTATCAACATGACAAGAATTTGACAATAATCATTGATTCATATACAAGTTCAAGTAATGCACCAACTTCCTTTGTAAGAAATGAAAGCACATGCATGTCCCTAATTACCACAACATTGTGTTCTTGCATTGTTTATGTTGAAAATTTTCAGATTTAAAAACTAAATTTTTAGTGAATTATTTTTCTTCGTTCATTTTATTATGCCTTTAATGGAACATAATGTTCAACAATCATACCTGCAATTTTGGGAAAAAACCTGGGGTGAGAGTGGTCAATTCTTGGTCACAACATTGTAATCTACGACCAATATAAATGATTTCTGCTTCTTGAGGAAATGTTGTTTTCCATTGTAAACGTCTTGCACCATTAGCAACCCCATCATCAAATGGTAATGTAGTAGGCACAAATATGCTTGACCTTCGTGAATCACTTCTTATAGGATGTATTTCATATGCGAGATTCATTTTGAGCATCAAACAAATAAGATGTTTAGTGATGTCTCTTGAATTGTTGCCATGATATTGAATGGTTTTCTTCAACGAGATATTGAGCAAGTGCTCTATTTGTTCTCTTCTTCCAATGCCATGTTTAAAAGTTGTTGTCAAGTTGTTTGTTGTCACATGTTTGCGCAACTTGATTAGACGACCCATCACCTTGTGACAGAACCAATTTGGGTTCACAACAACAAAATCTTCATCCTCGAAATAAATTATTTCACCTGCATCATGTAAAGACTTGGCTACTGCAATGCGTGCCTTTTCTTTCAAAGACTTGGCAACCACATTACGTATGTTATGCATCTCTTGTTGCAAACCTTGTTGATTATGATCAATAGGTAGACGCAAGTTTGGGACTTTCTTGTCAATAATATCACTGTTGAAAGTTTCCATGGTAACAATGGGTTGATTAGGATGTTCTTTGTTCCATTCACCCAACGCAAGTCGCACTTTTGAACACGCAAGAAAAGCATCTGGCAATGTGTCAAGAATACCCATGCAACTTCTGATGACTTCATTTGTCACATCTTTTGTTGCCAGAGAAGAATGTGCATTAACATAATGCAACTTTGAAGATAAGTTGATGAACTTAGCAAACTTATCTTTCAATATCAACACAATATTTTCCACATGTTGTATTTCCCCAAATGCTTGATCTTGATGTGTCATAACTATTGCCACTTGTGATTGGAAGTTAGACAACCTTTTTGTGTTCGATGCAATGAACCTCAACCAATAAGAAATCTCCTCTTGTATTTCCTCTAAAGATTTGTTCTTGTTTGATTTCATGTGAAATGGGTTGCACACAACAAGAAAAAAACAAGGATTTCCTTGACTACTCAAATCTGGAATCATCATATCATGAAAAGCATGATATTCTTCTTGGCCAGCTAGGTCCCAAATGGAGATTTTGTGATCATCATCATTGACAAGAGTGTTGACATCTATCCCACGAGTTCTTGTTTCCCATCCATTTGGATCGTTGAAACAAAAATCAAAAGGTTTGTGTTGTTCAATCACCTCCACTAATGGAGTGCAAAGGTTTGCACAAAAACCTTTTACAGCAACATTACGTACCATTGATTTTGTTAATGTTGTTTTACCTGCATCCATTTTAACAAAAAATGGTTATGCATTAAATTATAATTAAATATGCACTTCTCAAATTTTTATACATAGATTAAATAAATATGTGCAAAAATTTAAAATAAAAAATTAAAGTTGAAATAAAAAGTGAAGTGGATTGCCTGAAAATGCATGACCGCATAAAAACACCCTTGCAGAACTCGGTCGACCTTTGGGCATGTCTCTCATTACCATAATGTGTTCTTGCTTATTTTTTTGTAATTGTGCCTTCACATGTAAAGAATATCCTTCCCTTTCCAATGGTGTATTTTCCATATTAATATCTTCCAACCAAGGATTGACTTGTAAAAGATCCATGATTCCAACCAACACTTCATCCCCTTGAACGGCATTGCAAAAGCTCAAATCAAGATGTGTCATACTCTTGTTTTCATGCAAGGATTCCAAAATCATACACACATCATCTGGTCCAATGCTATTTTCGCATTGGAGCTTTAGTTGCTTAAGGGTCTTGTTTGTACGCAACATCTCTGCAATAGCTTTGGCTCCTCTCGATCCAATATTGTTCTCACCAATTGTGAGATGTTTAATTGACATGTTAGTAGGTGGGTTTCCAATATTCCCAGTTAAAGGTCGAAGCAATGATTCCATTCCATCTGGACCTAATGGATTCAACTCCAAACTCAACTCTTCAATAGTTGAATTCACCATCAACATTGCTTCAATGGAAGCAGCTCCGAAGGCTGACACATTAGCTCCATGGAGGACAAAGCGCTTGAAACTATGATTGTCCGCTAACATCTTGCATAAAATTTGTACTCCACTGTCACCAATTAATGCTTCATACAATCGTACTTCCTCCAATACTCCATTTGCAAGAAGATTTCCAAGACTTTGAATAAGTAATTGGATCTCTTGAAAATTCCATTGTGCTTTGATACCAATGTAATTCAATTTATGGCATCTACCAATTGCATTTAAGAATTTTAGACGCTGTTGATCTTGAATCACTCTATTGGATCCGTCCACTTCAACATTGTGAAAACGGACATGTATACGTTCCATTGCATCGACCAGCGTGGCATGGAGATCATCAAAATGAATTCCTGTATATTCATCTCTCGACCAATGCCAAAGTTCTATTGGCCATTGTTTTTTCAATGGTGCATAGACAATAGGCAACTTGTTCGCAGGGAGCTCAATGGTAGGAATTGGATGAATGAATGTTTCACCTTGTGGTAATCCATTTTCTATTGGATGAAATGTTTTTTGACGTTTGTTAGGTGGTGATGTTTCTGAAAAGTTGTTTTTCACGTCAACACCTTGAAAGGAATCAATAGATGGGAGACTATCATTTAGCTTATTGGAATCTAAATCGCTTCCAATTTTCTCCACATATTTTTCAGACGCCATTTCAAATATTTTTGAACAAATAAAAAAAACCCTGCAACCAAATATTTTTCAATATTGATTTTTAAAATATATAATCTTTTGAATGCATTTAAAACTTCCCAAAACATGTAAACAAATTGGAACCGATGCAATATTCCCTTTAGAATATTCCCACATTTCATGTATCCTATTATTTGAAAACTCCACATTACATAATGAACAACACTGATGAATGGGACAATGGTGTTTGAGAAGTAGATTTACTCACTAATAATTTAACCTTTATGGTGTGTATAATGCAATTCGATAATCCACATGGTTTTCTATCTTGAGATTGATTTAATGTAACAATTTATTTTTCATACAAAATCAACATCTAAAATATGAGAGGTGCAAGTTGTAGTACATACCTTGAATGAAGGGAATGGCAAAAGAATTGGCACTACTTCAAATATTCCTCAAAAATGTTTGTAGTCCTTTTGAACCATATTTCTTCCACGTGGGTGCACTTATGAGAAGCAATTGTTGTTTTAAAATGGAACATGCTCCAATATCCTTGCTATTTTGACTGCAACCAAATGATGAATAGCAAGGTTTGGATTTTTAGTCATCAATGTAAATAAATTAGCTCAATCATGATAGAAATGTAGATAAAGCCATACAAGCCTTGGTAAATGACCTATCAACAAAACGCATGTTATGAGATATTTACACTCTTTGACATGATAAAATAAAATACAATATAAGGTTCCTAAGAATAAGAATACAGATTGCATTGAAAGTCAATCAGGAAACATGAGGTTTTGTGACTTGGTATTAAAACCTCAAATGGGAACTCATCAAAAGAATTGTCAGAAAAGATATGGGTTGTTTCTAGCACTCAAACTAACCTTCTTCACGAGTTGTTAACTTTGAAGACCTCCAATATGCACTCAAGTTGAAAGAATTGCAAGATTGCACAAATATTCATAGTGGAAAGTGAAATTTGGGTTGTACAAGAACCTCAAGAGCTGATCAATATCCAATTTCACCATCGATTAAATTCCATATTTGGAGGTATTTGGTTAGACTACTTATCACAAGCAAAATACAAAACATAGTTGATGACTAGAACGATTTGTAAGGCTGCTAAAAACAAACATAAATCAATCAGCCTGCCGCCTAATAGTTGTATCAAAATTTATATTACCACTAAGCATTGAATCCACATCAATAGAAACGCCCAAACTCCTTATGAACCTTTAGGAAACAATTTAAAGCCAGCACTTCATCTCTGCTCAGAGAAAATCAACCTCAGCAAAATGATCCTTCGAACCTCACATGTACAAATTTCTGCTGTGTGTGTTGAATACACAATATAGAACATTGGTCTTCCAAGGCCTTTTTATACACGAAAGTTGGCGGTTCATGGGGTATTCCTGAAATTGTTGAGGAAAAGTAGTTGGTTCCTAGGATATTGCTGGGATGGTTGCTGATCGTGTACAGGTCAAAAGGTGTTAACACAGTTTTGAACATGAGAACCTTCTTCAATATTGTGTGTCTTGAAGAAGTCCAACTAAACCCGAGTTGAAAAAATCCAAGTTGTAGATTTGTGTCAGTTGACACTAGGTGCATAATATTTTGATCATTGTACTCCACTATAAACGCACTTCTTTATATATATTTTATTTTATTTTATTTATTTATTTTAAATTTTATTTTTATTTTTTTTCTAAATAGGTTCTAAGTTATATGTATAAAATGCATGTTTCACCAGGCTACAAAATTTCTGTCTTTTGAATCATGCGACATGCATAACAAAAGGCCCATCACAATGAGTTTACCTTGCCCCCGAGCTAGTCTCAAAACCAAAAAAGGGACCCAATTTTTTTATCATAAAATATGTAACCTCAAGTTGTTTTCTTGGCATTAGAAATTTTCAATTTACAAATAGTTCTTTTCTTTCCAGTGGAAAAAAAAATATTGAGATTTTTTTACCTCCTAAATGTGAATGAAGGTTTGTGGTCATATTGCACAAGGCACAAAATTTTAACTTTTCCTCAGTTACAATAAAAAATTTGCAAATTATTTCTTTGTCCATGACCTACCTTGTCCAAAACTTCTACACACTTGTATCATTGAATTGCAACAACAAATAAAATCTCTTGTTCCTATTGACCCAAATACTTCAATACCTTGGCCACTTAGGTGTGTAGTATTTTTTCAAGTGAATGATATATATATATATTAGTCCATTAAACTTATGTTATTTGTCTTTCATCCTTGTTGTGAAATGTCCTAAATCCTAACTATTTCAAATGTGTGTGGACAACCCAAAACTTTGTGAATTTTTTTGTCAAGTCACAATGTAGAGTAACAAAACAATCACCGATGCCAAATGAAATTGGGGTTTTCGAATTTAATATGAAAATATGTAAACTCCAATTCTTTTCTTTAAAGTAACATCCAATTCTCAAAGGAATGGAACAAGGAATGTTTTGAGTTGATGTCTCCACCCTCCTTTTTCCTTTTTGAAAAACAAGCACCAAAATCGACACATTAAAATATTTTTAAAATGAGCGAAAAGTCACAATAGGAGCTACACCGACATACTCATGTAGGCAAAAGATCTTTCACTCTTTGACCCGCATTTGGGACGTGCTAGACTGGTTGTAACTTGTCGGAGATGGAAATAAGTCAATCAAATTCTTAAATGCACCGATACAACCTCCTTCACACAGCATAGACCTTCATAAAATTCTTCGTCCTAGCCTCCCCGACATCTTACAGAGTTGTAAAATCATCATAGGCTGGTGCAAGGTTCATCTAGCCTCCCCGACATCTTACAGAGTTGTAAAATCATCATAGGCTGGTGCAAGGTTCATCCATTCGTAAAGCACTCTTACGGATTTTTTTTCTTTGTATTGAAAACACCTCCCCACATGAAAGATGCTTTTCAATTGAATGAACCCCAACTTCAGTCCCTGTTCCACCTGGGTTTTTTCCCCTTCCCTTTGCTAACCCTATTGTCTTGTTTTCTCCTCTAGGGTTCAGGTATGTTCTTTTTGCCCCTTTTCTTTTTTTCGTCGTTTGTGACCTTTTTATTTTGTGGGCTAATTTTTTATTTCTTTGCAAAAAAAAATTATTTCTTAAGCTAAATCTCTATCTTTTGACAAAATCACTGTATTTCATGGTTAAATCCTTACATTTTGACAAAACTTTTATATTTTCTTGACAAATTTTCTTCTTCTTGACAAAACCTATATTTTTTCAAAACAATTTTTTTACATCTTAACCAAATTATTATATATATTTTTAAAACTTATATATTTTCATGGCTAAATTTTTACATGTTGACAAAATATTTATATTTATTAGCAAAACTTCTATGTATTCATGGGAAAACTTTTACATCGTGACAAACTTTTATATATTTTTGGCAAAATTTTTATCTTTTGAATTTATAAAAAACATTTCTTAGTTAAACTTTTAACTCTCAACAAAACTTCTTTACTTACTGCTAAACTCTATATTTTGACAAAACCTCTTTATTTTTTGGTTAAACTTTTTTTTTTTAACAAAACCTTTCTATTTCATGGTTACCTTTTTACTTTTCCGCTAAACTTGTAGCTTTCAACAAAATCTTTCCATTCCTTGATTAAACTTTTACTTTTAACAAAACTTTTTTATTTCTTAACTAAACTTTTACCTTTCAATAAAAATTTTTATTAACTTGAGGTGAGTATTATTAATGAGTCAAATTTGTTAGTGAATTAACAATTTTTTTATGTAGGTATTGCATTGTCAATAAAAGTTAACAATTCAAATGGGGTCATTGTATTTTTTTTTTTCATATTCATTTGTTATAATTAAGTTTACATCCAAATTAAGGTATTGCATTTTGTTAAATATCTTTGGTTTAAACCTACCAATACAATGGCTACTAATTTTGGGATGTATTCCAAATCCAAGGATTGCATTCATGAATATAAGTGCGTTATTATTGAGAGGCTTAATCAAGGAGTAGAAAGATTTTGCCAAAAAATAATGAAGTTTTGTTTGTTTTTTTTAAAATTTAATTAAGAAAAAAAGTTTTTTTTTGCCAAAAGATAAAATTTGAATAAAAAATAGAGAGGTTTTGTTGAGATATAAAGCCTTACCGAGAAGATATAAAATATACAAGTTTTCCTAAGAAATAAAATTTTAGCTAAAAAGTAAAGAAAATTTGAAAAAAAGGAGAGGTTTAGCTAGGAAGGGATGGAGGTTTAATAAAAATTATTTATAAAAAATAATAAAATAAATAAAATAAATAACAAAAGTTTTGTCACTGGTTAAAAGTTTAGCCAGGAAAAGATATAGATTTTGCCAAAAGCTAAAAGTTTAGCTTAAAAAAAGATAGAGGGTAGGTCGGTAGGTAGGGGGTGGTTGTTAGTTGGTAGGTAAGGTCGAGATTTACATAAGCAGGGTAGCTAGTTGGGAGGGTAGTAGGGAAAATATTTTTCGGGTAGTATGGAAGTGGGTGTTGGGAAAGAAAACGGCCCCAAAACAAGATCAAATGTCAAGCACCCAAAAAAAAAAAAAAGGTTAACTATGGTACAACATTGGTTAACACAGGGTGAGAAGTCGGATGAAAACATGCAACCCATCCTATGGACAGAACGGCGAACTGGTGCGCCCGCGAGTACTGGTCAGAGGAAACAACTTGCTTTTCTGAAAGAACCCATTTACCGTATTTGTCTGTTGAATGAATTTTGATAGAATATTTGTTGCCGACAACTTTCACTTATATCCCGGTCCGACTTGTTTAAAAACCCCAATGGATGGAATTCATTCAACCAAGTACTCGACATCTATGGCACAAGTAAACCGACAGACCTAGATTAAACCCCCACCTCTCCCACCCACCCAACTATGGTTTGACCATTTAACTATGGTTTGATTTCCCAACCATTCAGCAACTATTGGATATCTCTCCACCAAGACCATATATCCGTCAATGGGTCAACACGCTTTGGTTTTAAAATAATTTACGAATTTTTCGTAGGGTACACAAAATTATTTGACTTTGTAGTCGAACTTTTACCATAGGGGCAGGGGATGAATTGGAAGTAGAGACAGAAAGTGAGGAACCATGGGGATAACAATGAGAAATATGTATGGTTGGATGAGATTTAGGGGCAGGGGATGAATTGGAGGTAGAGACAGAAAGTGAGGAACAATGGGGATAACAATGAGAAATATGTATGGTTGGATGAGATTTGGAATCATCCTGACCGACAGGTGGAGCGATTTACAGCACTACTGTGGATGGCAAAAGTCAGGAAATGACAACGTAATTACACTATGGGTTGGTGTTATTTAATTTCCTAGAGGGAAACTTGAATTAGTAAAGGAAAAAAGTGTTTGAGATGTGGAGAATTGAACTCTCAACCTTCTGCTCCTGACTGGTCGCTGTAACCACTAGACTGGCCCAACTCCAAATCACTGGTCTAGTGAAATTAACCTCCTATACCTCTTGTGTATTTTGAGTCAAATATCAAAATCTTCAAATTTTAAAAATAGGATTGTCAGACCCCTTTTGTTGAAAGAAATCAAATATTTGGGCAGAAATTGCCGACTGTGGTTGGTGGGTACTTAATATAACAATAATGAGAATGAAAGAGTAGACTAATAAGTCTCCTTGGCTAATAAGTCATAAAGAAAAGAAAAGAGTAGACTAAGGGCACATTTCCATGAGTGTCCACTGGCCCACTATTTGTACTTTTCCAACCCAACTAGTTGTGGTTTGTACTATCACTATTTGAGTGCGAGGGAAGGGAAGGGGAGTGTTGTTTTGTTGTTTGCAGGTGATGATGAACTTTGCTTTGTTTTCTTCATGATTGTGACTGCGCTTTTTATGGCAATTCGGGTGGGTGGAGAGAAATTCTGTGTTGTTGGGACATAGTGGTTGTGTGTGTGTGTGAGAAGGAGTACCCACTCATGTGGAGGCTCTGAAGGGAACTGATGTGTAGCCTGAAGAAACCTCGGATTGTTGGGACATACTTGTAGTGGGTAATTCAATGGGTTTCCATCATCTCTTTACAAAACTTCTTGGGATTGGATTGTGGAATTGAAAGGATCTCAGGTTCAAGGGTTGTGAATTGAAGGTGAGAATTGCCATAATTAAATTAGTGGGCTCAAGATAGAGAAGCTACAGCGAGTTGATTCTTCATGGTCCATAGTTTAGATGTTATTGATTTTGCTCAATTCCATGTAAAATGGTTGAACTCCATAGAAGCTAGTTATTAAACATATGTTGCTACTATTTTGTAGTGTGGATTTGGCATTGCCCTCTCTTTTGGTGACAAGAGTTTTAGCTCCAATTCAAATTGATGCAAGTTGCACAAAGTAGAACTTAGCATCTAAACTTTTCACCAATTAAAACCAATATCAAATTATAAACATGCTTGCCAAAAAGACTTACAAGGAACTAATCAAAATTGAAATGTTATGTTTGATGCAAGACTTTGTGATCAAGTCTTAAAAACTAAATAATTTGAACTTGAAAAGTTGTAACAATGAATGAACATATAGGTAAGTTATTGTCACTTGTGGAGGAATTGTATCTCTTAACCACCCATTGCAACATAAGTGGCTTGCAAAGTTCATAGAAAAAGTTTAATGTATATTTTTTTGGAATCATACAAAACTAGATAAATGTTAAGTATTTACTATTCAATATTATTGACAAATTAAAAAAACCAATGGAAAAAAAAAAAAAGGAATAGGGTAATGGACTATAGCTTTGAAAAGCCAAAATGTGAACTCAATATCATCCATGTGAAGGTTTAACACTAGCAAATGTCCAAGGCACATTGCTGTAGTTGTGAAAATTTGAAAAAAATCAATGAAAAAAAACACAAGGAATAAAGCAATGGATTTTGGCCCATGAAAGCCATAATGTACAAACACAATATCATCCATGTGAAGGCTCAACATGAGCAAGTGTCCCAGGCACATAACCATAATTGCGAAAAGTTGGAGCTAAATTTGCAACATAATAAAAAAATGGTTTAACATCATGGAAACTTATAATTTTATTAAACAATTCATGTGAATAAAAAATGAAAGATACAAAAACACAATAAACATCATCATACCATTTTTTTGTGCTTTCAAGACTCAATTACATCCTTGTATGGGAATGCATAAGAGGTGAAAAAAATATTGTTGAAATAATTTAAAATTCATGGGCAAATGAAGACCCTACCTATTTTGAAAGTTAGATTTAAGAAATTTCAAATTTTAAAAACACCTCTCATCCTTCACACTACCTAAAACAAAAACATGGTCAATATCAGCTTGTTTGAAATATTCAAGCAATTTATAAAACCACATGTAATATTCATATGGTGTTTTCATTAAATACAACTTTACATTATCTTGTATAGTAGATTGCTAATGAAAATCATAACAATGATCCTTTCTGTCCTTTTGTTATAATCTATCAATTGTTTGATTTTGTGATGAATATACATTTATCAAAATCAAAGCATGCAATCAATCAATCTTGCATGAGGTATGGTGCCAAAGAAAAGATTATGCTTTAAGCTATGAATGTAAAAAACATGGGTGATGGTCTTTGTTTCTCTAAGCAATGTGAATTTTAAATCATCTTCACCAAGTATAACATGTGTTTTGTCATTAGCAATTTTTATGGTTGAATCTTTATGTTGAGTTTTCTCATTTGATCAAGTAAATGGTCAATCCCAATTACATGTTTAATTGTTTTTATATAAGTGTCCATGAGTCATCTTCACTAGTCAATGGTACAAAGTGCCGCTTTGAGTACTTAGGTTGAGGCTTCAAATTGCCTTGCAATGATTTTTCATCGTTGTTTAGAGTGTTAACATTTGCTTGCTTCTTTCTAGTGCTCAAGGTAATCAGTGTTGGGACAACCGAGGGCCCAATGTCCCCATTTTTTGCAATATCCATTTTTTGGTTGAAACTTGGCATTATAGTACATAGCTAGTAGCCTCATCCTTTGAACTTGTGCATCATGTACAACAAGTTTGTTTTTTAATATCTTTTGGAGTTTCACCATTAGAATTGCCTCATTGACTTTAGTTCTAACATGATTTCCATTGTGGGTCTCTTCACATTGAAGTTTCCTTGTGAACTCATTGAGTGATGGAAGTTCCTTTTCATTTGAAATCACATTCACAAGATTGTTATAAGAAGGAAGCAAAATATTTATGTCTTGTTCAATAATCATATTGTTTGGAAGGCAAATTTACCAAATTTATCAAATAGATTGACATATTCTTCAATTGTCCTCATGAAATCTATGACTTTTGTCCCTTCTTCCATTTTCAAATTAGACAACTTTTTCTTAATGATTGTGTCCCCAAAATTTTGCCCCTACCTTAACCTAAATGAAAAATGGTGATGAATAGTTTGGGAAAAAAAAATTTCAAGTAGCCAATGGGAATGATTAAAATAAGCACTCATGAACGATCCAATTTTTTTCTTTTGAGGGGTTGGGGTGGAGGGGGGAATCAAGGATTTTTTGTTTTTTCCTCTGGTTCCCAATGTGTCCCATCAAGTTCCCAAAGGGTTTTCAAATTCCCAAAGTGTTCACAAATGTGATCCTCAAAATATTCCCAATAACACTTGGTTTTATCTCATATGGTTTCCCCAAGGTTCAATTTTCATGTATATAAACTAAAAAGGTAGGTTGTAAGAAAATACATTTGTTTAAATTTTGTAACTGGGGGTACAAAGAGGTGCTTCCATTTAAAGAGTGCTCAATGTTCCAAAAAAGTTGGCAATGGGCCAATCAATATGGCTCTTTCAAAAAGAAAAGAAAAAGTTATGGGTGCACCCATGAACTAATTAATATGAATGACATTATGTCCCATAATTTCAAAATTGTTATAATATTAACATTTTTTTTTGTATTCATACCTCTTCAAGGTTTCCCAACAATCTCCAGGAGTGATTACAAGTTTAAAAATACAACATTATTTTTAATAAACAACTTTATGATGGCCAAAGCTTTTCTTGACTATTTTTTGTGTTTCATTGATTCACAACTAGAATTTTAAAGATTGAGGATTTGTTTGTTGGTACCACAAAATCCCACAATTCTTCCTTTTCAAGAGTTGTTTAAACCTTGAATTTCCACATGATGTACTTGGAGGTGCCCTCCAATTTGTTCTACTTCAACAAATAGTTATAGCCAAAGGCCATTTTTCCTGAAAAGACATTAAAAAAAACTTTCACCACAACAAACATTTAATCAGTTGTATGATTATGATTAACAAATTAAAGCCAAGTTCTACAAGCAATTGTATTCCTTGAATGATATTCCCTCATTGGATTCAAATATATAGTCCATGGTATTTAATGCCAAACTTGTGAATTATTGTTGCAACTACGATCTAATTTTAATATCATCAAAGGAATCAAGGAAATTGTAATGTATTCAACTTTAAGAATTAAGATACATGAGTCTAAAATAAATTCATCTCAACCTAATAAACTATTATGTAGTATTAGAACTTTTTAACATTAATAGTTAGGTTAATCAAGAAAATATAAATGGAAGATCAACAATCTTATCATTTGAAATAAACAAGTTTAAAACTAACCCAAAATTAATTATTCTACATCGTGGATTATACATCATGCAATGTATTAAACTACATGGAAGTATTGCAATGATAATCAACTCCACTAGGTCTTTCATGCATCTGTTGCATCTTGATCAACTTGATTCACGCTTTTGTTTATGGGATGGTGATCATGTTGTTCTTTACAATCAATCATTTGTGGAACTATTCTTAAATAATGGTAAACAATGAAGTGTTGAACAACGTTTGGATTTACAACATATTATTGTGAAGGGGTGATTTGATGACAAGGGCATAATTGTGGGTCTCCTTCAATATTCACCAAACTCACTCCTCCTTTTCAACCTTCTTACATAGTTCAATTCAAAGGACTTGAAAACACAACCCCAGTTCTAGTGTGGGGAGTAGCGAATATATATATAATGATAGAACCAATTCATTAACGATGGAACCAATGGGTTGGTAACCACCTAGATGTCCATTTCTTGTGTTGATAATAATTACTTGAATTTGCATGTGATGACATAATCCTTATAATTAAGTAAGGAAAATTGGCCGACATCCAAACACTTAAGGTAAGGTTTGTTCACCATTTTTGTAGGAGGCCCCATTGTTTATGGTGTCCAAAAAGTAGATGGAGCTCTCCTCTTGGTGCATCTATTGCATTAAAAATTGGCAAAATGGATTAGAGGTGAAAAAGTTATAGCCCTCCGAAGTAGGAGGGAAATTAATTTTGCAAAAAAATCTTGATTGTTCAACTCATAGGTTATTTCCATGCCTGTCAAAAAATCCTTAAATAATCCTTTATTGTCTTTAGAGTCACAAGATGATTTGTAAAGCTTAAGATGATGATTTAAAAATAGTTTAAATCATTCAATTTGAACAAAAAATGAAAAAGTTATGCACTAATGAAATAGTAAAGGTCAAAATGAAAAAAAATGAAAAAAAATGCATTTTGCAATTTGAAAAATAAATAAATTATTGCTCTATTTTGGCTATTCCTTTGGCTTTGCATTTCCAAGATGATTTTTAGAGCTTGAGAAGGTGATCCTATAAAATTTTAAATCACTCAAAATGGAAAAGAATTGAGAAAGATCTACTAAAATGAACAGTTATAAGCTAATGTTTGATGGGGGGGCATGTTTACCTTGGTGTTGATGTGAAATCTTTCTTTTTTCACCTTCACCTTGGTGATGGAGCATGCACCCAACACCGTTAGAGTTTATCCCATAAGGTTTGAGTGGAATTCAAATGTCACAAGTTATAAAGATGGGCAAAAGTGTGGTTTCACCATATCCCATGATTTGTGCCCTTTTTGTCTAGACCAAAAATAGGGACAAATAGTTTTGGAAATAAAAGTTTCATGTAGCTAATGAGAAGGTTTAGCATGCACTCATGAGGGGTTCAATTTTTTTTTTGGGGAGGGGTGGGGAAGGGATGGGTAGAGGTTTTTTATTCTCCTTTGTTCCCAATGTGTTCTTGCCATGTTCCCACAAGGTTCCCCAAGTTGTTCCCAACAACACCTCAGTTTTATCTTGTATGGTTTGCTGAAAGTTCAACTTTCCTATATATAAACTGAAAAGGGAACATATTTGTTTCTATTTTGCAATTGGTGCCCAAAGAAGTGTTTCAATTGGGGAGTGTTGAATGCTTCGAAAAAATTGGTGATGGGCCAATCAATATGGCTCCTTCCAATAAATAAATGTGAGCACACCTATGAATTAATTCATATGAATCACACAATTCCATCTTCACAATAACTATATTATGAGCATGCAGTCTAATGTTTTAGGTTTTTTTTTTTTTGGGGTGATGGGCCAATCAAAGTGGCTTTTTGCAACAAAACCAAAAATGCTTTGGGTTTGGTTCTTTGTCCTTAGTATTTTATGTTTTATGAGTGGTTGTTTATTAAAGACACTTAAACTCCTTTTTTGGGGGGGTCCACTTGTCCAATTATCAAACCAATCCTAATTGATAGATCCTTCATTGAAATCATATGTTGAAATGACAATGTTTTCAAACAATGATTCTTCTACTTGTTGTTCACCTTATTTGTATGCAAACAAGGGTGGGTTTTTAATTTTTATATATGTATAAAGAAAATAAATTTATCCAAGTATGTTAGTTGGCTATTATGTGGTTGTACATGTATTTCAAGGTGGCACCATTTTTTTTCAATTGATGATTATAATTAGTTAATTAAATATTATTAACTTTTAAAAAGTGGATAAATGAAGTAATTTTTGTTCAAAACCTAGTGGCCAAACCTAAATAATTGTTTTTGGTTGAAGTGGCAACATTTTTTTCAAACTAAGTACAAAAGGCTATAAAATGTGAAGTAAGTTCAAATAGGTGAAGACAAAAACTTGAATGCAATAATGTCTATGGCTATTAAAGAATATGGAAAATAAGTGTTAAAATTTACCATTGTACAAAAAAGAAACCCACATGAACTAAAGTCATTGGACCAATTAATGAAACACAAAATTTACATCCAATGCAACTTGCCATATAATCCAATGAAAGTAGAGGTTAAGGTGAGCCATAGAAGTGTGAAATTTTGCCAACTGAGACTCATTAAACTTCTTTGCATTGTGGTAATAGCTTGTAACTTTCAACAATTTCACCTAGTGACATAAAAATTCACATAAGACCTACTCTTAAACCCCATAACGTAACTAGTGATCATTCTAATTACATATGATTATGTAAAAGGACATGTGTCCAAGATATAAAATGTCTAAGCATACATCCGAACAACCAAGCCTAGGTGAATTGTTAATTGATTCTACAACTTTGATTTCATAATAACAAGGTTGGAGAATGTATGCTCATCTTTCACATTGCCCAACACCATCACCATGCAAAGTTCAACAAATTTAAACCACTTTGAGAGCCGATGGTTTAAAATGCCATTAAGCCCAAACCTCTCCCACAAACGTGTGGTTGGGTTGCAGTCAAGAGGAAGTAACATTGTAGCTTGGCAATGGTTTTGTATCATGAGCTTGAAGAATGCTGATAAAAAAAAATGGTTTACCAATGGCCCAACAAATGTAGTGGCATTTCCAAATACTTTGGGGTGCCAAAAGTGTAATTGCATGATTGCATGTGCCCAAAAAATGTTATCTTTGCCTCAAGATTAAACTAGTACTAAGGGTAAATTACCCCAGTCGCATTTAACAACTCTTGAAAATCAAACTGCGTTTTTAAGGGGCTTGTTGGTTTCATAATAGAGTTGGACATTTTAACCCCTAAAAAACAATGATTCCATTTGCTAAAAAACAAACCAATTTGTTAGCTATATTTGTTTCATTATATAGCTTCCATATTTAATACAACTTCACACAATCAAAGAAGTTAGGTTGTCAAAATAAGCTCCATCTACCACCCGTTATAACTTATTCAATAATATTGGGTTCCCCTTCCACAAATCTGTCACATGTAAACATGCGTAGACAACCAACTTTAATTATCAATGGTTGTGACCTCATCACAACTCAATGAAATAAATTTCATTTTTTGCACACATTCTTTGATGGCTTATAAAACATTATTGTGCATTGCTTCCGCCATGGTCCACCTTGTATTATCAAACTAATGCTTTCAAAGGTAGTTTTTAAGTTTCAAAAATTGGAATAGAACCTTGAAACTTTCAAAATTTGTCATAGGATAGCCTTGTTGCAACAAATGCCATGTTGCAACAAATTGAACATACTTAATTTTCTTTTTTACCTTCCCTTGGTTGGCCATTTGAATAGCTATTGTGTCACAACCTATAGATTCAAACAACTTTTCATTTTTCATGGGTTGGTTAATATGACAAGAAAAATAATTGCCCAATAACAACACCACATTTGGTTTTGGTGCACTTGCATAAACCACAATGTTTCATTGAAGAATCAAGTTTTGGCACCAAATTTTTTTTCTCTCCCCTTAATTTGTGAACAAACTTTATAGCGGACCATTTTCATCATCTTCTACACAAACATCTTTTGACTAGAAAAATCTCATAGCCTAATGTTTTTTGTAAACCCAATTAATTTCCCATTTAGTTTTTTTTTTGTTTTTGGTTGAGTAATAATAGGTCCATTAGGATTTTCAAAAGTACCTACAATTGCAATTTCTCATCAACCATCAAACCATTTCCTTTCAAGGATAGAGATGCTACATATGTTACAATTGTAGGAGGAGGCTAAAAAGTGTTTGGTGGCAAATTGACAGAGGAGGTATTCAATGCAAAAGGATCTATTGGATATCCTGAAGCAAAAGGACATGGAACATCTCCTAATGTAAGGTTGCTAGAATTAGGATTAGTGGTTAAAAGAAAATGGTGAATTTGAAGCTTGCAGGAAGTTTCAAGGGTGCCATTGTTAAGAAAAGATGAAAAATCACAACAAAAAAAAATTGGAAAAGAAGTGTACAAATTAAAACCAAAGTTACAATAGGTGGTCCAAAAGACAAAAACATGCAACACAAAAAGAAATTTCACATGTTCAACATTATGCTTTGATAACATATCTAAATAAAAGTTAAGGTCATGACTAAGAAGATGCATGGAAATTTGATTGTTTGCAAACAAAATAAAACAATTGATAGTGTAAAGTGAAAAAAATGAAGTTTCATTTATGAGTCATAAATTCACACCAGACAATAAAACTTTTGTTGTGTCATATTTCATAACGGAAAATGACATCTAACTTCAGCTCTTTACATTGAATTGGTATTTGATACCCATGATTTGATTTGTTAAGAGCAAAGACAAACAAGGCTAAAAAAATCTCATTGATAAAATCTGAAAAAAATGTAGATAAAAATCAAAACAAAAGTTGTAGTTTGTGTTGCTCCTCCCCAATTGTCTTTTCAAGTTTGTTGCACATTTTGCCGTTCTCAAATGCCTTCCTTCAAAACACCTTTCAAGAACCCCATAAACAAAAATAACTAATGCAAGAAATAAATTGTAACAACAAATGGAAGAACGAGAAATTAAATTCAAAGTTGAAATGGAAAGTTCACATTAAAAACAAACCAACCAAAATCAAAACCCTATGTTTGGGTTTGGACCTTATACCTTGAAAAAAAAAATCAAAAATTGAAGATTTGTTGCAATTTGCAACGAATGTTTTTGTAATGTAAGTTGCAACTATTTCCTTTCCCAAAGTTAGCATTCAAGTAGATCCTAAATTTAATGGACTCATCACCCCATACATAGAATTGATGCTAATATATTGGTGGCGATCTCTTGTACACAGCTCACATTACTTTCAACGATCAACCATTGAAAGCTTGGAATATTATTGGTGATGGCAACAAGTTGAAAGATAGTGCAATTATGATAGAAAGGTGGCAAGGGATAAGGTTTAGCAATCCAACAAGTAAGCAAGTCAATGGAGATGATGCTTCACATCCATTGTTGATCAAGCAAATGGCTATTAGGATCTTTTCTAAGGCGTCCATTCCCAATGACATAGACTTGATTTGACCAATCGAATTCCTTTGTTATATTCGCATGACCATTTTGAATTGGTTCTCATGATTAGTTCTTATTCATGTGAGAACCTAAACTCGATTCTCAATTTGGTTCTCACATGTAAAGGTGTCAATTGATTCTCATTGTGAAAATTGGGCTAAGAACCGAATCAAAAATCAGGTGAGCATTTGAGAACCACCCAACACTGGATAAAACCCTAGGATGGGAGCTTTATAAAAATAAGGGACCTTGAGACGAGAGATTTCGTCCATGGGTTTTACATGGTGTAAACATAAAAACTGAGCATCATGTAAAATGCTCTCAAAACCCCTTAGACCTTGATCACTTTCTTCATTTGGTCCCTACATTGTCCATCTAATCTGTCTAACCTCCAAAAAAGGCTATGGTGCAATGGAAAGAAAACATAGTCCTCTACCGGAGGCTCAATCAATTGTAAGGGTATTCATCCACCACCACAACTTACTAACAGATTGCATTCTACAAAACTCAAACATTGAAGCACACATACATCCTACTCACAATCTTCTTTCCTTCCCCAAAGCTCAAAGACTCAGCTATCAAAAAACTTAGCTTCTCGCAATTGGAAGCTCTACCTTATACTTGCCATCCACCGTCTTCCATTATGCATCCTGTCCAAAGACAACACAACACTCCAAGCTGAACAATGTCGAGTGCCACCCATTCCATGAAGAATGCAAAACAGAGCTCATCACCTAACATCTGTTAAGGTTTTATGTGATTCATTATTGGTTGGATGAAAAATATGTCCAACACACAACAACCAACAAAGTAGACCAAGAAACAAGCAAATACTACCCTCATGATGAATGAATCCCAGAAAATGAGTTGGATGAAAAAAGAACATGTCCAACACCCCTAACAACAAAACAAAAAAAAGCCAAAAGCAAAGTACTTACACGGAAAAGAAGCAATTCGTAACCTCTTCATGGATGAGAGAAATAATTTAGATGAAATTATGTCCAAACACTCAACATGAAGTACACAAACGAAAAAAACCAATGGATGAAACCCTAATCGAAGCTCAAGCTTTGCGGCAACAAGCAAGAGATAGGTCATGAGCATCGGTGACCAATCTCGTCGAGCTTCAGTCGCAGCAGATGAGCTTCCCATGGCTCCCCCTTCGTCCTCGTTTTCTTCTTCTTTTTCTTGTATTTACGTAGATATATAAATTCTTCATCTTTGTAGCAGCAGCACCAGCACTGAAAAGGAGGGAAAGAAACGGCAAACAGAGTGCTGGCACTTGTGGTGTTGCAGAGTTGTGTGTCGTTCGGACAAGGGAATATAAAGCTCGGGCAAGCTTAGTTTTATGTGGAAAGTTCCTGCTGGTGGTGGTGGTGGTGGTGGTCATTGAAGAAAAAATTAAGGAGAAGGATGACTAGTGCGGAGCAATTGGTGTTGGAGTTAATTGTCCCCGAGCAGCGAGAAAATGCACTTCTGGACCTGTCCAAGGTGCAGCTCCTTCTCTCCCTTTCTGTCTCTGTCTCTGTCTCTCATTCTCTGCAGAGATTTAGGGTTTAGGTTCTACTTACTCTTCGCAATTTTTTTTTCCCTCTTTCGCAAGTTTGAATCCATGATTACAGCTTTGTTTCTTTTGTGAATCAAAAACGTCTTTGTATTAGGTTTTGACTTTTGCGCCACTTAGTTTTTAAAAAGGGAGCCACTGTGTACCGGAATGCGTGAGAAAGATCTTCTGCCACTTTTTAGGGTTTGGCGTTCCAGCCGAAGAAACCCTCACACTAGCAGCAATGCGACATGGCTACAACCTTATTTGGAAGGCAATAATAACCTAATCGTCTTGCACAGAGGGTGTTGGGGAATCCCTAGGATCTGTTGCCTTTGAATATGCAGCAAAGTTTGTGTTAGAAGGGTTCTCTAATGTTGTGATGATTTTGAGTCTTTGTCAATGGTTCTTCTTCTCAAGTTGCTCACTGTTCGATCAGTGATTTCTCTTCACATGATGATACTTCTGAATGAATTTGGTGCAATTGGGGATGGTAGGATATGGGTCTCTTATGTGGCTTTTAGATGCAAGGAAAATGTGACTAAGGATCCTCAGAATTTGGAATACCTCTGAATAGTGTTTCTCAATCGGGAACTGATAATGGCTGTGTATGGCAGAAACGGGAGGCCTTTCCAGACTTGGCTCCAATGTTGTGGCATTCCTGTGGTACTATAGCAGCACTTCTACAGGTTAAAATGGTTTCACCCCTGGAATTTGGATGCGAGCTTCATAGTTACAAGCTCTTCCTGTCATCTGTCTTATTGCATGAATAGCTCCTGCAGTATGTGTTGAAGTTTGATTGTCTTGTTTTGTTGCTGATCAAGAGCTAAATGTAGTATATGCATTTTTGGCAAAGAGATAAGTACATGTGTCAATGTAGAGCTAAATCTCAAATTGCGGTGTTCTTTTGTGTTGTGTGGTTTTGCAGGAGATTGTTTCTATCTATCCCATGCTCTCTCCACCTACTCTCACTGCAGGGGCCTCTAATCGTGTTTGCAACGCCCTAGCTTTGCTTCAGGTTGGACAATTTGATGAGAAGAGGTTCCCCTGTAGGTCCTTCCTCCTTTTTAATAAGTGCTTCTTGGTGTTTTGCCAGTAACTTTTCATCACCTATGCAAAGCCAATATGGGAAGGCACTTTAATTGTTTGTGCCATGCAGGTTGTGGCTTCGCATCCTGATACCCGGACTCTTTTCCTCAATGGTAAGCACTTCTCTGCTTTCCTGTGAATACCCACTCCTGGAGATCATAAGATCCAGCAGGAATACTCCACAGTCTGGTAGTAGGTCTGTATTTGAATTTTAGATTTCTCAGATGAAGTGGTTTGGCAGAAAGAATATTTGCAAGAGAGAGAATTGAAAATACTCTGGATATATTATGCTGACAGAAAAGAGTGTGGTATGCAGCCCACATCCCACTTTATCTCTATCCATTTCTGAACACTGTGAGCAAGACCCGGCCTTTTGAATACTTACGTCTCACCAGTCTTGGTGTTATTGGTGCCCTTGTTAAGGTGAGCTTTGGAGATGCCATCCTTGTTCCTTGTAAATTGTAAGCTCCTTTGTGTATTGTGAGTTGGTTGCTGCATGCCAATAGTTGCCAACCAGTTGAGGGTCAGCCAATTTGGTTGTCAGATTTTTTCAGTAGTAAATTGTGTGGGATATCCATACAGGTGGATGACACAGAGGTCATCAATTTTCTTCTCTCAACTGAAATTATACCTCTCTGTCTGCGCACCATGGAGATGGGAAGTGAACTTTCCAAGACTGTGAGTTAATACCCCCCCCCCCGCCCTTGTGTAGTTGTAAAGAGAATTCTCATTAACATGTCCAAACATGTGTGAGTCTGATAAATTTCTCTCAATCAATGCCATGTGTGTGAATGTCTACTGCTTGCTGCTGGGATGGAAGGAGGTTCTCCTTTTGGATGAGTGTGAACTTTGAGAGCATCCATGTCGGTAACTATTTTGCGATTCAAGTTGCACATCTAGGTTTTAGGTTGGAAAGTTCTGTTCTCTGAGGGTTTATAACTTGAGGCAGCATATCTTGTATGTTAGGCCTTGGTGTTCTTTTACACTCATGGTGGCAAAGAGGGAGCTGGGGAGTATGAACACCAAGGCCATGACTTTTGGTGGCAAAGAGGGAGTTGGGGAGTATGACCAGTTGGAGGTGGATGGCAGGTTGCCACGTTCATAGTGCAGAAGATATTGCTGGATGATGTAGGGCTGAATTACATCTGTGCAACAGCAGAGCGTTTTTTTGCTGTTGGAGCAGTGCTGGCCACAATGGTACAACTCCTAGCTGAACAGCCGTCTGTGCGCCTTCTCAAGCATATCATCCGCTGCTATCTTCGCCTTTCTGATAACCCTAGGTTAGCTCAATTCCTCCATCTCTCTCACTTTGCTTCAATACTCTTTTTGGTCATCTTGGCTGATTTAAGTGGATGAGCAGGTCCTTCTGCCATCAAAGGCTTGAGATGCTAGTCAATGCTATAAGATTGTTTCCCACATCAGGATTTATTGAGATTTCATGTGCAATATCTTAAAATGGAAGGACTGTGTGTTTTTCCCATTGGCATCTTGTGGCACAGTAACTCAGGAGCTGTGTGTAATGTCTTGCAGGGCATGTGAAGCCTTGAAAAATTGCCTTCCTGACTTTCTTCAAAATGGAACCTTCACTAACTGTCTTCGGGTAAATGCTTTTAATGCTGCTCTTGTATATTCTCATGATGGTCAAATTGTAAGTTAAAGAACCCATAAAGGTAGCAGGGCTGGTCCTTGCATAACAGAAACTTGGATCTATGTCCACTTCTGATAGGACACATGAGACTTAACGTGAATGACTGTTCTTTGCAACATGCCTGTGTTGATTCAACTTGGATCTGCTCCAGTAACTGTACTTTCCTGCAGTAAATTTATTCTTTCACGTTCTCTCCACAGACCTCTGGTGTGCTGGTGAAGCATAGTTCTCCTCTGAGAAAAGGACTTTTAGTAAATCCTTGTGTTCATGTGTGTTGGGATGGTTGCAGGAGGATCTAACAACTCGAAGATGGCTGGCACAGTTACTGATGAATGTAGGACAGATGCACCCATCACACCGTATACCCACTGGCATCCAGGGTGGCCCCCTTTCCTCCATGGATCAACTTCTGTCTGGGCAGTAGTCCGATCCCTGTATAACAATCCATTTCATCTGTGTTTTCAGGTAAAATTGGCCAGCAAATAATTATGAGCAGCAGTTGACTAAATTGCATTTAAGGCCTTGAACCACTCATTGCCATCTATTTGTTGTCTTCTGTTCACCAGAACACAACACCCAAAATGGAGATTTTTCAAAATCTCAACCATTTGTAGAGGGTGTCCAAGATATCTTTATGAGTGACACCACATGAAAAATTGGAGGACCCAACAGTCAGATAGGAGATGAATATCAGTGCATATTGATATTTCAATAGGAGAAAATTCTCATCAGACGTTACACGACCTCTCAAGGTTCAAAGACACCATCTGCACTGTTGGTATTGTGCTTGACACAATAGTAGTGTTCTGCAGATGGCCTTTGTGTCCAATTATGTACTTACATAAATATTCACAATCTCATTTCTCCCTGTGAGCCAAATCTAGGTGAGAGCAGGGAGGAATGGACTGAAATGCTTCTGTCTTCCTCTTGTACAAGGAATTGATTATCACCTCTGTGCGTCAATTGTTTGAATCTCTGTTATATGGGAGTGAAAATGTCTTCTGGGTAGTGGGTTTGGTTCTATCTTTTCCATTGTCTTCATTCACTGTAGCTGACAATTCTGCTTCTAATCTATTGAGGAATTTGCAGTCTTGGGCAGTTATCAGAGACAGGAACAGACCCCCTGCTGGTTCTTTCATGAAACCGCTGGTTCTTTTGAGGTTCTTTTGTGAAATAGCTGGAACTGGTGGTTCGTTGATTCTGCAATGCTTAGAAAATTGAAAATGAAAGTTCTCAAAAAATCAAATATTCACCCAATACTAATAGTTTGAAATTCCATGTACAACAAATTTGGGTTTTTGAAATTGAGTATGGAACGATGAATATTAATTTTAAGGTTTCTAAATTGGGAGGATTTCAGTTACAAAGTGTTGTTTATGTTGGGATTAATTACCATGTCACCTTCAAGTGCAACTTGCCAAATGTTACTATCAATTTCATCTATGATTCAAAATGTTGATTGGGATCCCAATAAACTTCAAGATGATTTTCATTATCCTTAGTAGTTGAGACCAATGCCCCAAGATCAAAATGTCTAGTTTACTTCATTCTCAACACACACCTCCTCACAAGGCTTTCGTTTTAAGAAAAACATTTTTGATAAATAGGTGTGTAAGTAACAACTTTGAAGTTTGGGTGGTTGTTTGAATCTTTAATAATACCCTTTGATTTTTCTAAAAATTTAGAAAGCAAATAACCTTTGGTTCCAAAAATTTCAGAATTTTTGGAATCAAAGAACCTCTGATTTTTTGAGAACTTTCATGACCAAAGAACCTCCTATTTTAATTTTTTTTGACACCATCAAAGAACCAACAATTTTTCATGAATCAATTGGCAAAGAACTAGCAATTTTACAGAAGGTTAAATGGGGTTGGATAATGGAAATTCTGAAATATTGATTTTGAATATGATCAATACCAAGCAACCATATAAACCAACCAATTGAATTTTCTTGCTCTGTTCTATTATTTCATTGTTATTACCAATTGTGTCCTAAGTAAACTCAAAGAGGAAATATTAATTTGTTTGGAAGTTATGCAGCTGTTGGAGATTTATTGTATTGACAAAATAATTTTTCCATGGGCCCATGTCACCAATTTAATGTCCAACTTATATCCACTTAATGAATCAGAGAGTGAATATAAAAGACAACTGTTATACTTATCATATATACATATAGACATATGAGTGCATGTTTATACCATTCATGATGAATGATTGAATGCATAAATGAAAACTTTTCAGCATGGATGAAAATGGTGACATGGAGATATTTCATATGTTATGTTGTGGTTGGATGCCAACTCAAATGGCTAAACTTGGTGGCATCATGAAACTAGATGAGTCCATATGAATGAAATTCATCATATGGATCATAACTGGATATACATGATGGATGGATGGAGTTGAATCATATTGATGAAATTAAAAATATGGATGAAACTTGGTATGACATTAACCTTGGGTATGCAAATAAATCAAGAATGAGTAAAGGAAGTGGGCCAAGATGAAGTGAGACTTGGCAAAGGCAAGGAAAGTACGACTCGCACTCAAAAGGAGAAAATACAACTCTCAACATGAATACCCACTTTTGGAACTAAGATTTTCCAAGAGTCTTGGGTGTTCAAAATTATAAAATTTGGAGGATTTCAATGCAAGGCTTTTTGATATTGCATTCAAAACCTCCTTCAACTCTTTCAAGGCTTGTCGGTATTTCAAGGTCACTCTTATGTTTACAACCCATCAAAACATTGTTCATGAATCTAACACAATATTTCATATTCCAAGCTCTTACCATTAGTTCATTCTATTGCAAATATTCCACTTAAATCACTCCTTCGCACCAAATTTTAATATTAGAAAATGTACATTGGGAAGAGGGATTGCTCACTTATGCAAAGCTTGGAGGTTGTGTTGGCCATTTCTCAATGTCAATATGAGAATGATACTCCAAGCTCAACATGTCCTTCCAACACCATGTGTATGGTATTGTTCAAGTTCCTGATTTGTTCAATAATCCATGATATAGTTTTTCTTGGGAAAATGAGCCACTTTGTTGATTTAATCGTTCTTCTAAACCTATCACTCAAAGAATTCTTTGTATGTGCAAGCAACAAATTTCATCCAATAACAGGGAAGAACATTGTGATTCACAACTTGACAAGCATCACAACTAAAAACAATGGAAGGATCATTTGGTAATATTGGCAACTTCAAATTATTTTAGGCTAGAAAAAAGGCTTTTGACAAAATCAATTGGTGCTCTTCTCCAGAGGATTGCAAGTCAAGTATTAAGTTGAATTTTTTGTGTATATATTTTTTGTGGCTACCTTGTTAGATGAAAGCTAAACATTTGTCTAAACAAGAACCACATGTTCAATAATCTAGTATCATGACCACTTGCCGAGAATTATTATATCCAATGATAAGGAAGTAATCTTCATTTGAAAATCAAGGAAACTAGTGTGGCTTGCTCCATTGGCCCATGTGTAAGTTGTTACCCAATTATTTCTCCTTTCAAAATTAACTTTTGTAATTTAATTGAATTTCTAGTGATGAAAAATAATTCAAAAATTCAATTTCTCCCACAACTTAGGTCTGAAAATTATGGAATCATCTATAAAATCATATTCACTCACTAAGGGCTTTCCAAGAACACACTCCAATTTATTTTTTTATTTTTTATTTTATCAAACTTTCTTTGACAAAATTATTCAATATGCAATAACTCTTACACCATAGGTTTAAACAATACGCAACCACCTTGATGCAACACCAAGGGCTTTCCAACAACACCAAAATTGTAGTGGGGGGTGTTATGATTTCAAAGATTTCAACATGACTAACAAAGAAAACAAACTATTTTAATTTCAGTGATAATTTTTTTTTTGGAGGAATTGGTATAAAGGTAATTTTTTGGAATTTATTGTATTGTCCTCCCTAGACAATTCCAAGGACAATTCTTATTGTATGGTCATCCTTGGACATTTTAAAATTCAATTCCAATGATAATTCTTATCGTATGGTTATCTTGGGACATTTCTAAAGAAAATTCCAATTTTTTTTATTATCATATGGTTGTCCCTAAACATTTATAAAGACAATTCCAACAACAACTACCTCATTTCTTTTCTAATAACTACTTCCTTTCTTACTAATTTTCCTAATAATTAACTCCCTTTTTTCCTAATAACTACCTCCATCTTATAAATACCTCATTCCTTTTCCCTCTCCATGGATATGAAAAATAAATTGACATGTGTCTTTTCATGTTCATGAAATATATATCAATTTAAATTAAATTTGGCATTGACATAAATAATGATGAATTATTAGAAACCATAAGAAAACATAAGAAAAAAATAAAATACTTGATCATCATTGGTAGCGTGTAGCAATTTAAGAACAAATAGATAGGTAGGAAAGGAATCAATGACACACTTGAAAAAATCTCTAGTCTTTAGAAGCATTCCTAAATTCTTCAATGATAAATTTTTTTTCTTTCCCCATGCAAGTTCTCACTAAATCAAGAATGGGGATAGATTAACCATCACAAGTACTATTACGACTTCTTTCAATCTTTGATGACACCTTAACCTCTCTAGGATTTTATTAAAGACCAAGCTTGCCAATTTTGTCATTATTGAATCAAAGGTGGGCAATGGTATTGACATTTGCTGAATGAATGTCATTAAGTTACTTGCTTTCACCAAACTATGGCCAATAGCAACAAATATCCCTCTTCAAACTTGGAACTTGCCTTGAAGCTTTTGAAGTTTCAATCCTTGATCTATAGTTACAATTCTCTTATTTGCAACTAGGATGCAAACTTACATGCACAAGCATGACTTAACATGAAAAGCATTGATGATCATAATCTTGTGTCTAATTTCTTCCTCTTGAGAGCGTTATGTAGGATTGAACTTGAAGCATCAAATTGACAATTGGTATAATGTGATATGTAATTGTGACCTTGTCACAATTCCTTTATTTGCAACTAGGATGCAAATTTACACCCATGAGCATGACCTAACATGAAGAGTATTGATGATCATGATCTCATGTCTAATCTTTTCTTCTTGGGAGCCTACGTACGATTGCACTTGAAACATCAAATGGACATTTGATATAGTATGGTATGTAGTAATGAAATCTTCAAAATAAGTTCAATTGTCATAGTTCCCCCATCCTTCACCCATGCCTTTAGTTGACAAAATGAGGATATTATTCCTTTACAAGGTATGTTTAATGTCACATTGTGTTGTAATGACCACCTAGACATGATGACATAAAGTGGTGAATGCCATAATGCCTAGGTTTAGGGTTTAGGTTTAGTCAAAGTAGCCTTTAGGTTGGGTTAGTCAAATGCCTAGGTGCACAAAAAACCTCGAAGGTTTATGTAATTTCACCTCCAAAATAAACAAACAGCGAGTTTGAGTTATCACAGAAAGTGTTGCACAAAAAGAAATGTTGCTTTGTCATTTGGTACAAGATCCACCTCGAACAATATAAAAACTACCAAAGTCACACACATCAAACTATCCACACAAAACATGAAGAGACTCCTAAAGACACTCTTTCCTTATAAACCCTTTAGAATTCAAACATGAAAAAAATTAAAACCCCATTCACGCTAACTACAAGAAAATAACAACCAAAAAAAAAAAACAAAAACAAAAACAAAAACAAAAAAAAAAAAACAAATATTCTGCAATAAATACCTAATAATTTCTTGAAACATAAGGATGGCACATAAAAAAAAAACAGAAAATAATCAAAAAGTACAGTGAA